>Ga0209790_1000006_pt1 | contig 44416 bp, 42 predicted proteins | sample WorMetG1aBELIZE2_FD_187420 | JGI IMG/M metagenome (GOLD analysis project Ga0209790, IMG submission 187420) | Marine gutless worms symbiont microbial communities from Max Planck institute for Marine Microbiology, Germany - Inanidrilus... ... | reverse complement strand
CTAACAAATAACTGATGATATTATTCACAAGTCCACAGGCGACTAAAACCTATAATTTGAAGTCAAGCCTGTGCGACCCTGTGAATAATATCAGGTCAATATAACTTGATTTTTAAGACAGTATCTTCTATCTGGTTGAATGCCATTGCCCGTTTAATAAAAACTCATGCGGTTTGAAGTTGGCTTTGTAAGACATTTTTTTTGAATCTTTTATATAGTAACCAAGGTAAAGGTAATCAAGATTAAGTTGCTGCGCCAATTTGATTTGCCATAAAATTGCATAGGTTCCAAGGCTTAGTCCGGAAAATTTTTTATCATAAAATGTATAAACCGCTGACAGCGAATTGTTGAAAATATCTGTCACTGCCACCCCGGCCAGTTGATCATTATGATAGATTTGGTTAAATCTGGTATCAGCCCAGTCGGCGAGCAGAAAATCCATACTGGAAAAGTCTTGACACTCATCCATCCCGGCTCCGGGGTGTTTCCATTTTTGGTAGTCTTTATATAGGTCAAAAATGTCCGGGTTTAAAACAGGAGCAGTTTCTACTACCCTGGTATTTGCATTTTTTTTCAGACAGCGTTTTTGTGAGCGATTGGGTTTGAAATCATTAACATCAAGTCTTAACGGAACGCAGCGTAAACAATTATTACACCAGGGGTAATACAAGCTCTGGCCTGATCTTCGGTAGCCTTGTGCTGTCAGATGTTCCTGTAAATCTATGTCAGGCTTAACCTCGGGATCCAGAAGCAAATAACAGGCTTTAAGATCTTTAAAATAGCCGCAAGGAAAGCTGTTTGTGTAAAAAATTTTTAAATTTGCCACTGCCTTTATAAAATCATATAGAAAATATTTTGCTTGACTAAAATTTGCTTAGACAATCAAGTTTCAATAATTAGCACAATTAATTGTTTCGGACCATGTATACCGTAGGCCAGGATTTGTTCGATATCCGCGGTTTTAGACGGGCCGGAAATTAAAATAGCATTAGTCGGCATTTGCTGCTGCCAGTTTTGCTCTGTTATCGCTGAGATAAAAGTTTCATATATTTTATCCGCCCGGACTATAACTATATGAATTGGCGGCACTAATGACATAAGACGTGGTTCATCATGATCCGGCCATAATATAATGCTGCCGGTCTCGGCTATGCCGCCTTTGCTGGTGGTTATGCTGGCATCTATATTGTTAAATAATTCGGCTTTCCAGTTTTCAATTGCTTGTTCAAAATAAAATTGTTCTACATGACTGATAGGGCCGGACAAGATCTTATCGACTCTGGCCGAGCTTAAAAGGTGTTTAATATTTTTTTGCTGAATAATAATATTTAGAGTCTCAGACAAAGAATCTGGCCTGGTCCGGTAAACTTCGCTGTGCACTGCTTGCAGGTTTTTACTAAAGTGTTTTATACGTTGTTCCAGGTTCCACGAATAACGCGGCTGATAACCCGGTACTGACGGCGATTTCTGCGGTCTTTGGTTTTTTTCAGTCAGGTTTTGAAGTATTTTTTGTCTGGTATTATTCATAGTTTTTTAGCTGTTTTTTTAGTTTGCTATGCAAAGTATGCGAAGCGGGTTGCGGCAGTTTGCGGTATTTGCTCCAGCCTCCCAGCTTGGTTGGCGTTAAAAAACGCATTTTTGCAGCTAACGTTATGAAAATTTTATAAAGTTTAGGGGAGCTGTAAATAACACCCCAGACTTTCCAGGCAAGTTGTTCTTTTTTGGTTTTTAAACTGCCGTGCCCCGGTATATTGGAAGTTGCAGCAGGTTCATTGGCCTCAAGCCGCAGGCGGTTAATTAGTTTCGGCAGCGGGATTTGAACCGGGCAAACCTCGGCACAGGCGCCGCATAAAGTGCAGGCTTCGGCAAGCTTGCCAGCAACTTGAATTCCAAGACGCTGCGGTTCCAGTACGCTGCCTATTGGCCCTGGATAAACCGTGCCGTAGGCATGTCCGCCCAGGCGCACATAAACCGGACAATGATTTATGCAAGCACCGCAACGGATACACCTTAAGGTGGCGTCTAGTTCCGCTTCCTTGCGAATTTTAGAGCGGGCGTTATCCAGCAAGACTAAATGCACCTCATCTGGGCCGTCCAATTCATGGCTTTTGCGCGGCGAGCTTATCATATTGAAGTAGGTTGTAATTGGCTGGCCAGTAGCTGAACGGGTTAGCATTGAAAGTAACGGTGGTACATCAGTTAAGTTTTCCACAACCTTTTCAATTCCGGTGATTGCAATGTGTAAAGGTGGAGAAGTGGTACAAAGCCTGCCATTGCCTTCATTTTCTACCAGGCATAAGGTGCCAGTTTCAGCTATCATGAAATTTACCCCGGAAATACCGGCATCAGCCCTGGAAAAAAAATCTCGCATAATATTACGCGCATTACCGGTCATTTGATTTACATCTTCGGTATAAGGTATTTCCGGGAATTTTTCGGCAAATAATTTGGCTATATCCTTGCGGCTTTTATGAATTGCCGGAGCTACTATGTGCGATGGAGCTTCGTCTGCCAACTGTAGTATGTATTCTCCAAGATCGGTTTCTATTACTTCATATCCTTTAGCGGCAAGATGCTGATTAAGTTCAATTTCTTCACTGACCATGGACTTGACTTTTACTATTTTACTGGCATTATTCAGCTCAAGAATGCCTGATATGATTTCATTGGCCTCTTTAGCATCATAGGCCCAGTGTACCTTGATACCGTTTTCGATCAGTTTTGCTTCCAGCTTCTGTAAAAGTTCAGGCAGCTTGTTAAGTGCATTTTCTCGAATTGTTTTATCAAGTGTACGCAAGGCGCTTAGTTCATCTTGATTTGGAAATTGCCCGGCGCGTTTTGCCATAACTCCATCCAGGGCTTTACGGAAATTAGTCCTTATCTGTTGGTCAGCTAATGCCTTATTAATCCTGCCGGCAAAGTCCAGATTAACCTCAACCATTGATTCTATCCAGTAAAAATTCTGCAATATGCTGGCATCTGGGCCCAGAACCCTGTTTGGCATAAACGCCTTGTATGTTCAGCAAACAGCCTGAGTCCTGGCTTATTACTATATCAGCTTTGGTTTGCCTCAAAGCCTGAGCTTTGTCGGTCGCCATTGTCCCTGAAATATCCGGCTGTTTGATGGAGAAAGTGCCGCCAAAGCCACAGCATTCCGTTTTATATTTATGTTCTACCACACTAACATTGTCAAGTCTTGCCAGTAAAGCTGTAAGATGTTCGGCTACTTTCATCTCTCTTAGAGCCGAACACGAATTATGCACGGCTACGGTAACAGGCTCGCCTCTATCCTGTGGTTTCAGGTTAATATGCGTTATAAGGAATTCACAAAGTTCATAAACCTGTCCGGCAATCCTGTTTGCGGACATTTCATCCTCATCCCCTTTGAAAAGTTCAGGCCAGTGATGTTTTAGCATTCCAGCGCAGGAGGCTGAAGGAACTATAATCGGGTAATTCCTGGTAAAACACTTTAACTGGGTTTTGGCCACTTTTAATGCTTCTTTTCTGAATCCCGAATTATAGGCAGGCTGGCCGCAACAGCTTTGATTCTCAGGGAAAATGACTTTTAATCCCGCTTGTTGTAAAAGATTTATTACCGCCAGGCCCACATCAGGGTAAAGCTGATTGATAAGACAGGTGCCAAAAAGATATACCCTGTTATTAATCGGTTTATACATAACCAAAATAGACTGGCCTTGGTCGCATTTATAATGAAAACTGTGTCTTAGACGGATACAATACCACTATTTGCATTTTCACATATATGGAAATAAGCATAAACCCGGTAGCACTGGATTTAGGATTCATAAAAATCCATTGGTACGGCCTAATGTATTTGATCGCATTTATCAGTGTATATTTTCTGGGAACTTACCGTGCCGAAAAAAAATCAGACTGGCAAAAGTCGGAAATCCAGGACCTGGTGTTTTATGGGGCATTAGGCGCGGTTATCGGCGGCAGAATCGGCTATACATTGTTTTATGACTTGTCGGTATTTATCGAATCACCACTGAATATTTTTAAAATCTGGCAGGGTGGTATGTCATTCCATGGCGGTTTGTTAGGTGCTATTGCGGGTCTTTATTTATATGCCAGAAAAACCTCCAGGAGTTTTATTGGCGTAAGTGACTTTGTAGCGCCTTTGGTGGCTATTGGTCTGGGAGCCGGGCGCCTTGGTAACTTTATCAATGGTGAACTCTGGGGTAAGCCGACGGATTTGCCCTGGGGTATGATATTTTTAAATACCGACAGTTCCGGTCTGGCACGACATCCGTCCATGCTGTATGAGCTTTTGCTAGAAGGAATAGTCTTGTTTATTATTGTCTGGGTTTTCAGCAGCAAGCAACGACCAGCCTGTGCGGTTACCGGCTTATGGTTGCTGTTATATGGAATTTTCAGGTTTTTGGTAGAGTTTGTCCGTCTGCCAGATGCGCATATCGGATATCTGGCCTGGGATTGGCTGACTATGGGCCAGATTTTGTCCCTGCCTATGATATTATCCGGTTTTATATTATTGGCTTACGCTTACAGGAAAAATGCAGCAATACCTTGAGCTTTTACAACATGTGCTGGAACACGGCACGCTAAAAGAAGATCGCACTGGCATCGGCACTAAAAGCGTGTTTGGCTATCAGATGCGTTTTGATCTGAGCCAGGGTTTTCCACTTGTCACTACTAAGAAACTTCATATTAAATCAATAATATATGAGCTTTTGTGGTTTCTTAAAGGCAGCACGAATGTAAAGTATTTGCAGGATAACGGAGTAAGAATCTGGAATGAATGGGCGGATGAAAATGGAGAACTAGGCCCGGTGTATGGTGCCCAATGGCGCAGTTGGCAAGCAGTCGACGGTAAAACCATTGATCAGATAAAACAGGCGGTATCTACTATAAAAAATAAACCGGACTCAAGAAGAATAATTGTTTCGGCCTGGAATGTGGGCGAGATAGAAAAAATGGCCTTACCGCCATGCCATGCCTTTTTTCAGTTTTATGTGGCAGACGGTAAATTATCTTGCCAGTTGTACCAAAGAAGCGCGGATATATTCCTTGGAGTGCCGTTTAATATTGCATCTTACGCATTACTGACTATTATGATGGCGCAAGTAACAAATTTAGGCCTCGGGGATTTTGTCCACACTTTAGGTGATGCACATTTGTACTCTAATCATATGGAGCAGGCAAAAGAACAGTTAAGCCGAAAGCCCTATCCGTTACCGATTTTAAAAATAAATCCTGAGGTTAAAGATATTTTCAATTTTGAATTTGAAGACTTTACGGTAGAAGATTATGTGGCTCACCCGCATATTAAGGCCAAGGTCGCGGTCTAATGCAACTAAATGCAGCTTCAAGGTTCTAATTTGGCAATATGCTCAATGATGTATACTTAAACAAATTCCGATTAAATATACAAGGAGGCTTCAATGCGGTTTTTAAACTTTAAGAATCTAGTTATAAGCTCGATTGCTGTGGCATTGTTGGCTTGTGCCGGGGCAGTAAAACAGTACGATACCGGAGTTATTCCCAAGGCAGCGCCACCGTCCGGAACTGAAATAGCCAAAACCCGTAATTTACTTAAGAAAGAAGCCAGCGCCAGCAGGGGTAAAGTCAAATTATACACAAGCGGCCCACACTATAATCGGGCCAAACGAATAGTAAACCGCCTGTCAAAAGCTGCAGGCCTTGGTGGGTTTTCATATCCGGTATATATCGCCGATGATGGTAAAACCATTAATGCCATGGCAGTTAATGACAATACGATTGTGATATTTAAAAAACTGATGGATCGGGTGCTGACTGATTCCAAACTTTCTGTGGTTATGGCGCATGAAGTGGCGCATATTTTAGGCAGGCATGGCAGTGATAATGTAATAAAAGCCCGTTCGGCGGCGGTGGCTATCGGCGCCGCGATTTTAGGTGCAATTGTAGCCAAAGAAACCGGCAGTGCAAACTCAGGGGCTGCAGCCCGTGATATAACCACCATAGCCGGTGCCGGAGCATTTATTCGACCATACACCAGATCTATGGAACTGGAAGCCGATCATGTCGGCATGCTGCTGATGGCCAAAGCTGGCTACAATCCGCGCGAGGCGATTAATTTCTGGAAAAACTCGAAAAAGTACTTAGGAACTACAGCTCCGCATTCCTTTTTAAGTACCCATCCGGATCCGGGAAACCGCCAGGTCAATTTGCAGAAAACTTTACCGCTGGCTTTAAAATACTATAAAAAGTGAAAACCACTATAGTTGCGGCTATGGCGCAGGACAATGTTATCGGCATTAATAATACACTGCCCTGGGATTTGCCGGCGGATTTGGCCCATTTTAAGAAAATAACCATGGGAAAACCATTGCTTATGGGGCGTAAGACCTATGAATCTATTGGTCGCCCACTGCCGGGGCGAGTTAATATTGTTCTAAGTCGGGATTCTGCAACAAAAATTCCAGGCTGTGAAGTGGTAGATTCCATAGATAAGGCTTATGAGCTTGCAGCTAAAATCGGGGCTGAAGAAATCATCATTATGGGCGGGGAGAATCTATATCGGCAAATGCTGCCGCAAGCGGACAAATTGGAAATAACCCTGGTAGATGCCAAAGTGCAGGGTGATGCCTGGTTCCCAGAAATAAATCCGGATGAATGGATAGAAGCAGCACGAACCAGGCAGACTAAAGATGCAGCTAACCAGTACGATTATACATTTGTAACATTTTTACGGCGCTTGCAAATAAAAGGTGACTGAGCCTGCCACAATCAGCCTAAGCGGGCTTGCTTTCAGCTTTATTCCGGTCGCAATCGTAGTCTATTTTTTATATATCTGGGCGTTAAAGCCGGGGCACAGCACTTATGCCGCTGCGAGGATGCTGCTGCAGCTTTTGGTAATTGGCTACTTTCTGGAGTTTATATTTGCCTCTAATTTGCTGGCGGTGTTACTGCTGTTAAGTGCCATGGTGCTTATCTCCAGCTGGATTGCCCTGGGAGTAGTACCGGATAAACGCCAGGAATTGTATTTAAAAGCCCTGCTTGCTATCGGAGTTGCAGGCGGTTTTGTGCTTGCCCTGATGTTAAAAGGCGTTATGCAGCTTGATGACTGGTATCGGCCGCGGATTATTATTCCGATTGCCGGCATGATATTTGCCAATACCATGAATGCAATCAGCCTTGCGGCAGATAATTTTTATGCCGATGACATGCATGTGAAAGATTATACCGAAGCACGCAACCGGGCCATGCGCACTGCACTGATTCCGATAACAAATTCCCTGTTTGCGGTAGGGCTGGTGGCAATCTCCGGCATGATGACCGGACAGATATTATCCGGAGTATCACCGCTTATCGCTGCCCGTTATCAGATAATGGTAATGTGCATGTTATTCGGAGCCTCTGGTATTGGTACTATAATGTTTTTGTGGTTGATTAAAGAGAACAAGTAACGGTTATTTTATTTTGCCCTTTAAGTAAGAGGGCAACTAACTTGATACTATGTAATTTGTTCAAATACCACTTCAAAGGACCCTTGGTTGCTTCTTGGTACTTTTCAAATTTCCACCCAGGGCAGCCCTTCATTCTGGTTTGATATACCTAAGGAAAAATCTTTATCCTCTATCGCATCAAGAATAAAGTTGGCGGCAAGTTCAGGGCAATTATTTTTTTCGCTGATATGCATAAGGACTACGTGTTTTAGCCGATTCGAGTTTATGCGGGATAAAAGTCCTGCACTTTGCCGATTGCTCAAATGACCTAATCTGCCGGAAATTCTTTGTTTCAAAAATCCAGGGTAAGTGCCGTTTATCAACATCTCCTCATCGTAATTGGTCTCCAGCATTAAAGCATCTAAACCGCTAAAATATTTCTCAATATGGGACGTTATATGCCCGGCATCAGTCAAAATACCAAGTTTGCAGGTGCCGGAGTTTATTACAAATTGACAAGGGCTGTCAGCATCATACGGTACGGTAACCGGAGTAATTTCCAGGGTATCCTTAATCTGGCAGCTTGAATTCAAATCAAGGTGATTAATATTTCTAACATCCGGTAAATGCCGGGCAGTGCCGGGACTGGCCCATAGCGGGATATCAGTATTTTGTGCCAAGCTGCAAACGCCAGCTATATGATCTTGATGCTCATGGCTTAAGAAAACCGCATCTATATCCTTTATAGATTTACCGAGTTTAGCTAATCTTAGTTGTGTCTGTTGTAAAGAAAAACCAAAATCAAACAGAAGACAACAACCGTCAACTTCCACCAGGTTAGCGTTACCCTTGCTGCCGCTGCCCAGTGAGGCAAATCTCATTTTGCCAATTAGCGTAGCTGTTCGTGCAAGATTTTTAAAATCCGGGTAGAAGTTTGATTCTTCAAGGCTCTGCCGGCACGGTCGGTCACCATTATATTTGAGCCAGCTCCGGATGGTCTTACATGCACTATATATTTGCTGACTTTGGGTTTCTTTCTGCCAAACATCCGGCTGAATACTCCTTGCTTTTGACTGGCAACAATCGGGTCTTCATAACGCACATAATAGGTGCCGGCTGAACGGTTTCTATCTTCAACCGCAAAACCACTTCGATCCAGGGCATTACCCACCCGCCGCCAGGCATTGGCAAAGTCATCGATAAGCGCTACTGCGGAGGATGCCCCGGTATTAATTAATCTTGCGCGTTCATTGCTCGGGCTATAGGCAGCTTTGGCAACTGCCGCCTGCTGCCTGCTGGCGCCAAGGTGCGCGATTAATCTTGCCATCATTTCACCTTCTAATTCCGGCATCGGTCTGCCTGGGGTCCAGACCGTACTTTCACCGCTTAATTTTTCAATTAACCTTTGATGGCTTACGATAATTTCAGTTTTTTTGCTGGCAGCATTGCGTTCCAGACGGGTTCTGAATTTGTCTCTGGTGCCGGTAGAGTACAAAGAATCGATTACCTTGGACAGAATGCGGCGTATTGGCCCGTCTTTTAGTTCAGCCCGGTTCTCCGCCCAGTTAGTCTCCATAATTCCGGCAGCGGAGCTTTCCTTTTCAATTATGAAACCGCTTTTTAGCCAGAAATCCCGGATTCTGGGCCATAAAATTGATGGTGAAATTGAAGTTTGAATAAAGCGCTGGCTGCCAACTCTTACTATTTGCAGATCGTTATACTGTGGTAAAACTCCGCCGGCAGCGGCAGCGTAAGCGCCTCCCGCACCGCGCTTGGCACTTTCATATCCGGATAAAGTGTTGGGGCCCGTGTAACTTGGTAGTGCATAGGCATCGCTAATCCGGTCCGAGGTTAAATCCGGCGGAAAATCCAGCGGTCTTGCCACCTTGCTGGATTTGTATGCTATTTTATCACCTTTTTTATATGAGGCTGAACCGCAGGATGCTAACAATGCCGCGGATATTAATACTATAAAAATATTTTTAAAGTTCATATGTCTATTTGTCTTATCGCTTTGCGTAAAGTTTCATGATATTTTTCCGCCAACACGGTAAGCGGCAGTCTTATGCCCTGCTGGATAAGACCCATATCGCTTAATAGCCATTTGACCGGAATTGGATTAGACTCACAAAATAAATCCCGATGCAGAGCCTCCAGCGGTTGATTTAAAGCTAAGGCATTGTCGCGTTCTTTTGCTATTGCCGCATCACACATTTTGCGCATTTGTTTAGGAGCAACATTGGCAGTTACCGAGATTACTCCATTGCCGCCAGCCAGCATAAATTCAGTACAGCTGGCATCGTCACCGCTTAACAGGCTAAAATCTTTAGCGCAGGCTAATTTTAATTCAGTAACTCTTTCAAGTTTGCCGGTAGCTTCCTTAATTCCGACAATGTTATTGATTTTAGATAATTTGGCGGCAGTTTCCGGCAATAAATCACAAGCCGTGCGTCCCGGCACATTATAGAGAATTTGTGGAATATCCACCGCTTCTGCTATAGCCTTATAGTGTAAATATAGGCCCTCCTGTGTAGGCTTGTTGTAATAGGGAGTTACCAGTAAGGCCGCATCGCTACCGACCTTTTTTGCACATTCGGTAAGCCTGATTGCCTCGGAAGTTGAATTGGCGCCAGTGCCGGCAATAATTGGTATCCTGCCTGCATTTTTATTAACCACGTAGGATATTACTTCACAGTGCTCATCTTCATCCAATGTGGCAGACTCACCGGTAGTGCCTACAGCTATTATCCCCTGGGTGCCGTTTTCAATATGAAATTCAACCAGATTATCCAGATTGGTCCAGTCGATTGTGCCGTCACTCAGCATCGGGGTAACCAATGCCACCATGCTACCTGTAAACATTGTATCAGCCATAATTATATGCTCGGCATAATACTACAAATTAGGCCACAAGTCAGAGTCTAAAATCTGATTTTAGTCCAGTTCTTTCATGCTAAGACGGATGCGGCCCTGACGGTCAACTTCCAGCACTTTGACTTTAATCCGGTCGCCTTCCTTGAGGTAATCCTCGACTTTTTCCACTCTCTCTTCGGAGATTTGCGAAATATGCACCAAACCGTCTTTGCCCGGCAGAATTGTAACGAAAGCCCCAAAATCCATAATCTTGGCAACTTTGCCTTCATAGATTTTGTCAACTTCAACATCCGCCACTATTTCTTCGATCCGCTGTTTGGCCTCATTAGCCTGTGACTCGTCGGTAGCAGCAAGCTTAACCATGCCATCGTCACTTATATCAATCGTAACCCCGGTATCTTCCTGGATCGAGCGGATAGTTGCACCGCCTTTACCGATAACATCACGAATCTTGTCTTTGTTAATTTGCATAGAAACAAACCGTGGAGCATGGCTGGAAAGTTCGGTACGCGGGCTGGAAATAACTTTATTCATCTCACCCAGTATATGCAGTCTGGCATCCTTGGCTTGAGCCAAAGCAATTTCCATAATTTCTCTGGTAATACCCTCGATTTTAATGTCCATCTGCAAGGCAGTTATTCCATCACTGGTGCCGGCGACTTTAAAGTCCATATCACCCAGATGATCTTCATCACCCAGGATGTCAGTTAAAATCGCGAATTCTTGCTCGTCCTTGATAAGACCCATCGCGATTCCAGCCACTGGTGATTTAAGCGGCACTCCAGCGTCCATCATGGAAAGACTGCTGCCGCAAACGCTGGCCATGGAGCTTGAGCCGTTGGATTCAGTAATTTCTGATACTACCCGCATGGTATATGGAAATTCATCGTGATTTGGAAGGACTGCGGCTACACCGCGTTTGGCTAATTTGCCATGACCCACTTCTCGTCGCCCGGGGCTACCGACCCGGCCGGTTTCGCCAACTGAAAATGGCGGAAAATTATATTGCAGCATAAAGCTGTCTTTATACGAACCCTCCAGGGCATCAATAATCTGCGCATCTCGGTCAGTACCCAGAGTGGTGGCAACCAGTGCCTGAGTTTCACCACGGGTAAAAAGGGCAGAACCATGGGCTCTTGGCAAAACTCCAGTTCTGACATAAATTGGCCGTACAGTCTTATTATCTCTGCCGTCAATCCGGGGTTCTCCAGCCAGAATTCGACTACGTACCACTTTTTTCTGTAATTTACTGATAGCACCGGCTATATCATCAGCACTTGGCCCATCCGTTTCATCCTCTTTAGCCAGGCTTTCGACAGCTTCGGCTTTAACTGCATCAATCTTAGAATAACGTTCCATCTTGTCTGCAGTTTGATAGGCTTCTACTATTTTGCCCTCGGCAAAGTTACTAACCATGTCCATAAGATCGGTATCTTCAGGTGGCGCCTGCCATTGCCAATCTTCTTTACCGGCTTCTAGTTTTAACTCGTTAACCGCGTTAATCACTGCCTGCATTTGCTCATGGCCAAACAGCACTGCGCCTAACATTATGTCTTCTGATAGAATATCAGCCTCTGACTCTACCATCAACACCGCATCTTTTGTGCCAGCTACTGTAAGCTCAAGCTCCGATTCCTGTTTTTGCTCCAGGCTAGGGTTAAGAATGTATTCTCCATCTTTATATCCTACCTGCGCCGCGCCGATTGGACCGGCAAAAGGTACTCCGGAAATCGCCAGAGCAGCAGAGGCTCCAATCATTGCTGGAATTTCGGTGTCCGTACCTTTATCCACAGATTTAACCGTGGCTATTATCTGCACTTCATTATAAAAACCTTTGGGGAATAGCGGCCGAATCGGGCGGTCGATTAACCTGGAAGTTAGGGTTTCCTTTTCGGTTGGCCGGCCTTCGCGACGGAAAAAGCCACCTGGTATTGTACCGGCGGCATAGAATTTTTCCTGATAATTCACCGTGAGCGGGAAAAAGTCCCTATCAGTTCTTGATTCTTTTTCCGCAACCACGGTAACTAAAACCACGGTTTCGCCCATAGTTACTAGAACCGAACCACTGGCTTGTCTTGCGATTTCTCCAGTTTCCAGGGTTACAGTTTGATTTCCATATTGAAATGATTTTTTAATTGCTTCCACTTTGTTTCCTCTTTAAAAAAAAACGGAGCTTTTTAGCTCCGTAGAATAATCTATAAATTACTTTTTTTATTTTCTCAATCCAAGATTTGTGATTAAGTTTTGGTATCTGTCTGAGTCTTTCGACTTTAAATAGTCCAACAATTTACGCCGGCTACTTACCATGCGTAGCAGTCCCTGGCGCGAATGATGATCTTTTTTATGGGTTTTAAAATGCCCGGTAAGATCGTTTATCCGATTAGTTAAAAGCGCCACCTGGACTTCAGTCGAACCGGTGTCATTTTCGCTTCTTTGAAATTGTTGCAAGATTTCAGATTTGCGCTCAGTGCTAAGCGACATATTAACTCCAAATATTTAACTTCTTAAAAAACGCGTATTTTACAAGCAAGTTTGCTATATAACAATATTTTTATTAAGGATTTTCCCGTTTAATCAGCCTTTTAGGGCCTAGTCGGCCATCGTCCAGGATTTGGCCGATGCCGATAAATTCATCTTTAAAATACATTCTTAGCAAGCCCTCTTTAACTGGCTGGTTTACCTGTATAGGCTGACCCTGCAGAATATAAAATTTTTCATCCGGGCTAAGTTCTATTTTGTCAATATTGCGCAAAGTCTCATCAACCGGCAGTATCAGTTTGTTAAGCCCGGTAAAATCATCCTGCTGCCGGTAAAGCTCATGGATTTTATCCATGCTGACGGTCTCTTCTATGTTAAAAGCACCAAATCCGGTGCGTCTTAAGCCGCTGACATGAGCGCCGCAGCCTAAATTATCACCAAGATCGGCAATCAGAGTTCTGGCATATGTGCCTTTGGAACAATGTACTTCTAACAGTAAAGTCTGTTTATCGAGGATTTTTACCATCTCAAAAGAGTAAATCTCTATGGGTCGGGCCTGGCGTTCAATTTCCTTGCCTTGATGGGCTAATTTATAAAGTGGCTTGCCATTTACCTTGATTGCCGAATGCATGGGAGGGGTCTGCATCTGCGGCCCAAGAAAGTTCTTAAGTTCCTTTTTTATTTGTTCAGGAGTTAAATCAGGCACAGCCAGGGTTTCGGTAATTTCACCTTGACTATCCTGGCTCGTGGTTTTAGTCCCAAGTCGGCAGGTAATTTGATATTTCTTGTCTGTGTCCAGTAAAAACTGGCTGAATTTGGTCGCCTCACCAAAGCATATCGGTAAAATTCCGGTAGCAATAGGGTCCAGGCTTCCGGTATGCCCGGCTTTTTTGGCAAAGAATATCTTTTTAACTTCCTGCAAAGCCTGGTTTGAGGTTAAGCCAGGTGGTTTGTCCAATAGCAGCAAGCCTGACAGGTTACGTCCCCGGAATTTTTTTCTTGCCATTAGTGCTCGTCTTCCTTGATAGCTTTGTCGATAAGCTTTTCCATTTTATTGGCAAATTCCAATGATTCATCATATTTAAATGTAAGCTTTGGAGTCTTTCTTAGATTCAGATCCTGACTTAGCTCCTTACGCAGGAACCCACTTAAGGTATTTAACTCCTCCTGAGTTTTGTGATGATCTATGTCCTGGATAAGGCTGGTTATATAAACCTTGGCAACTGACAAATCAGGTGAGGCCTTAACCGCAGTAATGCTGATAAAACTAAAATCAGCTAATTGTTTTTTACGGCTTAAAATCTCCCCCAGACTACGGCGGATTTGTTCACCAAGACGTTCTGCCCGGTTATGGGTGGTTTTCATATCAAATTACTGGAACTTAATAAATGCAATTAAATTGTGCGATTTATTTCTACTCGTTCGTAAACTTCAATCTGATCGCCAACTTTGACATCGTTATAGCTTTTAACTCCGATGCCGCATTCGGTGCCGGATTTTACTTCTTTCACATCATCTTTAAAGCGCCTGAGAGATTCCAGCTCACCTTCAAAAATCACTACATTATCTCTTAAGACCCGAATTGGACTATTGCGCTTGATCATCCCTTCGGTAACCATACAGCCGGCAATTGCCCCAATTTTAGGCGCCCTAAATACATCTCTAACTTCGGCGATACCGATTATTTCTTCTTTATATTCCGGTTCCATAGTGCCGGCAACCAGAGCTTTAACCGTATCAATCAGATCATAAATTATGCTGTAGTAGTTAAGTTCGACATTCTCGCTTTTAATAAGTTTTTTTGCCGAAGCATCTGCCCGAACATTAAAGCCAACGATAATGGCATTTGAAGCGATAGCCAGGTTTACATCGGACTCATTAATGCCGCCTACCCCAGCAGAAATTACATTCACCCTTACCTCATCATTGCTTAAATTTTGCAAGGATTCTTTAATTGCCTCGGCCGATCCATGAACATCGGCTTTTACCAAGATATTAATCTCTTCTAACTCACCTTCCTGCATCTGGTCGAACATGCGATCTAAACTGGCCTGTTTTTGCTGTGCAAGCTTAAGCTCGCGACTTTTGGTTCTTCTCTCTTCGACCAGATCGCGGGCAATTCTTTCACGCTCAACTACTGCGAAAGCTTCACCGGCCTCCGGGCAGCCGGACAGGCCCAGGATTTGCACCGGAGTAGAAGGTCCGGCTTTATCTACGGTGTCGCCGTTGTCATCCAGCATACGCCGGACTCTGCCATACTCCTTGCCTGCCAACAAAATGTCACCTTTTTTCAATACGCCGGACTGTACGATAACGGTAGAAACAGCGCCATGGCCTTTATCAACTCTGGATTCAATTACACTGCCGCGTGCCGCAATATTTTCCGCAGCTTTAAGTTCTAATATTTCTGCGTGCAGCGAGATTGATTCTAGCAATTCACCAATACCTTCACCGGTCTGGGCCGATACTTTTATAAATGGCACATCACCACCCCAGTCCTCAGGTGTTATTTCATGGTTGGCCATTTCGGTTTTAATCCGCTCAGGATCAGCATCTTCCTTGTCTATTTTATTAATCGCGACAATTATGGAAACCTCGGCAGCTTTGGCATGTTCGATAGATTCTATAGTTTGCGGCATAACCCCGTCATCCGCTGCAACCACAATAATTACCATATCGGTAACTTTGGCTCCGCGGGCACGCATCGCAGTAAACGCCGCATGACCCGGGGTATCCATAAAGGTAATATTGCCGTGTTCGGTTTTAACCATATAAGCCCCGACATGCTGAGTAATACCGCCAGCCTCGGATTTAGTGACTTGAGCATTACGAATATAATCTAAAAGAGATGTCTTGCCGTGGTCAACATGACCCATGACTGTAACTACCGGCGCCCTGGTTTTTAGATCTGTATTAGATGCCGGCTGCTCTTTTAAAATTTCATTCTCTAAAGAAGCTTCAGTTGCTTCAATTGGTTTATGACCCATCTCTTCCACCAGCAGGTATGCGGTGTCATGATCAATGGTCTGGTTAATAGTGGCCATAATGCCGTTGTTCATCATGGTCTTTAATAAATCTCCAGCTTTCACTGACATTTTTTGTGCCAGCTCCCCCACAGTAATGCTTTCCGGAATTGGCACTTCACGAATTACCGGTTCGGTAGGTTTGGTAAATCCATGTTCGGTGGTAGTTTCGACTTTTTTCTTTTCTTGTACTACAGCGGTTTTTTTACGCTTACGGCCGGGGCTTTGTTTGATATGCAGCTCTTTTCGTTTGAATACTGGCTCACGGCGTTTTTTGTCTGTACGTTTGCCTTTGTCAGTTTTTGCTGCATCTTGAGCTGCAGCTGCATTAGCCGCAGCCTGTTTCTTAGCTTGTTCTTTTTCCAGAGTTTCCTGTTTTGCTTTTTCTTCCTGTTCTTTCTTGGCTTTTTCTTCTTTAATTTTCTCCTCTTTAACTTTCTTCTCTTGGGCTTTTTTAGCTTGCAGTTCTTTACGCTCAGCTTCAAGCCTTTGCAATTCCTGCTCTTCTTTTTGGCGCTTATCTCTAAGTTCTTTTTCCTTACTCAGCTTGGCGGACTTCTCCTCTGCAGTTGTATCTTTGCTTGCCTGTGAAGTTTTAAGAACTTTCTTTTTACGGATTTCAACATTAACTCCCCGCGCCTTGCTGCGGGCACGCACACTGGGGCTCTGGGGTTTTAAAGTGGTAGTGGTTTTGCGTTTTTTTAAGGTAATCTTTTTACCAGCCTCGGCTGTAGCCGGCTCTTTGGCGCCGTGTGATTTACGCAAATATTCTAAAAGGGTGCGTTTCTCCTCGTCCAGCAGGGTATCTTCTGCATTTTTACCCTTGATGCCGGCACTGGCCAGTTGTTTTATTAAACGCTCAGGCGGTATCCTGAGCACAGAGGCATATTCTTTTACTGTGACTTCAACCATTTATTTGTCCTCTTCACTTGTGGCAAACCAGGGTTCACGGGCTTGCATGATAAGCGCAGCTATTTTGTCTTCAGCAAGATTTATTTCAGGAATCTCCAATACCTCATCAACTGATTGATCAGCCAGATCTTCCATAGTCGTTATACCTTTGCCGGCCAGCAAATAAGCTACTCTTTCGTTCATGCCCTGCATATTTAGAAGCTCAGCGGTCGGCTCATGCTCTTCCATGGATTCTTCTGCCGCAATAGCCTTGGTAAGGATAAAATCCTGTGCCCGGTTTTGGATTTCAGTCACCATATCTTCATCAAATTCCTCAATCCTGGCCATTTCTGCCGCATCAATGTAGGCGACCTCTTCGATATTGCTATATCCTTCCTGCGCCAGAATGCCTGCTACTTCTTCGTCTACATCAAGCTGCTGCATAAAAGTTTTTACCGTACCTTCCAGTTCGCTGTTAGTCTTGGTATTAAAATCATCTATACTCATGACGTTTAAAGTCCAGCCGGTAAGTTCACTAGCCAGCCGCACATTCTGCCCATTGCGACCAATGGCTTTGGATAGTTGATCTTCGGGGATAGCAATATCCATGGAATGCTCATCTTCATCTACTACGATAGACGCCACTTCTGCCGGGGTCAGAGCATTAATTACATACTGCGCGGGATTTTCATCCCAGATTATTATATCCACTCTTTCACCTGCCAACTCATTGGATACCGCCTGTACTCTTGCGCCCCTGATGCCAACACAGGCACCGACCGGATCCAATCTTGGGTCATTTGCTACTACTGCAAGCTTGGCACGAACTCCAGGTTCTCTGGCTGCTTCAATGATATCAATCAGGCCGTCACCAATTTCTGGAACTTCCAGGGTAAATAATTGTTTGATAAATTCTTTGGAAGTGCGGCTTAAAATAAGCAATGGGCCTTTACTCTCAGGGTTTATTTCCATTAAATAGCCGCGGACTCTATCTCCTGGACGCAGAGGATCGCGTGGAATCATATGCTCTTTATTTACTACGGCATCGGTATTATTGCCAACATCAATTATTAACCGATTACGTTCGGTGCGTTTTACTACACCATTAACCAATTGCCCCACTTTATCTTCATATTCTGCCACCACTTTGGCCCGTTCGGACTCGCGCAGTTTGTGCTTCATAACCTGCATTACTACCTGCGCTACTATCCTGCCGTCTACTGAGTCAATTTCCTTGCGGATATATTCATCAGGTTTAATGTCCGGTTCGATTTCCTTGGCGTCGATCAGCCATAATTCTTTATCAGGGTACTCCATATAGACGCCTTCAGCATCCCCATCCAGGACTTTCCAGGCCTGAAAGGTTTTGTAGTCGCCAGTATTGCGGTCTATATCAACCTGTACTTCCACATCATCAGAAAACTTTTTTCTAGCTGTAGCGGTAGCCAGGGCAACCTCTAAAGCCGTAAATACTTCATCTTTCGGTATATCCTTTTCGTTGGAGATAACTTCAACAGCTTGTAATATTTCTTTACTCATTCTTTTTGCTCAATCTAAAATTTAGGCACCAGGTTGGCATCTTTTATATTTTCAAACTCAATTTCCAAAGTTGCTTCAGGTTGTTTGATTTTTATTGTGCTGCCAACAACTGATTCTATAATGCCAGTGACTTTTCTTTGTTTACCGATAGGTTCTGCTAACTTTATATGCACCTCTTTGCCGGCATAAACTACAAAATCCTGCAGATTAAACAAAGGTCGATCCAGACCGGGTGAGGATACTTCCAGTTGGTACTGGCCGCTCAATGGTTCCTCAACATCCAATACCCCGCTTAATTGGTGACTTACCTTAGCACAGTCATCAATGGTGATGCCTTTGTCCTGGTCTATATAGACTCTTAACAGTGAATGCTTGCCTTGCGGTAAATATTTTATACTGAGCAGAGTATAGTCAAGCCCGGTTACAACCGGTCTAATACATTCGTCAAGTTTTTGCCTGATTGCTGTCATATATTATATAAACAAAAAACCCCGAGAAAAATCCGGGGCTTACCATTAAAATAAAACCAAAATTTGGTAGCGGGGGCCGGATTTGAACCAACGACCTTCGGGTTATGAGCCCGACGAGCTACCAGACTGCTCCACCCCGCAATAAAAAAGTGTGCAAAGTTTACAGATACTAGGTATTATTTTCAAGTTAAATAAAAAAAGATAATATAATATTTGACACACAAACAATAATTTAGTATTTTATTAAATGCTGATGTGTTTTAGTAAATTTTATAGACTTTTGGAGATAAAGATGAACAAAACTATAGTTAATATATTGGCGTTGGCTATGCTGGCAACGTCAACTGCAGCTTCTGCTGATTTTTTTGATTTCTTCGATGATGACGATGATGACCCGTGGGATGATAACGACTGGCCGGAATGGACTCCGATGTACTGGATGGAAGAGTTCGCCGACGAGTTGGATGATGACGACGATGACGATTACTACAGATACCGCAGATTCAGACCATATGGCCCAAGGCCTTACGGTTATGGCGGTTATTATGGCCGTCCGCCAATGCCTTATGGTTACGGTGCGCCGCCAGCTCCTTATGGCTATGGCGCTCCACGCTATGCACCGCCACCAGCTCCACCAGTAGCTCCGGCAGCGCCGGCGGCTCCTGCACCTAGAGTGGCGCCTGCACCAAGGGCTATTCCAGAGCGCCCAGCAAGGCGAGCAATACCTGAGAGACCTGCCAGAGCGGAAAGACCTGCTAGACCTTCTATTGAGCGTCCAGCAAGACCGGCAAGACCAGAAAGACCTGAAAGGGCTCCACGCAGAAGTGGTAGTGGCAGCGGTTTTGGTTTCTCAACCAACTAACAGAAATTAATTTCTGAAAAAAAGCCCGATTATTTCGGGCTTTTTTTATGCATGTCTGAAATTCCAGTTTTTAATGATTTAGTTGTTTAATGTTTACCAATCTTTTGCCAGTAAGGCGGCAGATAAATTTCATTTAATAATATTTTCTGACCATTTAAATCATAAACATTTCTACGGCCTAATATTTCTTGCGGCAGGGCAGCTGTATTATTGTTCTTTATATAGTTAAATAAAAAATGTTGTTGGGTAAAGAGTGCAATTTCAGTTTCGTATTTGATTGTGGTACGCTCGGAATACAAAACAGAACCTAATGATTTATTTCCCAGTTTAATAAGACGCAGCACACTTCTTTTCATATGGACGAAAGGTAATATTGTGCGAGCGAAAATAACCGGAGTGTTTTGGCAAAATAACAGTACATGTCGCACATTGGCCATGGAATTATGCCTTATACCTAATTTTAGGCTTTCAGATAAAAAAATCCTGTTGGTTTTTTGTTCCAGGACTTTAACTGAAAAAGCCCCGCCACAAGCCCCGGATATTCTTTTGGTAAGAGAATTATTGGTGAATAATTCCTTAAGCATAAAATGTGGTTTATTGACAAGTTTGGCTTTGGACTTTGTATGCCATTCAGGCTCGAATGTATTCATGGCCGCATAGTTTAACAGCTTAAAAGGACAGTAAAATATTTGATTTTACTAATTTCAATAAGATACTTAAGGACCTGTGTTGTAATTTTAAATTAATAGCATAATCCGGTTTATCCAATTACAATAAGCAAATTTTCAATTAGGGAATGTGCACATGAGCCTTATGTTAACCGGTGTTGGGATTGCCAAAGGTGTGGCGCTTGGCAAGGCTTATGTAATGAAGCAGGGTCAGACCGAAATTCCTGAATATGAGATACCAGAATATTTGCTGGATGAAGAAATAGCACGATTCAATCAGGCGATCAAACAGGTTAGAGAACAATTAAATTCTATCCGGGAAAAGATCTCTGAAACCACTCCCGAGGAAATTACCGAATTTATTGAATCGCATATCTTAACTTTAGATGAAAATGCCATCAGTCGCATTCCGGCCCGCTTAATCCGTGAGAAGAAAATTAACGCCGAGTGGGCCTTGAAGCAGCAGCAGGATAATCTAGCAAAGGTATTCGATGATATTGATGAACCATATCTAAACACCAGAAAAAATGATGTGGATATAGTAGTGGATGCAGTTTTAAAGACCTTGAAGCAGCAGGATATTGAGCCTTTAGATATCCTGGATGAGGAAGGGGAGTTAGACAGAATAATTATCGCCGATAAAATATCACCCAGTGATCTGGCTTTGCTAAATTCCGAGAATTTGGCAGGTTTTGTAAGTGAGCATGATGCACCTAATTCACATACGGCGATTATGGCCCGCAGTCTGGGTATTCCGGCGATTACCGGCATCGGTAAAGCGCGCAAGTATGTGCAGGACGGAGAAAAGCTTATTCTGGATGGCAAGTACGGCACTATCTGCGTGAATCCAGATAATGCCAGTTCTGCTTATTATCATAAACTGGCTGCTGAAATACGCCGTTATAAGGAGGATTTAAGCCTGTTGTGCAACAAGCCTTCGGTAACCAAAGATGGGCATAAAGTTGTATTAAGCGCCAATATAGAAATGCTTACGGAATTGGAACAGATGCAAAAGTGCGGCGTTGAGGCCATAGGGCTTTTCAGAACCGAATACTTGTATATGAATCGCGATGAACTGCCAGATGAAGAAGAGCAATACCAGCATTATGTGGAACTGATTGAAAAAGCCGGTAATGTGCCAGTCAATATGCGGACTTTGGATATTGGGGCCGACAAGCAGCTACCAGGTATGCTTGAGGAAACCAAACATGCTAATCCGATGCTGGGACTTAGGGCAATCAGATTTTCTTTAGCTCACCCCGGCATATTTGAGTCACAAATTAGAGCTATATTAAGAGCGGCCACCAAGGGTCAGGTAGGGGTAATTTTGCCTTTGATTGGCAGCGCTTATGAATTGGATAAGGCTACAAGCATAATTCAGAATTGCAGAAAGAACCTTATAGAGCAAGAAGTTGAAATTGGTGAAATTAAGCTCGGAATGATGATTGAAACTCCAGCTGCTGTCATGTTAGTTGAGTATTTTGCCAAGAAGGTGGATTTTATAGCTATCGGCACCAATGATCTTACTCAATACATGCTGGCAATAGACCGCAACGATGATCAGGTGAGTAATTTGTTTGATAGCTCTCATCCAGCTATTTTGCGGATAATTAATAATATTATTCAAACCTGCGACAAAATGGAAAAAGATATTCTAGTATGCGGCGAGATGGCAGGTGATAAGAAATTTACCCGCCTGCTGTTAGGCATGGGTCTTAGAAACTTCAGCATGATGCCGGCACAGATTCTGGAAATTAAAAAACATATTCGCGACAGCAGGATTGATAATGCCGAATTATTTATAAATGAGATTCTAAGAAGCACCAGGCCAGAAAGAATAGAAGAGTTAATCGAGAAACTTAACCAATGACAGAAATTGCCGGCCAAAGCCCAGAGCATGAAATAGAAAGCCTGACCGCCATAGTAATGCAGGCGGTAACCGCTGAGGATGATGTCAAGTTAAAGGGGCTGATTGATAAGCTGCACCCATCGGAAGTAGGGCTTTTGTTATCTTCCTTGCCGCAAAAAGAAAGGCTTTATGTCTGGAATTTATTAAATGCCACCTGTAAGGGTGAGGCTCTGCCATTTTTAAGTGAGGACATCCGAGTTGGGTTGCTAGAAGAAACTGACACCGCGGAATTGGTGAGCGCAACAGAGCATTTAGATCTGGATGATCTTACCGACCTCATGCAGGATCTGCCATATAAGCTGTCACAGACGGTTTTACAGTCGCTGGAATTGCAAAACCGCAAACAGCTTGAGACCGTCATGTCATATCCGGAGGATACAGCCGGCGGCTTGATGGACCTGGATGCGATCTCCATCCGTCAGGACATGAATGTCGGTGTGGTTTTAAACTACCTGCGTAAACTTGGTGAACTGCCACCTGCAACCGACAAGTTGATGGTAGTTAACAGAAAGGATGAATTTTTAGGCAGTCTGCATATATCCAGTATTCTAACTTCGGATATTGAAAGACCAATTCTGGAGCTTATAAATAAAGCTGCGGTCGCAATCCCGGTAGATTTACCAGACACTGAAGTGGCGGCAATTTTTAAAGACCGAGATTTATTGTCGGCTCCGGTTTTGAACTCTGAGAGCAAAGTTATCGGCAGGATTACGGTAGATGATGTGGTAGATGTAATTTCGGAAGATGCGGAAGAAGCCCTGATGGGCCGCGATGGTCTGGATGATGAGTTTGATATATTCTCGCCGGTAAAAAAAAGCACCTGGCGCCGCTCGCCGTGGCTGGCTATACACCTGGTAACATCTTTGATTGCAATTTATGTGGTCAGCATGTTTGAAAAATCTATTGCCCAGATTGTGGCATTGGCAATTTTGATGCCGCTTAATGCCGGCATGGGCGGGGTGGCCGGCAGTCAGACTATGACTTTAGTCATTCGCGGCATGGCACTAAACAGGATAAATAACTCCAACGCTATGTGGCTGGTCGGGCGTGAAGCCATGGTTGGTATGTTAAACGGTATTATCTGGGCACTAGTGGTTTCGGCAGTTACAATTTTCTGGTTTGGTAATACCAAACTTGGGCTGGTAATCGCCGTTGCCATGATAATAAATCTGTTTATTGCCCAGGTGGCAGGAGCCGTAATACCTTTGGCACAGAAGCGAATGGGAATTGACCCGGCACTGGCGGGCCATGTTGTGTTAACCGCAGTTACCGATGTTGTAGGATTCCTGTCATTTCTAGGCTTAGCTACTTTAATTTTATTGTAGATGGTTTAAATAAATGAGTCGGCAGGCTAATCGCAAAACCAGCCAGATTAGCCTAAGTAATTTCGGCTGACATGAAAGTATCGTGTTCCGGAATCTTCGATGGTTAGTTATAGGTAAAAGACTCAGCCCTGTAGCGATATATTTCCAGGTCATCCGACCAGTGATTTACCGACAGGCCGGCTTTTAGTTTAAGGTGGTTAAGAAAATCTTTGGTATTTGCATATAATTCCCAGCTCGCAGGCAACAAAGTCCCACTATATGCTCCGTCTTTAAGAAAAATACCATCAACTTCAGGCTGGATTTGTGTCAACAAATCTGCCTCGGACTCAAACTGAACTTTCTTTAGTTTGCTTAAAATCGAAATACGTATTTTAAGTAAGTCACTCTCGTCTTTTTTAAGTCCGGATGAACGTGGTCCACCAAAAGCTGCTTGATATGCATTTTGCGCCACATCGAGAATCAAGGGCTGAACCGCTTGCAAATGTCCGATACAGCCATGTAAAGTCGATTTTTTATAAACAGTTACAAAACAGGCCCGCTTGCTCTGCAAGTCATTATCATGATTCTTAAGATTAACTCTAAGTGCCTGACCATGCTTAAGTCCATGCAATATAGAACCTCGTGCTGTTAGCAACATTAATTGCCGCTGCTTTTGATTATATTGCTCGACAGTTTTTTCCATACCTGTAGACATATTCCATATAGCCTGTTATTTCACTCACCCCTGTTCGGAGTTACTAAAACTTAAAAACCGCGTATTTATCCTACTCTTTTTAACTCCAAAAAGCAAGATGGTGTATGCGTCCAGTACATATCGCACGTTGCTGTCAGACTAATTCTAACCAGCCTCAAAATTCCAGGCATCCCTTATTTTTGTGCAGTGCATAATTTTCTCAATTTGGAAAGTGATTCGCTTTTCTATTTATTAAATTCCTTGTTTTAAAACCATTTGCCATTTCTTTACAAAACTTCATTTAGATACCACTGCCAATTTGCTCGATAGTCTGCCTTTTTATTAACTCAAAGATCAAATTTAGTCTAGCAATACATACCAGCCACTTATTCAAGGCATTGCTTTAAGTTTTGCCCAAGATTTCTCATCAAATTAAAATACAGGCTTGGGCCATCTTCCAAGCCAGCGCCCAAGGGGTCAAGCGTTCCGCTTTTAGCATCCGTGCCTTCAATAACAGTCTTAACCAGGCGATCAGAAAACTGTGGCTCACGAAAGACACATTTCGCCCTTACTTGTAGCAACTTATCTCGTACCTCTTTAATCCGGGTAGGTGAAGGCGACTCACCAGGCTCAAAAGTAATCGAGCCGACAGCATTTAGGCCATAAGCATTTTCAAAATACTGATAGGCATCATGGAATACGACAAAAGGTTGGTCCTGCAAACTCTTGAGTGATGACTTTAACTCGGCATCCATCGCCTTGATTTTCCTAATATAGGCGCTGGCATTTTTTTGATAAGTTTTACGGTGTTTAGGATAGATTGCGCCTAGCTCCCTGGCTATGTATTTAACAATTCTGCCAGTGTTTTCCGGGTCAAGCCAGACATGCATATTCTCATCATGATTATCATGATGTTCGCCATCATCTTTATGTGCATGTTCTTCGTGTTTGTGCTTTTCATATTCGTCGTGTTTGTGTTTTTCCCAGGTTCCACCTTTACGGTATGAAAGCAGGGTGAGCGAGGCTTTTTGTGCTACTGAGGCCGTTCTGACCTTATCTGACAGGGTTTCTAATGCACCACGCAGAAAAGTTTCAAAACTCTCATCAATGTAAAACACCACCTTAGCTGTTTGCAGCATTTTCACCTGTGATGGTTTTAGATTAAAATCATGCGGTGAAGTGTTGCCCGATACTAATAATTCGGCTTTGCCGGTATTTCCGATTACCCCGCTTACCAGGGAATGCAGCGGTTTAATGCTAACCACAACACCAGTGGTTTCCATCGCCGACACCTGGTTGAATACGAATAAGCCCAATGCAAATATTGTACTTTTTAGTTTCATCACTATTCCAGCAAATTATGTTATGTTATAATGTAACATTTATTTGTCAATATAATTTTCCAAGTGCCCACATGTGTAGATCACAAGTCCTGCGTAAAAAATGCCCTGCAAAAGGCTGATAGTATTTGTCGAGATAGAGGTTTACGCTTTACCGAGCTTAGGCGCAATGTGCTGGAAATTATCTGGGAGGATCATTGCCCGGCCAAGGCTTATGATATTCTCGACAAATTAAACCAGCACAAGGCCTCTTACAAAGCGCCCACTGTTTATCGTGCGCTGGATTTTTTGTTGGAGAATGGCCTGATTCATAAGATCAAAAGTTTAAATGCCTATGTCGGCTGCTCACATCCACTTAAGCACAATGAATGCTACTTTCTAATCTGTGGTGCCTGTGGAGAGGTAAAAGAATGCTACAACGACAAGTTGGCGCGGGCTATTAGCAAAACAGCAGATAAAAACAAGTTTAATCTAGGGGATATAACTGTGGAAGTCGCTGGTAAATGCCGGGAGTGCTCTCGCAAGCAATAACATGAATACGCTAATTGAGGCAAAGAATCTTACTGTTATCCGCCAAGGCAAACCTATCCTTAAAGATGTATCTGTCACCATCAAAAACCAAGATTTTATTACCATAATCGGGCCGAACGGGGCTGGTAAATCCATGTTGTTAAAATGCCTGATGGGTTTTTATAAGCCTGAGTTTGGCAGCATTCTTCAGAAAAAAGGCTTGAAAATCGGCTATGTTCCGCAACGCCTGATAGCGGATCAGATCATGCCGATTACTACCCGACGCTTTTTATCTTTACGCAAAAAAACCGCTGTGAATAATCTGGAAAAGACCACAACCGAAACCGGCATTGAAAGTATACTTGATAAACCACTCTCGGTACTTTCCGGCGGGGAATTACAGCGGGTATTGCTGGCGCGCAGCTTGCTGGAGAACCCTGAGCTTATAGTGTTGGACGAGCCAGCGCAGAATCTGGATATATCCGGTCAGCTTGGTTTCTATAAGCTGCTAGAGCGTATTTACCAGGAGCGGCATTTAAGTATCCTCATGGTATCACATGACTTGCACATGGTAATGGCGACCACCCAACAGGTATTATGTCTGTTTCATCATGTGTGTTGTTCCGGCACTCCACAGGCCGTTACCAAAGACCCGGAATTTATTTCGTTGTTTGGCCATGACATGGCGCAGATGATGGCAGTATACCATCACCATCATGATCACCAGCACAATGGGGACAATAATGCTTGATGCATTTATTTTCCGGGCTCTGGCGGCGGGCATAGGGGTGGCAATTATCGCCGGTGCGGTTGGTTGTTTTGTAGTCTGGCGGCGCATGGCCTACTTTGGGGATTCATTGGCCCACAGTGCTTTGTTAGGTATCGCGCTTGGCATTGCGGCCGGTATCAGCAGTAATCTTGGCGTGGTGATTGTCTGTTTGGCATTTGCCTTGTTACTGCTTTGGCTCCAGCAAAAGAAAATACTGGCTACTGACACATTGCTTGGCATTCTGGCACATGCGGCGCTGTCTATCGGTTTGGTCGCAGTCAGCATACTGGAACAGAGAATTGAGATTTATTCTTACCTGTTCGGCGATATTTTAACCGTGACTGTAAAGGAGTTGTGGTGGATTTATATCGGTGGCGCTTTGGTATTAACTATGCTACTACACAACTGGTCGTCTCTGGTGCTAATGACAATCCATGAGGATTTGGCCAGAGCCGAAAATGTCCACACCTTTTTTATGCACTTGTTACTGATACTGCTTATGACTATCGTGGTAGCAGTATCCATTCGTACGGTTGGCATTTTACTAATCACCTCCATGTTGATTATACCGGCTGCCACTGCACGCCAGCTGGCGGGCTCTCCTGAAAAAATGGCAATCATCGCAATACTACTTGGGACTACTGCAGTTATTGGTGGCATATTCGGCTCTATGGTGTTTGACACTCCCTCCGGCCCTTCCATCGTAGTCACTTCTGCCACTTTGTTTGTAATATTGTTCCCACTTGCTACTCTGGTTGCAAAAAAAAGAGGAGTTGTTCACTTGCAATAAGCGCCATGATTCATAGTGGAAAGATAAAGATTATTCGCTAACGCTCACCCCTTCGGGGCCGCACTCGCTGGCTCGTGCGTTACCTGCGCTTCGCTTCGGCTCGAATCTAAGGGTTCTCATCAATCCTCTATCACCACAATAAATAAAAAAACCGCCAAAAGGCGGTTTTATATTTATGGCGGTGCTTTCAGACCAATTCTAACTAGTCTCAAAGTTTCGGTCGAATCTGATTTTTACGCAGCACATAATCCTCTCCATTCGGCAAGTGACTCGTTTCTCAATTTCTTAAAATTTGCTCGTCCGAAAGTTTTAAACCAATTGACCGATTTTGCATTTTTAATCTGACAGTTCCGGTTTGTTCTCATATATTGCTGTAATAGGAATTGCCACAACCAAAAACACCATATTCAGATTCTTTACAAAGAGGGTTCGAACGAAGTTCGTTACACTTTTTAACTCTATTAACCTAAGGCACAAGCATTCGTGATGAATAAACAAGGTAACCGCTAAAGTGTGATATTTAATTGTTCAGACATTTACTCATACTTGCCAAAGATATTGAAAGTCTTTTCAATAACATTTCTGCTAACACCGTATGTTATGAACACTAATTTAGAGCGATGATCCTCGTTAGTCCAACCAGGCAATGGGGCTGTTGGGTGAAAAATGTGCTGAACTCCATGTAGAGCAAGTGGATTTTCTTTACCTTCAATATTAAGAATGCCCTTAACACGCAAAATTTTGCTGCCGACAAAATCCTTTAATAACTCAAGCCAGTCTGTCAGAATGTTCTCAGGAATAGGTTGTTCTATAGTGAAACAAAAAGCACGAATATAATCGTCATGTCGGCTTATATCATGGTGGTGATCGTCGTGTGAGTCGTGTGCTGAATGATTGTGATGTTTGTGGTTATGCTCAAGGTTATGTTCATGCGATTCTGATTCAGAATAAGCTTCTTGTTTAAGCCAACGCTTTACATTAGGTGTTTTATCTTCGGCATTGAATAACCCCAGGTTCAATACCTTCTGTGCTGTAATCTCACCATTTATGACTTCAAAGCGTGGGGCAGCAGGGTTAATCTTATCAAGTCGGTTTAATATCACATCATATTGGTCTTTAGTGACCAAGTCGGCTTTGGTTAGTAATAAAATGTCCGCCATAGCAGCTTGTTTTACTGCTTCTTGATACTGGTTCATCGTATTTATCCCTGTCGCAGCGTCCACGGTAGATACAATACCATCTAGTTTATACTTACGTGCAATTTGTAGGTGAGTGATAAGTGTATGGATTATCGGAGCTGGATCTGCTAGACCGGTAGTTTCAATAAGTACACGCTGAAACCATCTCTTACCATTACGTACGTAACGCCAAGTTATATCACGCAGGGTTTGTACCAAATCCCCTCGGATACTACAACATACACATCCACTGCTCATTTCCATTACCAGGTTTTCAGTACTATGGGCCACTAACTCGTGATCAAGCGCCATTTCGCCAAACTCGTTGATGATAACCAGGGCATCGGACATTTCTGGCTGACATACTAGATGATTGAGAACAGAAGTTTTGCCACTGCCGAGAAAACCTGTTAGCAGGGTTACAGGGATTAGTGTAGACTCCGATTTAGAAAGATGGTATTGTTGATTTGTCATACAATTAAAAACAAGTAGTTATAAGTGTTAATAAATTATCTATTAGGTGCTGCAGGGCTAATTATAACTCGTATATTACAGTAAGTTAAATGGCACTTAGCTGGATTGGCGGCATTCCCGAGGTTTGGCTCTATACCGGCGTATTAATGGCGGCCTTGCCACCTGCGCTGAATGTGTTTTTTTAGCCAGTCAATATAAGGCATTTGTCGAACAGGCCTCAACTACCGTGTTAATCGGCACGGTTATTGCGGTGTTTAGCGTTACGGCCTTGTTATATATGATTAAACACAACTTTATTTAGAGCCTGTTAGCGCAATAAGCATAATTACGAGCTAAATCTATCTATAACAAAAGCTGAAATTGCAAACTCTGTTTTACCATCGACAACCAACTCACTAATAATTTTTTCACAAATTGGTCCAAACTGAAAGCCATGGACAGAAAAGCCAAAAGCATGAAAAGGGTGCTGTCAGACTAATTCTAACCAGTCTCAAAATTACGACCAAGTTTGGTTTTTACGCAGCACAAAACTCTCTCCATTCAGCAAGTGCCTCGTTTCTCAATTTCTTGAAATTTGTTCGTTTCTGTAAATGTGGTTCGACATTGCTCACCAACCATCTCTGATGATAAAAATGGTTGTAAATTTGCGAAAATATCGAAGTGAAAAACTGTAAAGTTTTATAACTTATAAATTTAATCATCGCCCTTTATCGTCGTCGAAATGGTAAGTGCGAATTTTCTACCCGGTTGTTTGATCTGCCACCTGTTTTATATTTATGGCAGAGAGAGAGGGATTATTCGCTAACGCTCACCCCTTCGGGGCCGCGCTCATAAACTCGTGCGTTGCCTGCGCTTCGCTTCGGCTCGAACCTAAGGGTTCTCATCTGCCCCTCTCACCTAATAAAAAACCAGCTTGCGCTGGTTTTGTATGGCGGAGAGAGAGGGATTCGAACCCTCGATACGCGTATTATACGTATACTCCCTTAGCAGGGGAGCGCCTTCAGCCTCTCGGCCATCTCTCCGTTTTACAGGTTTTTGACCTGCAAATAAAGGCGCATAAGATACCTGATTAATTCCGTTTGGTAAAGCTAAACTGCAAACTTGTTATGTTTTTTTGCCTCACGTATTATCCAGGATTTTAGGGGGTATCCATATTGCAGCTTAATTGTATAAAATATAGCGCAAAACTAATCCGCAACAATAAAACAGGTTAATAAAGTTCTTTGCCAAGGGTCATTATTATTGTCACTGACCATGCAATAGCGGTTGGATTTTATATGCGCCAAACCCTCGAAATTGTCTATGTACCAATTATCTGCATTATTAAAAAGTGCAAGTTGTGTAATCTTTATCAGTTCCGGTTTATGGTTAAAATCTAGCCGTTTCAAGCCTATAACCAAAGGGGTGAATAAATCATTGTAGCTTCGCTCCAACAATAAAAGACTACCATTTGGCATATTTTCCATGGAAGTTAATGAGGCTTTTTTGAACTGGATTCTGGGAACTTGCCATACCTTATACGGCTTTAAGCTGAAGATTTGATGCTGGCCCTTGTCCTTTTTTGGCATTTCTAGCGAACTTAAAACCCCAAGGGCAGGGTGGTTGGTTACTGATTCCAGGCCCTTGTTCTTTTTATGAAAGCCGGGGCCTTTAGCGTAGTGTGTTGGCAGTTTTAATTTTTTTATAAAAGAGCCTTCAGGGCTCATCAGCCAGATTCTATGTTTGCGTTCAAACGAAACTATTAGTATCTCATCACCTTTGATTCCATTATTGGAATTTATAATATCCATACCTTCGGCATCCGCATACTTTTTACCCTGTAAGGGTTTGCCATTGGCGTTTTTTAATTTGCAGGTCTTCAGCCAGCGTAAATTCTCTAAATAGCCACCGGGATTAAAATTTAGCCGCAACCAGAATAAATTCCCTTTGTCCGATAGCGCATATAAAATTTTATTGTCCTGACTATAGGCAAGCGCCGACAAGCTGTGCAAGTATTCACCGCCGAGTTTTGCAGCAGGTAATTCCAGGGTGGATATATTTTTAATATGGGCAAGATGCCTTGGGTTTTCGCCAAGATCTATCTCTACCTGCTGGCCGATGGTCTGAGCATTGGTATTAAGGGCAAAACTTAAGCAAAACCAAAAAGCTATAAATCTCACAAGAGGTCTTCGGAAAAAGTTTTTGCTGCACAAGTCTTTTCATATTTTTTATTGTTTATTTGCCTAACCGGGCAAATACTTAGGCTATTACTGGTAAAAAACTCATCAAAATCAGACAGATCTTTAATTTTGATTTTGCCGGTATTAATATTAAATCCAAGTCTTGCGGCTTCTTTTAATATATTGTCGCGCATAATTCCCGGCAGACCGCATCCTTCAAGGTCGGGAGTCAGTATATTTTTATCCTTTACACAGTAAAAATTGCTGACAGTGCCTTCAATAATGTTCTCTTTAGTATCCAGCATTAAACCTTCCTGGTATTTGTTACCTAACTCCAGATTGGCCAGGACCGGCTCCAGCCAGTTAAGAAGCTTCATACCGGAGGTGGCCGGATTTGAGCTAAGCTGCGTTTTACAGATTTTTAGTTTAATTCCCTTATTAATATTTGTTTCGATACGCTTAGGGTAGGGCAGGACCTGCAGTACCCGGTTAGATTTAGAATTAGTTATTCTTAAGCCGCCGTCAGCTTCGCCGCGGGTGATGATAATTTTAAGCACACCTTTGCCCACGTCTTGTATCAATGACTTTGTTTCTTTTAATAAAAGTTCCCTGGCTGGTGGCTTGATCTTAAGCCGGGCACATGAAATAAAAAGCCTTTGCAGGTGCTCTTCTAGAAAACAGGCCCTGGAATTTTTAACTAAGATGGTTTCAAATAAACCATCACCATAAAGAAAACCCCGGTCATTAACCGAAATATGATTTTGCTGTTTGCCGTTTACCAGAATCATTTAAAAACCCGTAGCATGCCCTCGGCTTTATGCCGGGTTTCCTGCAATTCCTTATCAGCGACAGAGTCATGCACAATACCGGCCCCGGCTCTGAATTCAATCTTGCGTCCTTTTTGTTCTATGCTTCTGATAAGTATATTCAAATCCATATTGCCGTTTAAATCAAGATACCCCATGCTGCCGGTATAGGCGCCACGGGGATTATGTTCTAGTTCATTTATTATTTGCATACATCTTACCTTGGGGCAGCCGGTAATCGTACCACCCGGAAAGGTGGCGCGAATTACATCCACCGGGCTTATGCCTTTACGCACCATTCCACTGACGTTGGATACTATATGGTGTACATGGGCATATGATTCCAATACCATAAGTTCATCGACCTTGACTGTACCAGGTTTGCAAACTCTGCCTAAATCATTGCGTTCCAGGTCTATCAGCATTATATGCTCGGCCTGTTCCTTGGGATGTCTCAGTAATTCCTCAGATAAAGCACTATCGCTAAGATTACTGGCGCCACGGGGCCGAGTGCCGGCGATAGGGCGAGTGCTGATTTTTTTACTTTTCAGTCTTACCAGTCTTTCAGGCGAAGAAGATATAATGGCGCAGCCGTTAAAATCTACCAAGCCGGCAAACGGGGCAGGATTGGTCTGGCGCAGCTTGTTATATATCTGCCCCGGATTCGTTTTTGCGTAAAGTTTGCCATGCCAAAGCCGTGAAAGGTTCACCTGAAATACATCGCCTTCGACAATATAGTTTTTTATTTTTTTTATTCCGTCTTTAAAAATCGCAGGATCTTCTTCGGTAATTATTATGCTGCCCGGCATTTTCTTCTTTATTTCCGCTAGATTTTCATAATCTTTCAGCATAGCCCGCAGCAACTTCTTGTCCTCAGCTATAAAGTATAGTTTCTTATGCTTTTTATCCTGCACGATACTAGCTGGAATTCTTACGGCGTAGGACTTGCACTTAAGTTTTTTATTGTAATTTTGCCGTAATACCGGCTCTACCTCTAAATTAAGTTCATAGCTTAAATTAATAAACCATCCGCTATGAAAGGGGATTTCTTCCTTATATTTGCCGGGAGTTTCAGACTGTTGCCAGATTTTATTGAATTTTTTTAAGAATTTGGTTTTGGAGGCAATCAGCTTGCCGGGAAAGGCGAATAAAATATCAAAATAATTAGTATCGGATTTAGCGACCGACTCTAAAAGAAATGGGTAGCGTTTGGAATTGAGAAAATAAAATTTTAATAAATCGCAATCCGTGGCCAAATCCCGAACCGCAACTTCAATTGACATCTAGATTGAATTATATCTTTTCGAACACCAAAGTGCCGTTAGTGCCACCAAATCCAAAGGAGTTAGAAATCGCAGCCTCAATATTCATTTCACGAGCGCTGTTTGCCACATAATCAAGATCACATTCCGGATCCTGATTAAAAATATTGATAGTTGGTGGTGATATCTGATGTTTTATTGCCAGAATAGTAAAAATCGCCTCGATACCGCCGGCCGCCCCCAGTAAATGTCCGGTCATGGACTTGGTAGAATTTACTGCCAGTTTATAAGCATGTTCACCAAAAGCGGTCTTAACCGCCATAGTTTCGGCAATATCGCCGGCCGGGGTTGAAGTGCCATGAGCATTTACGTACTGGATTTGCTCCGGGTTTAAACCAGCGTCTTCCAGGGCATTGTTCATACATCTGGCTGCGCCTTCTCCGTTTTCCGATGGGGCAGTCATATGAAAGGCATCACCGCTCATGCCAAAACCGCTTAGTTCACAATATATTTCAGCACCGCGGGCTTTGGCGTGTTCATATTCTTCCAAAACTACCACGCCGGCACCGTCACCTATTACAAATCCATCCCGGTCAACATCCCAGGGCCTGGATGCGGTTTCAGGTGAATCATTTCTGGTGGATAGAGCCCGGGCTGCAGCAAAACCGCCGACCCCGGTCGGGCAGGTGCAGTTTTCAGAGCCGCCGGTAAGCATTACATCAGCATCGCCATATACGATCATACGCGCGGCATCACCGATAGCATGAGTGGCGGTAGTACAGGCAGTTACCAAAGCAGTGTTCGGCCCTTTGGCACCGATTAAAATCGACAAATTGCCGGAAATCATGTTTATAAGATTAGACGGCACAAAAAACGGTGAAATTTTACGTGGGCCGTTTTCAAGATAAGTTTTATGTCCGCCTTCAATCCCCGGCAGTCCGCCTATGCCCGAGCCGATAGAAATTCCAACACGCGTAGCATTTTTATCGCTTATTTCAAGACCTGAATCACTTAAGGCTTGCAAGCTGGCGGCCATGCCAAAATGGATAAAAGGATCCATGCGCCTGGCGTCCTTGCGCGGGATATATTCGGTAATATCGAAATCCGGGCTGACCGAAGCTGAAAATCTTACCGGAAATTCCGCGGCATCAAAATAATGAATCGGGCCGACGCCACTTACGCCAGATATCGCATTGTTCCAGGAGTCCTTGACGTTAAGGCCAAGCGGCGTTACCAGCCCGACTCCGGTCACTACAACCCGTCTGTCACCTTTCATGACTTAAAAAGTTGTTAGCCGTTTGCGTTTATATACTCAACCGCCTGCTGCACATTAGTTATTTTTTCTGCTTCTTCATCCGGGATTTCACAGCCGAATTCTTCTTCTAACGCCATAACCAGCTCTACCGTATCCAAAGAGTCTGCGCCCAGATCATCCACAAAAGAGGAATCGGCACTTACCTTATTGGCATCAACTCCAAGCTGCTCAGCAACTATTTCAATAACTTTTGCTTGTACATCGCTCATTTATGTATTCTCCTACGTGAAATAATCGGCACATTTTACTATAGAGACATAGCAAAAGGGCAAAATGTTTTTACCCTTATCTTAGATAGAATTAACCGTGGAAATTTTCAAAGTGCAATACAGCTTGTTGTTAGTGGAGAAGGGTGGAAAAAGTGTAACAAACCGTTATGTCGTGGTTGATAGATTGGGCGTAATCTAAGTAAAAGGCACAGGATTGTTATAAAACTTTTTTACTTTATCTTCCAATCTGGCCTGTAAACAATTCCACCCAGTGTTTGACCGGCACTTTACTGGTGCCGGCAAGATGTGAAATACAGCCGATATTTGATGAAACAATTATTGAGGGTTTGTCCTTAAGCAGATCTACAATTTTCTGTTGTTGCAAAGCGTGCGATAATTCAGGTTCAAAAAAAGAATAAGTGCCGGCCGAACCGCAACATATATGCTCATTGTTAATCTTGGCTAGAGTGAAGCCTGCATCTTCGAGGATTTTTTCCACCAGACCGGTTATACCTTGCCAGTGCTGCATAGTGCATGGCGGATGATAGGCGATTTTACCTGGAGTTTTAATCTTAAACCGGCTTAAATCCTTGTCTTTGACATACTCAGCAATATCCAAAGTCCGCTCGGCAATAAATTTTGCTTTTTGTGTGTACTCGGCATCACCGCGCATAATTTCCGGATAATCCTTTATGGTTGCCCCGCAGCCGCTTATATTTGAAATGATAAAGCTGATGCCGGAATTTAGCTTTGTATGCCAGCGGTCGATATTGGTCTTGATTCTGCCATGAGCTTCATGTTTGGCCTGCAGATGATGATCAATTGCCCCGCAGCAGGAATTATCAGCATCTAATTCAACTGCAATTCTTAATTCCTGTAATAAAGCAATAGTAGCGTTATTTATATTAGGTGCCAGCGCCGGTTGTACGCAACCGGGCAGGAGTAAAACCCTATCTTGAGCCTGGGACATGGATTTAGGCCTGATTGCCTTGGCGCCAGGCCCTGGCAAAGGATTTTTTACTCTGGCCGGCAGTATCGGCTTTAACCAGGCGGCAAGTTTGATCGCACTGTTAAAATACCAGCCGGAGGTTAAAAACTTTCGTATTAAGTATTTTTTTGCTTTTGTCTTTGGTCCAGACTCCAGTTTTTCCCTGACCACCGATTTACCCAAATCCAGCAGGCGAAAATATTCAACTCCGGAGGGGCAAATACTCTCACAGCTACGGCACATTAAACACCTGTCAAGATGTCTGGCAACTTTGGTCTTAACCGCTTCGCCTTCAAGTATTTGTTTAATAAGATAAATTCTGCCACGCGGTGAATCCAGTTCATTACCCAGGATTTTGTAAGTCGGGCAGACTGCAGTACAAAAACCGCAATGCACACAGTTACGCAAGATTTTATCAGCATGCGCCAGCGCATCTTTTTGCAGAATATCCGGTTTTAATGAAGTTTGCATAAGTGTTAATAGAGCCTAGATAAAAATTCTTTCAGGATCAAAGGCAGTTTTTATTTTTTGCTCAAGATTTTTAATCGCTTCAGGCTTTTCTGGGAAAACCGCACACTTTACACCCTGCCACAAAATCGATTTGCCATTTTCCACTGGTGGCTGTTGTTTTGACTTTGATACAATCCAACGGCGCATCCCGCCCCAGTCGATGGCTATAGTACCTGGCAGGCTTTGCATATCAGGTTTAACCGTGGTGCGCCATAAATATTGGTCAGTTTCTAACTTTGCTGCAAATGGATTAAGTCTTAACCAGATAGCAGCGTCCACTTCTTCGCCTTTAATCTCGGTTCTTGCATTTTGTACCGCGCTCATAAACCCGGCAAACCGTAGATAGCAACTTTTATTAATATAAGCACTGGCAATTAGAGGGTGGTTACTCAAGCCTAAATCCTGCATTAACTTGATTGCACGGTCTTCGTCAATATTAAGCCGCATAGTTATATCAGATACCGGTCGTGGCAGCACTTTTAGGCTGACCTCGGTAATAATCCCCAGGCTGCCACGAGAACCGCAGACTAACCTTGTTACATCAAACCCGGCTACATTCTTAATCATATTACCGCCAAAATTAAGATGTTGTGCCTTGCCATTTATCAGTTTCACTCCCAGAATATGATCGCGTAGCGCCCCAAGATTAGGCCGGGTAGGGCCTGATAAAGCACAGGCCACTGTGCCGCCAATGGTGGAGTTAGCATAATCCGGTGGCTCGAATGCCAGAAACTGGTTCTTGTCTGCCAGAGTCTGCTTAATTTCGCCAAGAGCGGTGCCGGCTTTAACTCTTATAAATAATTCTGAAGGCTGGTAATCGATTACCCCAGAGTGCTCCCTGGTCGATACTTGTTTGGCTGTATTTGCTGTATGCAAAAATTCTTTGGAATTATTGCCAACAACGTGAATCGGTGATTTTTCGGTCAGCGCAGTCTGTACCGCTTCTAGCAAAAATTGCATCAGAATCTGTCAAGCTCTGGGAAAGGTAGTTTGCCGTGGTGCACGTGCATAGCTCCAAGCTCAGCACAGCGATGCAAGGTGGGCACTGCTTTGCCCGGATTAAGCAACTTATCTGGATCAAAGGCGTGTTTTAAGGCGAAAAACTGCTCCAGTTCATCGGCTTCAAACTGATCACACATTGAGTCAAGTTTTTCCACCCCGGCCCCATGCTCGCCGGTTACAGTGCCGCCGACATCTACGCATAATTTAAGGGTATCACGTCCGAATTCTTCGGTCTTTTCCAGCTCTCCGGGCTTATTGGCATCGTACAAAATCAAAGGATGTAAATTACCGTCACCAGCATGAAACACATTGGCTACTCTTAAGCCATATTGGTTGGAAAGCTCGCTAATACGATTAAGGACATTTTTGACCTCACGCCGCGGAATCGTGCCATCCATACAATAATAATCCGGTGAAATCCGGCCCACTGCCGGAAAGGAAGATTTTCTACCCTGCCACATTTTCATGCGTTCTGCTTCATTTTCGGCAATCTTGATGCTAGTGGCGCCGGTATCACCAAGAATTTTTCTTACCAGCTCGCAAGTCTCGTGTACGTCGGTCTCGGTGCCATCCAGCTCACAAAGAAGTAGCGCTTTGGCATCAAGTGGGTAACCGACACGGACAAAATCCTCGGCGGCCTGGATTGCTAATTCATCCATCATTTCAAGCCCGGCAGGAATAATGCCGTGCTCAATTATCTTGGCCACTGCCTCTGCTGAATCACCAACTCTGGCAAAACCAGCCATAACCAGTTTGGTAAATTCAGGTTGCACCAGAAGTTTTAAGGTGATTTCCACCACCACACCCAAGAGACCCTCTGAGCCAGTTAAAAGCGCCAAAAGGTCAAGCCCGCCAACATTGGATTCACTATCTAACTCTAATAACTCACCATCCATGGTCAGAACTTTAGCCGCCAAAACATTATTTATGGTAAGGCCATATTTTAGACAATGCAGGCCACCGGCATTCTCAGCGACATTGCCGCCAATGGAGCAGGCAATTTGCGATGACGGATCAGGTGCATAATATAAACCGTATTTAGCCGCAGCTTCACTTACTGCAGAATTTCTGACCCCAGGTTCGACGGTTACAGTCTTGTTTTTATCATTAATATCCAGAATCCGGTGCATACGGCTTAATACTAAAAGTACGCTGCCGGCAAGCGGTAAGGCGCCACCAGACAAGCCGGTGCCCGCTCCGCGAGTTACCACCGGTACCTTATGTTTTTTACATATTGCAAGAATTGCCTTTATTTCAGCGACCGTGGCCGGCAAAACTGCAACTAACGGCAGTTCTCGATAGGCGGATAATCCGTCACATTCGAATACTCTTAGTAATTCCTTATCTACCACTAGAACATCCTCTGCCATCACTTCAGCTAAATCAGTAATTAGGGAATTTGAGTTTATTTTTATTGGATCTGTTGTTTGTTCCATGCTATCCAATTCTAAAAACTTATGGTGATTTTACCATGAAGCTATTAAGAGACTAAATGCGAAGTGAAGAATCTGATACATTTAAGAGGGTTAATTTTCTGGATTCTTTACTGTCTAACTTCTGTATTAAGTATAGTCGGAATATCTAAGGCCGCTCATAGTAACTGATTAATTACTACTTAATCCTCAAAAACACTATTGATTAAATGGCGGAGCGGACGGGACTCGAACCCGCGACCCCCGGCGTGACAGGCCGGTATTCTAACCAACTGAACTACCGCTCCATTTTGGTGGGTGGTGCAGGGATCGAACCTGCGACCCTCGCCTTGTAAGGGCGATGCTCTCCCAGCTGAGCTAACCACCCGGGTAACATAAGGGGCGCTAGTTTAAAGTATTCTCGGCATCAGGTCTAGGGAAAATTGTTTAATATTTAACAAAATCCTAATGTATTTATTTTGGGGTATTTTTAGCGTCAAGATTTAGCAAAACCAGACTATATAATATTTGGGAAACTCCGCCTGCAAAAATATATTAACGTGCATTTAACCAGGCGCCGATAGCTGGCGGCACGGTCTTTTGCGCGCTGGAACTTACATATATTCCTATATGCCCGCCAGGGAACGAAAGCTCTGTGTAATCCGTGCTTGCCACATATTTTTCCAAGGCCCTGGAAGCGGCAGGTGGCACCAGGTGGTCCTGCTCGGCAAACACGTTTAATACCGGCATACGGACATTCTTAAGATCTACTGTACGGTGGCCGATTTCTACTTCACCTTTTATTAGTTTGTTGCTCTGGAAAAAATCCTTGATAAACTGGCGGTAAGTCTCGGCTGCCTGATCCGGGCTGTCGAATATCCATTTTTCCATGCGCATGAAATTCTTAAGTACCTCGGGTTTATCAAGCATATCCACCACTCCTAAATATTTCTGGCCCATAAGTTGATAGGGTTTCATGTTCAAAAAAGTGGCATTTAACATATCGCCTGATATATTACCTTCGGTATCTACCAGAAGATCAATATCGACATTTTGCACCCAGTGACTAAGCATGTTATCCGGGGTATGAAAATCTACCGGTGTTACCATGGTTACCAGGTTACGTACTTTTTCCGGGTGCATAGCGCTATAGCAGAGATTGAAAGTCCCACCTTGACAAATGCCCAGCATGTTTATCTTGCCTACCTTATGTCTTTCACGCAGAACCTCAACACAGCGCTCAATATAGCCGTTGATATAATCATCCATATTTAGGTGACGGTCAGCATCATCCGCATATCCCCAGTCTATCAGATAGACGTCTTGCCCGGCATCCATCAGGCCTTGTACCATGGATCGACCTTCCTGCAAATCTGTCATATATGGGCGGTTTACCAGGGCGTAAACAATAAGCAATGGAACTTTGTTTTTTTGCTGATCATTTGCCGACTGATAGCGATAAAGTTTTAACTTGTCCTCAGTATAAATTAGCTCGCGTGGAGTTACTCCGGAGGAAATCTCACCGATATCCATAAGATTGCCAAGACCTTCACTAAGTTTGGTATTAAGGCTTGTTATCTCATCAAAAATCTTTTGCGGATTTAATTTTGAATTTAACACGTTTTTCTCCTTTAGGCTGTAAGTTTGGCCGCCTGTGACGCCCAATTATCATTTAAAACCTTGCCGCGGGCACCGATGGCTTTGTCTAGCGCTGCCAGTTCCTGGCGCTTCATATTGGCAATGTCAGAGAATTTATAAATGCCGTGTGCATTTAATTTTTCCTGCATTTTAGGGCCTATACCTTTGATCTTACTTAAATCGTCGGTTTTGGGTTTGGGAGATTTTCGCCTTGGTTTAGTTTGCGTCAAGTTATCTACGGTGGCTTTTAAATCATATAGCTCCTTGCGCAGCCTTTTATTTTCTCTTCGTTGTTCCTGCAGACGCTGATGCACGGTATTAAGCTCGCTCCTGGTAGGCAAGTTTAAGGTTTTATAAATTTTCTCATTTAATGAATTTATTTCCTTTTTTAGCGCCATCAGGCTGTTTACCATGTCACCGTACACCACCTGATATTCATCAGTCATGGCAAATTTACCATAGACTTCCTCGTTAGCTTCAACCCATAAATTATAAAAGTCCCGAAGTGTAGAAATTTCTTCCTTGTTTTTTAAAAGGCGTTGACGCAAAGCTTCTACCGAACGTGTACCCATTTTGGCAAATGCAGATTTATAAGCAAGCTCTGCTTCATGATATTTAAGGCTTAAACGGGCTATAGCTTGCAATTGATGTTGATGTTCACGCCATTGACCTAAGGCCGGAGTATTTAAAAACTCCATAAACTGGGCTTTGGTATTTTCAAAGCCCGGCATTTGCATAGTAAGATCCAGGCCTGCGCCTAACTTGTCGGCAATTTCATCCCAGCTCTTGATTGCTGATTTATTAAGTCCCAGCCAGTCTGGCATCTCATGCTCCTGCTGTGCTCCAGTCTCAAGAAAATTGGCCCAGTTGGTAAAAGCCTGTTCCATGTTTTCAAGCCAATTTGTAACCAACTCATTTGGATTTTGATCTTTATCGTTACTGAATGCCGTTTCACCAAGGTTGGCAAACTGTTTGCCCATATCGACTACCCGTTCAAACATGTCCCGCACCGGATCAGATGTTTTAGGTGCCACGGTCTGCCACCATTTATCCAGCCCTTGACTCCAGTCAGGCATATAGTTTTTTGTATTGTTCTGCATACCTTGCTTGGCCATATCAGCCCAGGATTGCCAAAAGTTCTGCTGGGTTTTAAACCATGTTTCCAGCCATTCATTTGTTTTGTCCGGCATAATTTCCTCATAAAAATTTAGTTTGACTTGTTATAAGTTAACATGTACATTACTGCACTGCAACATAAAATATTTTAATAGTAAAATTTGTAATTGTGAATTTAAACAGGAGATTTTTATGGATAAGGATATAGTAATAGTGGCCGCAACCCGCACAGCGATCGGAACCTTTGGCGGTACTCTAGCCAATGTGCCTGCGGTAGAGCTGGGTGCTACGGTTATTAAGTCACTTATAAGTCAGACCGGGGTAGAGCCTGAAAAGATTGACGAGGTAATTATGGGACAGGTTTTAACTGCCGGCGCCGGACAGAATCCTGCTCGGCAGGCAGCATTAAATGCCGGACTGCCGCATAGTACTTCAGCTCTTACCATAAACAAGGTGTGTGGTAGCGGCTTAAAAGCAGTCCATTTGGGTTTACAGGCAATTGCCCTAGGCGATGCTGAAATAGCAATTGCTGGTGGTCAGGAAAACATGAGCATGGCAAATCATGTATTACCAAATTCCAGAAATGGAAAAAAAATGGGACCCTGGGAATTACAGGACAGTATGATAATTGACGGTTTGTGGTGTGCTCTAAATAACTACCATATGGGAACCACGGCCGAGAATATTGCAGAAAAATTTACAATCAGCCGGGCGGCTCAGGATGAGTTTGCCGCCGAGTCTCAACAAAGAGCCGAAAAAGCACAGAAAGACGGGGTTTTTAAAGAAGAGATTACGCCGGTTACTATTCCCCAGCGACGAGGGGACGATATTGTTTTCAATGTGGATGAATTTCCCCGTCATGGAACTACTAAGGATTCCCTGGGAAAATTACGACCAGCCTTCAAAAAAGATGGTACGGTAACTGCAGGCAATGCTTCGGGGATTAATGATGGTGCGGCGGCAGTTATGCTAATGAGCGCGAAAAAAGCCAAAGAACTTGGACTGAAGCCGATGGCGAGAATCAAGGGTTTTGCCAGCGCCGGGGTGGATCCAGCGGTAATGGGCACCGGTCCAATTCCTGCTACTTCCAAATGTTTACAGAAAGCCGGTTGGGGCTTAAGTGAGCTTGACAGGATTGAGGCCAATGAGGCGTTTGCTGCGCAAGCAATGTCTGTTAATTCATCTCTTGGCTTTGATGATTACAAGGTAAATATAACCGGTGGCGCTATTGCGCTCGGACATCCAATAGGGGCGTCAGGCGCCAGAGTGTTGGTAACCTTGCTGCATGGCATGCGGCGGGATAATCATGACAAAGGCCTTGCGACACTTTGTATTGGTGGTGGTATGGGGGTTGCAATGGCATTGGAAAGAATAGATTAAGGAGGAATATTATGGGGACATTGGATAATAAAATTGCTTTGGTAACCGGCGGCACCGGAGGTATCGGCACTGCCATTTGTCAGCGTCTGGCAGAGGCTGGAGCCAAAATAGCAACTACTTATATGAATGAAGATAAGGCCAAAGCCTGGGCGGACAAGCAGAATTTTAGCGCCAAAATTGTAGCCTGTGATGTAAGTAAATATGAGGACTGTATAAACCTGAAAAATGAAATAGAAACTACTCTGGGGCCGGTGGATATAGTGGTGAATAATGCCGGGATTACCCGTGACGGCAGCTTCAAAAAAATGTTGCCCGATATGTGGGATACAGTTATAAAAACCAATCTTGACAGTGTATTTAATGTTACGCATCAATTTGTTAATGATATGGCAGAACGGGGATTTGGCCGGGTGGTAAACATATCCTCGATTAACGGTCAGAAGGGTCAGTTCGGTCAGACCAACTATAGTGCGGCTAAAGCCGGTCTTCATGGTTTTACCATGGCTTTAGCACAGGAAGTGGCACGCAAAGGAGTTACAGTTAACACCATATCCCCGGGCTATATTGCCACTGAAATGGTAATGGCGGTGCCAGAGGAGATAAGAGAGAAAATCATCGCCCAGATTCCGGTTGGTCGCCTGGGAAAACCCGAGGAAATAGCCTCACTAGTGACATACCTGGCCTCAAATGATGCAAGTTTTATAACTGGGGCAAATCTGGCAGCTAACGGTGGGCAACATATGCATTAGAATATGCGTCTTTAAAATTTAGGAGTAGATAATGCCCGAGGAATGTCTGATAAAAAAATATCCTAACCGGCGTTTATACAATACCAATACCAGCAAATACATAACCCTGGATGATATACGGCAAATGGTGCTGGAAGAAATGCCGTTTAAGGTGGTGGAGCAGAAAACCGGCGAGGATATAACTCGTAATATCCTGTTGCAGGTAATAATGGACCAGGAAACGGCAGGCGGTGAGCCGATGTTTAGCTCCGAGCTTCTAATGCAGTTTATTCGTAATTACGCTGAAGGCACCCGTGACAGTTTTGTCGATTTTATGGAACAAAGCCTGGAATTTTATAACAAACAACAAACGTTAATGCGAGATCAGTTATCAGATACATTCAAAGGTACACCTAGTGAACTGTGGCTTAAAATGGGCAAAAAGCATATGTCGGCCTGGGAAGATATGAATAAGGAATTTTTTAAATCACTTTTTGCTGCAAATAAAAACAGGCGCCCGTAGGCGCCAGCAAAAATCAAGGTGGTTCCTGATTTAGGCTGCCATGAACGGTAGTGTTCATAATTCTGTGTCAAAACTTAAAATATGATAATTTAAGGAGACAGACATGGAAGCAAAATTTGATATAGACAAGGCCTTAGCTGATTTAAAATCAGGTAAAGGTCTGACAGGTAAAGATGGAGTTCTAAC
>Ga0209790_1000005_pt1 | contig 45948 bp, 42 predicted proteins | sample WorMetG1aBELIZE2_FD_187420 | JGI IMG/M metagenome (GOLD analysis project Ga0209790, IMG submission 187420) | Marine gutless worms symbiont microbial communities from Max Planck institute for Marine Microbiology, Germany - Inanidrilus... ... | reverse complement strand
CTTTGGACATATGAGCATTATCCACAAGTCCACGGGCGACGGAAATCTCTATCTTGCAGTCAAGCCGGTGGACCCTGTGGAGAATGCGAATGGGAAACAAATTTACGATGACACAGAATTATGAACACCCTCGTTGGGTTTGCCTGATATATTTTAACGTAGTCACGGCCTTTGCCATAAACACGTAATGCAATTGTCCATAAACTGTCACCCGACTGTACTTCTACTGTCCGGCTTTCCTGCTCTCTTACTTTGGCCTCTTGTTTTAAATGCTGCAGATATTCTGTTTGATCTTCTGCTGTAGCTGACTCATCTGCTTCAGGCTTGGCAACCAGCTCCTTAGCAATCTTGCTGATTCTTGCAGTTTTGGAAGTCTCATCGGCTGTAGATTCTTCCACTACCACCTTATTAGTAACGTCAATTTTTTCAGCCTGATCTTTTGTACCATCGCCAGCGGCTGCTTTCTTTTCAGCTTTTTCTATTTCCTCTTTAGTGTACTCTTTTACGTTGGAGCGCTGTTCAAACTGCTGCTCAACTTCAGATGCATATTCTTGATGCTCTGCGGGAGCTTCTGCGGCTGATGATTTTGCAGTAGAAGAATCAAAAAACCCTGAAGTAATTTTATCTATCCTGCGGTTCCTTTGTTCAATGCTTTCTTGCAAGTCGCTTGCCTGCTTTTGTTTTTCTGCCAATTCCTTTTCTTTTTGCTGCAGCTCTTTTTCTTTATCAGCCACCATCTCAAGCTCTCTTTCTTTCTCCAATAAGGCCTTTTCTTTTTCTGCTAATATCTCAAGCTTCTCTTCTTTTGCCCTAAGTTCTTTTTCTTTGGCAACCATTTCTTTTAGCTCTTGTTCTTTGGCTTGAAGTTCTTTTTCTTTCGCCAGCAATAAATTTATTTCTTCTTCTTTTGTCTGTAATTCTCTTTCCCTATCCGCCAAAGAGTTCAATTTAGCTTCCTGTGCTTTTAATTCTTTTTCCTTTGCAATTAAGATTTTTAACTTTTCTTCCTTGGACTGCAGGGCTTTTTCTTTTTCTAGCATCGCTTTTTCCTTTGCTTGTAAGGTTTTCTCCATTACACGCAATTTATTTTTAATTTTACTAGCCGCTGACTCAACTGTCTGTGGTTGGGATTTTGTTGGTTGTTTTTTTACACTATCTTGAGACTGCTCTTTACTAGCTTCAGCATCAATCGACTCTGCACTTTCAGCTATAATTTCTTCTTGTTCAGAAAAAGGAGTAAATATGTTAAAAGCTGCTTTTGATTTTTGGCTTTCAGCTTTGGTTTCATTTTCAGCATACGAATAGTTAAAGTATGCAAGGGTCACACATAAAAGTGTTAGAAAAACTGACGGCTTTCTTGGTTTCATAGTACACCTTAAGTTCCATGTTTAAGTTATTTGCCTTAATTAATAACAGAGGGAATAACAGTTGTCAAGCCAAACATTTTCCACAGCTGCATACCGCCGCGATAATAATATAGTTTTTCCGGAGGATAGCCTAGATATAACAGAGCCTGTATCGCTCTTGGTGACTGATCACACCAAGGTCCATTGCAGTACAGCATAAGCTCTAATGCCTGGTCAAAATCCAAATTACCATTTGCTTCGGTCACCCCCAACTCAAATAGTAATTTCTTAAGCCGATCCTGACTGGAAGTAAAAACTATAAAGGGAATATTTACTGAACCTGGAATAGTCTCAGCCTTATGCCATTTAGGCATCCTTGCATCAACAAGTAAACCACTGCCGTTTTCTACAGAATTCTTTACATAGTTAAGTAACTCCACTTCACCTACGGTTTCTACCTCTTTAGCAACCTTTATTGGGTGAATACAAAATGGCGGGCAGGGGCGTGAAGTTTTGGAAAAATCATCCAGGATACGGTTATCTTGATCCTGGATTCTTTTTACCTCAATTTTTTTTGTGCCATGTTTAATTTCTATTGACGGCAGCTCTTCGGTAATCCCAACTTTATAATCAGCAGCTTCAGCAGTTAGCGCCAGCGAAAAAATAATAATTGCAAAATAGTAGTAATTTTTCAGATTGATCATATAAGTAATATCTCTCGAATAATTAGAGGTGTTGTCATTTTAGGTTATCAAGCCAATTATTTATCAGTTCCACCAGTTCATCACCTTTGTCCTTGAAATAGTGATCTGCAGCCGGCACTTTTATTTGTACGGATTTTTCTTTGGCAAAAAACTCCAACATGATTTTTCTGGTAAAAGCTGTACCGATTACCGAACCAAAATCATTTTCACCGTAGATATCCAGCACCGGTGCTTTAAGTTTACTGAAATTAAAATCCTCTACCATGCTCTGTCCAGTATCGGTGGCGCCCATACCAATCCCGATAAATGCATCAACCTTACTGCTGTCGCCTAACCGCAGCCAGGTATTAGCCATATGAAATCCGCAGCTATGAGCCACAATAATAATTTTTTCTGGATTTTTGGATTTTAAATATTCTATCGCCTTTTCTATTCTAAGTGCAGCATCAGGAAAAGTTGCAGCATAATCATAATACATGGCCTCTTTTTCCAGTACCGGCAGTTGCAAGGATAAGGTATTCCATCCGTATTCGGTAAGGCCGGTGCGCACTGGATTTATTACATCCTGCCAGTCAACATGCAAACCTCTGCCATGTAAAACCAAAACCTCGCCTTTAGATTTTTCCTTAGCGCTTTCGGTATAAATACCTAAATATTTATGTCCATCACCCTCAAACCAAAGAGGTTCTCCATCTAAAATACTGTCAACTATTTCAGCATATAAGCGATTTTCCCGGGCAAGATCAGCAGAGTATGCCAAAGCAGAATATGTGCATATTAATAATATGCAAGCTTTCATAAATATCTTATTTATCCTAAACATAATCTAAACCTGGAGCGTCATAGTTAAATTATGTTCCAATGCTAATACTTTTTGCACTGCCTTTTTATACTTTTTGCTCTTTTTAAGTTTTTTTCCACTAAGCCTGGGCTTGCCATGCATAGTTATAAAACGCATATCAGATACATTTGATATCTGATGCTTATGCAAAGATTTTAAGGCCGTAAGCGCCCCTTCACGATGGTTGCAAATAAGCACCATATCACAGCCGGCATTAAGCGCGCTCCAGGCTCGCTGGCCGTATCCGCCAATTTTACTGGCCCCCTGCATGCTTAAATCATCGCTAAATATTGAACCTTTAAATCCAAGTTCATCCCGTAAAATTCTTTTAAGCCAAATGTTGGAAAACCCGGCAGGATTATCTGGATCAATTTTTGGATAATAAATATGAGCTGGCATTATGCCCTCCACTCCCGACTCAATAACTCTAGCAAACGGCACCAGATCCAAAAGTTTAATATCCGCGTATTCCCGATTATCGACCGGAATTTTAACATGTGAGTCTTCTTTCACCGCACCGTGACCCGGAAAATGCTTGGCTACCGCCGCCATTCCGGCTTTATGCATGCCCCTAATCCAGGCCCTGGCAAGGTCAGTAACTCCATCAACAGTATTGTGCAAAGACCGCTGGCCGATAACTTCACTTAATCCCAGGTTTAAATCCAGCACCGGAGCAAAACTAAAGTCTACCCCATAATTTAATAACTCGGTTGCCATCAGCCAGGCATTAGTCTGACATAATTTAAGCCCAAGCTCCGGCTCTTTGTCATAAATACTGCCAAACACTCCGGCTGGCGGCAGTTCGGTAAATCCGGTACGAAATCTTTGCACCTTACCACCTTCATGATCTACTGCTATTAATAGTTTTGGGATTCTGATATTGTGAATTTCATCACATAAACGCTTTAACTGTTGCGGTGATTCATAATTACGGCTGAACAGAATTACTCCGCCTACCTGCGGGTGCTCTAGAATTTCCCGCTCTTCCCGGCTTATCTCAAGTCCGTCAATATCCAGCATTACCTGACCTAATGCCTGGTGGGTCGTCATGCCACTATCCTAACCAAAGTGCTAATGGCTACCAAATCAAAAAGCTCTCTTATATCTTCACTTAACATGCGAATACAACCGTGGGACACTGGCCGGCCTATACATGAGGTATCCGCCGTACCATGTATATAAATAAAACGTCTCAGAGTATCAACTCCTGCTCCCCGGTTAACCCCGGTCTCTATACCGGCAAGCCAGAGAATTCTGGTAAGTATCCAGTCCCGTTCCGGGTTTTGCCTGCCCAGCTTTTCAGTATAAACCTCACCGGTTGGTCTTCTTGCAACGAAAATTGAGTTTAACGGGCAATCTTTACCTATTTTAAGTTTAATCTTATGCCTGCCAAGCGGAGTACAACCGCTGCCATCAGTACAGCCGATTCCATTTTTTGCGGTTGATACCGGATAGGTTTTTATTATTTTAGAATTTTCATATAGATATAATTTTTGCTGAGCGACAGAAATCTTAATATGTCTGTCCGACACTTATTTGCGCCAAAATTCAGGAGTTAACAAAACCAGAATACTGAATATTTCCAAACGCCCCGCCAACATGGCAAAAATCAAAATCCATTTGGTGCTGGAATTTATCTCACCATAATGGGAACTGACGTCACCCAGTCCTGGTCCCAGATTATTAAGACAGGCCGCCACTGCGGAAAATGCAGTTACCTGATCTAGGCCGGTCGCCATAACTAATAACATGATTATGGCGAAAGTTGCGACATACAAAGAGAAAAAGCCCCAAACCGCGGAAATCACGCGCTCCTGAATAGTCTTGCCGCCAAGTTTAACCACTACCTCGGCATTCGGATGAATAAGCCGGGTAATCTCGCGCATGCCCTGGCGTAATAACAGGACATAGCGAATTACCTTAAGACCGCCCCCGGCGGAACCGGCACAGCCGCCGATGAAACTTAAAAATATCAGCATCACCGGCAAAAAAGCCGGCCAGACGGCAAAATCTGTAGTAGCAAAACCGGTAGTAGTGGCTATGGATACTGTTTGAAACAGTGCTGCCCTAAATGTTTCCAGGCCGTCATTGAAGGTGCCGCTGTATAGCAGATAAAGTGTAATTAGGGTGGTAGCTATAAATATATTAAACAGGTAATTTTTAAATTCGGCATCCTGATAATAGATTTTAAGGCTTTTATGCCGCAGAACTCCAAAATGTAGGGAAAAGTTAATCCCAGCCAATAGCATGAATACTACGGTTATAGTTTCAATCAAACCGCTGTCAAAATAACCTATGCTGGCATCGTGGGTGGAAAAACCTCCGATTGCCACAGTGCTGAAACTGTGGGAAACAGCATCAAACCAAGACATACCTGCCAGATAAAAACTTAAGGCGCAGGCAATGGTAAGTCCCAAGTATATGTACCACAAAGCTTTAGCGGTTTCAGTAATCCTCGGGGTTAATTTATTATCTTTAATCGGCCCCGGGGTTTCGGCCCGGTAAAGCTGCATACCACCAACTCCCAGCATTGGTAGAATTGCTACAGCCAACACGATAATTCCCATACCACCCAGCCATTGTAATTGCTGGCGGTAAAACAATAAACATTTAGGTAAATCATCAATCCCGGTAATCACGGTCGCTCCGGTAGTGGTAAGGCCCGACATAGACTCAAACACCGCATCGGTGATACTCATATGCGGATTCGTTCCAAAAAATAAAGGTACGGCTCCGGCCATACCTAAAACCAACCAGAACAGCACTACCACTATAAAACCGTCGCGGGTACGAAGTTCAGACTTATGTCGCTGTACCGGCAACCAAATTAAAGCACCAACAACCAACAGCGCAACGAAAGAATATAAAAAAGTAATACTGGAGCTTTCCTTATACAGGATCCCAATCAGAACCGGTGGCAGCATAGTAAAGCTGAACACCATTAACAACAAACCTAAAATACGCTGAATTACTTTAGGCTGCATATGGACTGTGCGAATCTATGGCAAATAGCTTCTCAATATCGGCACTGCGGTTTTTATCCAACACAAACAACACCACGTGATCTTCTGCCTCAATAACAAAATCATTATGGGCTATGAATACTTCTTGCTTACGCAATATAGCTACCACTGATGCCACTTTCGGCAGTTTAATATCACCAATTTGTTTGCCAATAACCGGTGATGAATTCTCATCCCCGTGTACCACCACTTCCAACACCTCGGAAATACCATTACGCAGAAGATGTGCCGCCACCACATCGCCACGCCGTACCCGGGCCAGCAAAGCACTGATAGTAACCTGCTTGGGCGAGATTGCTGCGTCGATCACATCACTTTCAATCAAATTGACATAGTCCGGTCGATTAATCAAAGTCATAACCTTGTTAACTCCGAGCCTCTTGGCCAACATAGAGGACAAGATATTGGCCTCATCAGCACTGGTAACTGCGATAAATACATCGGTATTTTCTATATTCTCTTCGATTAAGAGGTCACGGTCTGCCGCATCGCCACGCAACACTATAGTATTATCAAGCTCTTCTGCCAGCTGTACTGCCCGTTGTTGATTCTGCTCGATTATTTTTACCTTATAGTCATTTTCCAAGGCCTTGGCCAATAACAGACCAATATTGCCGCCACCAGCAATTACAATACTTTTATAAGGTTTTTCCGATCTTCTAAGCTCACGGATTACTGCGCCGGAATTGCCTCTTTCTGCAACAAAATATACGATATCGTTTTCTTTAATTTTGGTATCAGGCTTTGGCATCATGGGCCGGCCATGACGGAAAAGCGCAACAATTCTGGTATCTATCTCCGGGATATGCTCCCGTATTTCCTGAATCTCATGCCCTATCATAAACCCACCGGTATGGGCTTTTACCGAAACTATCCGCACTTTGCCATCAGCAAAATCCATTACCTGCTGGGTGCCAGGCAGTTCAATCAGTCTGGCGATATAGTCGGTGACCATTTGCTCGGGGCTTATTAATAAATCCACCGGGGTGTCATCATTGGTAAATAATTCCGGACGTGACAAGTAAGACATTTCCCTTACCCGGGCAATTTTCTGCGGTATCTTAAATATAGTGTATGCCACTTGACAGGCCACCATATTAGTCTCATCACTGTCAGTTACTGCCAACAGCATATCGGCCAGATCTGCTCCAGCCTGTTCCAGCACTTCCGGATAGGAACCATGCCCGTGCACGGTACGAATATCCAATCTGTCCTGCAAAGACTGCAGAAGATCTAAATTTACATCGACAACTGTAACATCATTCTGGCCATCAGCTAAATTTTCCGCCACTGACGACCCTACCTGTCCAGCTCCTAATATTATGATATTCATAACTTTTTCGGGTCTATCTTATGTACTCTTAATTTACGGTATAAATTTGCCCGCTCCACTCCAATATTCTGCGAAGTCTTACTAATATTACCACCGGTTTCACGCAAATGATGCAACAAATAACCACGCTCAAAAGCATCGCGTGCGGCTTTTAAACTCATTGAATACAGCGCTTCATCCGAGATTACACCAGTACTAACTCTGCCAGGCGGGGCCAGGTTTTCTTTAAGCTCATCCAGGGAGATTTCTTCACTGCCATCGTTTATCAGTAATCGCTGCACCAGATTTTCAAGCTCAATTACATTACCAAACCAGTCATGCTGCAGCATAAAGTTTTTGGCCGCCAAAGAAAACTTCCTATACGGCAAGCCATCAGCCTCAGTGAATTCATGAACAAAAAACTCAACCAGTTCATTTATATCTTCCTTGTGTTCTAAAAGTGGCGCTACTTTTATGTTGAGAACATTTAGAAAATAATACAAATCTTCTGAAAAATTTCCCTCACGGACTTCGTTTTCCAGGTCAGCCGCGGTCGAAACAATAATCCGAAAACTAAGCTTTATCCCGGCCAGGCCGCCGATTCTTCTGAATTCACCGCTGCGCAAGGCCCCAGCCAAGATGGCTTGGGTTGCAAGTTCTATATTTTCAATCTGCTTAATGAATAAAGTACCGCCCTCTGCTTGTTCCAGTTTACCGGGATGGACCCCACTGGCAGATTCGGTGCCGAACAGCTCATGTTCCATATTGGAGCTTAATACTGAAGCAGCCACCACTTGCACAAAAGGCCCGGCACTATTAGCACTATTTGTATGAATAAACCTTGCCAACAAGCTTTTACCGCCCCCAGTCTCACCCGAAATTAATACTGGTGAAGAATACTTTGCCGCATTAAGCGCACTTTGCTTTAAATCTTGAATATACTGGCTTTTACCAGCGATAGTTGTTCTGCCCGCAGTTTTATCGGTTTTTAATCTGACATTTTCAGCGGCCAGTTCAGCATGACTCAGGGCATTTTGCACCGTTAACAGCAGCTTGGCGGTAGATAAAGGTTTTTCCAGGAAATCATATGCCCCGAGCCTTGTGGCTTCAACTGCAGTTTCCACTGTGCCGTGACCAGACATCATAATTATCGCCGGGGTTTTTTTCTCGGCTTTTACAAATTCGGTCAGAAGACTGATGCCATCGATATCCGGCATCCAGATATCCATCAGAATAAGGCTATAGTCATTATTGTAAAATTTTTCTTTAGCCTCCTGCCCGTTGCCTGCGCTTTCTACCCTGTAACCTTCATCAAGCAAAATATCTTCTAATAATTCACAGATATCCGGCTCATCATCAACTATAAGAATACTATGCATTATCTGCTCGGCAATTCAATATCAAAACAGGCGCCACCTTTATCGTTATATACCTCGATTCTGCCGTCATGTTCTTCCACTATTCGTTTGACAATAGCCAGCCCCAGGCCGGTGCCTTTTGGTTTACTGGATACATATGGCTCAAAAATACTACCCAGCATGTCAGCCGGTATGCCTCCTCCATCATCACAAATCTTAAGCTTTATATCCTGAGCTTTATTATATTCGGTCAAGAGATTTACGGTTACAGGTTTTTGCCCCTCAATCTCCAGGGTATTTTTCAAAATATTGTGTAACAGCTGACGAATCCGGTTACTGTCAGCATTTATAGTTTTAGCCCTTAAGTTTAGTTCAAAAATTATGTCTTTATTTGGTTTATAAAGCTCAACCACATCATGAATCAGTTCTTTTAGGTTAAACTCCTGCATAATAAGCTTGGGAGTTTTGGCATAGTCGGAAAAATCTCCGACCATTTTTTTTAGTGCTTCAACCTGCGAGATTATAGTATCGGTGCCACGCTCTATTATTTTTTCATTACCTTTAACAAAACTATTATCATTTAGGCATTTATTGCGAATACGCTCAGCCGACAACTGAATCGGGGTAAGCGGGTTTTTAATCTCATGTGCCAACCGCCTGGCAACCTCACTCCAGGCTGCATTGCGCTGGCCGGTAATCCTTGCCGTTATATCTTCTAACACAATAACTGAACCTTCAAGTTCGGCAGCCGCAGGCAGTCTCCGGCCTTTAATGTTTATCACCCTGTTTGTATTATTAACATTAAGATGATCTTCAATCTCCCAGACTTTATCCTCGCTACTGCCCTCTATACTTTTTTGCACATTGGAGAAAATCCGGTTAAGGTCAGGGCTATTAACCGCAACTTCAAAAATACTAGTATTCTCAAACCTGTCAAGGTCAATATTTAAAATCTGCTCAACTGCATGATTCTTTCTTTTAAGAATATATTTATCATCCAGTACAATTACCCCGGATGACAAGTTTGTAAGCACCGCATCCAGAAAATCCCATTGGCGTTTTTGTTGCAGTTGCGCCTGATTCACTTTGCTAATCATCTGGTTAAACGAATCCACCAGAAAACCTAACTCATCCTTACCTGCGCCTGGAATTTTCTTATACACACCAACCGCCACATCCCGGGTACCCTGAGCCAGATCCATCACCGGCTGGGATAATTTTCGTGCCAGATAGAACCCAAGCCAGATTGCCCCGGCCAAGGCTAACAATAAAGCAAGAGATAAAGTTATAATCAGACTTTGTCTTAACTGTGGCTCCATATATTCAACTTGTTTGAAGCCGGCCGAAGTTTCATTTACATTTTTCAGCAAATTATCTATGCGCTGCGGCATCTGATATACCGCATGCAAAAATCTGGCTTCGGCTGTAACTTCATTGTCCTCAGGCGGCAGTTTAATCACAATCCGGATAATCTGCCCCTGGTTCGCCCCAAGCTCGGTTTCATGATAGCTGCCGCTTACTTTTACCTGGGAAATAATGGTATCAGATGGTAACTTAGGCACCAATATTGCAACATCTGAATGACTGAATGCCAACACTTTGCCGTTATCATCAAATAAAGTCAGTTCATTAGCATTAGTCTGTTCGCGCATATCCAGCAAGGTTTTTTCCAAATCCTTATCCAGTTTTTCAGCAATAAAGTGCGTTTCCCGAATCAGACGCTTTTTCCGCTCGTCAATTGCCGCCTGTCCCAATTCAAAGGAGTTCTGTAAAGCCTCTGCTACATGTATGTCAAACCAGGTATCAATGCCACGATCTAACAGCTTAACCGCAAAAAAATATAAAAGTGCGGTCGGCAACAAAGTTGATAACACAAAAAAACCAACGAGCTTCAGACGCAGACGCGAACCGGAAACTCTGGACTTTACCTGATAAAGCAGCCGCCAGATATTTATAAACAACACCATGGTCAACAAGGCAAGTCCGGCAACACTTACCAGCACTAAAAGCACATAGTACTTATCAAACAATTCAGAATTTTGCACAGCAAACACCAGCAGCATTAAAGCCAGCAGAATAAAACCTACTCCCGCCACTGTGGATAGCAGTGTAAGTTTGCTGGTTTTCATGGGTTGAATCTTTTCAGATACCAGTTACTCTCAAGCTTCCAGTTCTTAGAAAACATACCCTTTAAATAAATGGCAGCCGGCAGGCTTGATGGTTTAAATTCAAACTTGATTGATGATGTATATAAATCACCCTTGCGTAATTTATCCGCTGTAACCAGATTTACAATATCAATCCGGGCCAGAGCTTTTAAAGCATCTGCAAACTGACGATAATAAACGGTCTTTTTATTATCCGGGTTATGCAAAGCATACATACCAATACTGCGGCTTAGGAAAAGTTTACGGGTTAATTCCCGATCATATAAATCCTTATCCCATATATACCAGGAGCGGTTTTTTTCAATCTTTATCTTCCAAATAAAGGTAAGGGGGATATTATGCTTAAGCGCATCTAGCATTTCATCCGACAGGCTTATTTTGGTTTCGGCCTGCAAGCGTAAATAATTATTCTCTAAGAAAACCTCATGCTGGGTTATATTGGCATAATTATCAGCCGCATTAATCGAAGGTGCCAACCATAGAAAAGCTATGAATAATGCAAGATTGCGGCGTATTTTAGTCATTAGTTTTAGTTAAAAAACTTAACAAAAGCTTTAAGATCTTCGCGCTCGGTGCGGTAACTGTTAATAAGCGCAGATTCATCTTCATAACCTAAAGCCATACCGCACAGTAAAACTTTATCTGCCGGGTAACCCAAAGTGTCTCTTACGATATCCGGATATTCAGCTAACGCCGCCTGCGGGCAGGTGGCAAGCCCTTCTGCAACTGCTGCCAGCATAATGGACTGCAAGAACATACCGTAATCCAAATATGAGCCCTGCTGCATAATTTTATCCATAAAGAACAAAAGCATAACCGGCGCATCAAATGCCCGGTAGTTAGCGGCCCATTGATCCTGCTGTCTTTGCTTGTCCTCCCGCGTTATTTTCAAGGTACTGTACATTAGCAAACCACAAGCTTTACGCCGCTCCTTGTATTCTCCTTGCCATTCAAGCGGGTAATATTGATAATCCATATTGGGCTTTAGCCCTTTTCGAAACGCAGCTTCCATTTTAGCTGTGAGCTTATCTTTGGTTTTGCCGGTTAGTGCCGCTACCTGCCAGGGCTGAGTATTTACTCCGGATGGCGCAGCCTTGGCCCGGTTAAGTATTTTTTCTACAAGCTCCTGTGGTACTTGCTTTTCTAAAAATGCCCGGGTGGCTTTACGCTTGGCCAGCGCATGTTTTACCTGCATATCTCCTCTCCTTTATCTTAGATTTTAGTAGCCCCAACCTACTCCTATATGGCCGCCATGTCCGCCGTGTCGACCCCAGCCCCAACCTATGCCCCAGTGCCAGGCAGGGCCATAATTGCCATATGGCCAGCGATGGTCAGATAATTTATGTGACTTTACCAGAACTTCTGGATACACATACCTATGTGCGCCTATTTTGCCAGTTTTTACCCCCCTTATGCTGCCCTCGACTAATAAAAGTCTGCCTTTTGCATATTGCGCAGGATCCTTAAACCCTGGAAATACCGCATAGAATCTACCCTGCTCCACCCCGGCATCATTGGCATTACCGAACGCATCCAGGCGTTTACCTAAAACCTCAATCACAGTGTTAGTAGAATAATTAACTACCGAAACAATATTCCCGGCCCAACGGATACTTTTGCCCTTATATACTTCAGGCTTGGCCTTCACATCCGAAATTCTAAGCGGGGTGCCGTCAGCCTTTTTCGGCTGGGAATTACAAGCCAGCAAGCTTGCGCTTATTAGTATCAATACAATAAACCTACGCATCATACTCTTCCACAATAAAAGAAGCACTGTCAACCGCCAATACTTTTACCTTTTTGCCTTGCGGCATATCCTGCTCGGATTTCACCTGCCACAAGCTATCCGCAACCTTTACCTTGCCCACGCCATTGATTATTGGTTTTGCCAATGCGAATACCTGACCTATATATTGCTCACCACGGCGGCTTAAATGCGGGTTTTTAGGGTCGGTTATTTCTTTGCGTTTCTTTTGTACGGTTCGCCATACAATTATTGACAAGATAGAAATGCTCGCAAACAGTATTAATTGCATCTGCCAGTTTAATGGCACTCCGGCAAACATTAAAGTACCAACTACCAGCGCCGCGACCCCAAGCCACAACAGAAAAGTACCGCCGGTAAAAACTTCAAATATGATTAAAATAACCCCGACAATCCACCAGGTTACATGGTCAAATGATGCAAAAAACAATTCCATAGTTGCTCTCTTAGTTAATTTTTAGCTTTTGGTGTTTTCAATTATACAATTTGCCCTTAAGTATATTGCCAGATTTAATTATTTAGTAGCCAAACTTGAAAAATTGTTCCGCCCACTTCACAACAACACTACAATACAGAATATGCAATTAGAAATTATCAAACCAGATGACTGGCACTTGCATTTGCGCGATAGCCCGATGTTATCTAAAGTAGTACCTCACAGTGCCCGGCAATTCAAAAGAGCCTTAATCATGCCAAATCTGCTGCCGCCAGTTACTACAGTCAAAGATGCTATTAGCTATCGGCAAAGAATTATCAGCCAGCAGGACAATGATTTTGAGCCATATATGACGCTTTATCTTACCGATAATACAAAACTCGATGAGGTAAAACAGACGGCCGATTCACCTTTCATTTTAAGCTTTAAACTATACCCAGCAGGAGCCACCACCAATTCCGATTCCGGGGTTACCGATGTTAAAAACATTATGCCGGTTTTAGAGTCTATGGCACAAAATGGCGTAACTTTATGTATTCATGGCGAGGATACAAATCCTGATGTTGATACTTTTGACAGGGAATCATCATTTATTAAAAATATATTATCTTTTATTCACAATGAAATACCTGAACTTAAGATAACACTGGAGCATATAAGCACTAAAGACGGAATTGAGTTTGTTGAAAGTTCAAATAAGAATGTGGCGGGCAGTATCACCTGCCACCACCTTATGGATAATAGAAATGCCATGTTTAAAGGCGGTCTGCGTCCGCACAATTATTGCCTGCCGGTGCTTAAACGTGAAGAACATCGCCTGCAAATTGTCCGCGCCGCCACCAGTGGTAATCCGAAGTTTTTTGCCGGTACCGACAGTGCGCCGCATGCCAAAGATAAAAAGGAAGCTGCCTGCGGCTGTGCCGGGGTCTATACCGCTCACGCTGCAGTTGAGCTTTACACGGAAATTTTCGACCAGGAAGGTAAGCTGGATATGCTGGAGAGATTTTTAAGCATAAACGGTGCCAAATTTTACGGACTTGAACCCAATACGCAGACTATAAAAATAAACAAACAATCCTGGCAAGTGCCGGATGAATATTTTACAGAAGACTTGAAAGTAGTGCCCTACCGGGCCGGAGAGACTTTAAGCTGGAAAATGTCAGATTAAGACTCTGATTTAAATTTGATTGGCTCCCCGGGCCGGGCTCGAACCAGCGACCCAATGGTTAACAGCCATTTGCTCTACCAACTGAGCTACCGGGGATAAGAAGCGGGAAGTCTAACTGGCCTTTGGTTTTTGGTCAACCAAAAAAAGGAAATCTAATAATCAGTTTATGGTTTTCCGTAACTGCCGCCGCCGGGCGTTGCTATTTCAATTGCATCTCCTTTAAAAACCTCAACTTGCGCAGTAGCACCCAGTTGTTCTGCTTCGCCGCTTTTTCTTATAAGCTTATTTATCCCGACCTTGCCGGGACCGCCGCCAGCCAGGGCGAATGGTGGCACTTCTCTATGTCCCGAGATAATATTGGCAGTCATTTTTTCCTTAAAACACAGCCTGCGCACCACACCATTACCGCCTCTGAATTTACCGTTGCCGCCTGAATTCTCTCTTATGGAAAATTCCTCAAGCAAAACTGGAAAACGCCACTCCAGCACCTCAGGGTCGGTCAGGCGTGAGTTGGTCATATGACTATGCACCGCATCGGTTCCGGCAAAGTCTTTACCAGCACCGGTGCCACCGCATATAGTTTCATAATATTGGTGTCTGGCATTGCCCCAGATAAAATTATTCATAGTACCCTGAGCTGAGGCCTGCACCTTTAAGGCACCAAATAAAGTATCAACAATATATTGGGAAGTTTCAACATTGCCGGCAAATACCGCTGCCGGATATTCAGGATTTAACATTGAGCCTGACGGGATAATAATCTGTAAGGGCTTTAAACAACCGTCATTTAGCGGGATGCTGTCCGCCACCAAACAACGAAAAACATAAAGCACCGCTGCCCGCACCACAGCCGAGGGAGCATTATAATTTCCAGGGTGCTGGTCGCTAGTTCCGCTAAAATCAATCAGGGCCTGCCGGTTCTTTTTATCTATTTTAATTGCAACTGAAATTTTACTTTTATCATCCATCCGGTAACTGAAATTGCCATCTTTTAGCTGTTTTAAAACACTGCGCACCGACTCTTCAGCATTATCCTGTACATGACGCATATAGGTATGCACTGTTTTTACCCCGTAATATTCTGTCAGCTTGTTCAGCTCGCCTGCACCTTTTTCACAAGCGGCAAGCTGGGCCTTGAAATCGGCTATATTCATTGCAGGATTACGCGCCGGCCATTTATTATTACGCAAAAGCTCGGTAATCTCTTTTTCCAGAAATATATCGTTTGCAACCAATTTTACATTATCAATCACCACCCCCTCTTCTTCTATCGAGCTTGAATGCGCAGGCGCCGAGCCCGGGGTAATACCGCCAATATCGGCATGATGGCCGCGGGCCGCGACAAAAAACAAAAGTTTATTCTGCCCCTTGGCAAAAACTGGTTTGATAATAGTAATATCCGGCAAATGAGTACCGCCGTTATAAGGGGCATTTAAGACATAAGCATCACCAGGGTCAATTTTCCCATCTCGTTCTCGTACTACTGTCTTTATGCTTTCACTCATTGAACCCAGATGCACTGGCATATGCGGCGCATTGGCCACCAAAGAACCTTTAGGATCAAAAATTGCACAGGAAAAATCCAGGCGCTCTTTAATGTTTACCGAAGCTGCAGTATTTTCTAAAATTGAGCCCATCTGCTCAGCAATTGACATAAAAAGCTTATTAAAAATTTCCAGCATTATCGGGTCAACCTCGGTGCCGATAGCGTTTTTGGTTTTAAGCTTTTCAAAACGCTTTAAAATCAAATCATTATCTTTTGACAAGCTGGCTTGCCAGCCGGGTTCTAATACAATAGTCGAGGTTTTATCAATAATGACTGCCGGGCCTTTTATTTCTTTATCAGAGATAAGAGCATCGCGCTGAAAAAAAGGGGTATCCTGCCATTTGCCCTCTAGATAGCATTTATAAATTGCTGCTTCCGGTTTTTTATCTGGCTTGGTCTTATTTAGTATCTTCGGCAGTCTGGCTGGAGCAATAACCTCAAGCTCAATTGATTCAACCAGCAGCGGCTTATCCTTAGATAGAAAGCCAAAACGTTCTTTATGTAAAGCACTGAAATTTTGCTTAATTACTCTTAATCCTGCAAAATCCACAACCAAGGCAGTATCCGAGCCTTGATAGCGAATGTGCAGTAGCTTTCTAAACTTAAGCCTATTGATATCTGCACCCTGAGCCTTGATTCTTCTAATTCCTTCTTCATGAAGATTTTTGAAACTCGATTTAAGTTCAGGCAAAATCTTCTGATTTAATCCGGATTCGATTGCCTCTTGCAGATTTACCACAGTATCTGCCAGGCCCATTCCATAGGCCGATAAAACCCCGGCAAACGGACTAAGCAAGATGCTTTTTACCCCCAGGGCATCTGCCACCTGACAGGCATGCTGCCCTCCGGCTCCACCGAAGCAGCACAGGGTATATTCACTTACATCATAGCCGCGCTCAACTGAAATTTTTTTGATTGCATTAGCCATGTTCTGCACGGCTATCTTTAAAAATCCGGCAGCAACCTGCTCTGGAGTGTGTATCTTTTTAGTTTTTAGGTTTATTTTTTCCGCAAGCTTGATAAATTTTTCAAAAACCAAATCCACATCCAGAGCCTGGCTGGATTCGGGCCCAAAAACCTTAGGAAAAAAATCAGCCTGCAAATTCCCTAAAATCACATTGCAGTCGGTTATAGTTAACGGTCCGCCATTTCTATAGCAAGCAGGCCCCGGTTCTGCTCCGGCTGACTCCGGCCCGACCCTGAAACGAGCACCGTCAAAATTTAATATCGAGCCGCCACCGGCAGCTACTGTATGAATCTTAAGCATCGGCGCACTAAGTCTTACCCCTGAAATCTCGGTCTGAAAACTGCGGGCAAATTCTCCGTTATAATGACAGACATCGGTTGAGGTGCCTCCCATATCAAAACCGATCACTTTGGTAAATCCGGCCTGCCTGGCAACCCGTGCCATGCCCACCACTCCGCCGGCCGGTCCGGATAAAATTGCATCCTTGCCCTGAAAGTGATCGGCCGCCGCCAGACCACCATTAGACTGCATAAACATCAAGCCGCCTGCTTTTTTTTCTAAAGAGCGCAAGGCTGCTTGTACCTTCTGTATATAACGACGCAATATTGGTGACAGATAAGCATCAGCCACGGTAGTATCACCCCGCGGCACCAGCTTCATTAAGGGGCTCACCTTGTGGCTGACAGAAATGTGTTTGAAGCCTGTCTCGGTTGCAATCCTTGCCAGTTCCAGCTCATGCTCCGGATAACGATAAGCATGCAATAGCACTATCGCCACTGACCTTAGCCCTTGATTAAAGCCAGATAGCAAGACCTTACGAGCCTGGCTTGAATCTAGTGTCTGTATAATTTTTCCCTTAGCATCCAGGCGCTCGTCAATCTCTACTACCTTGCTATATAACATTGTAGGCAGTTTGATCTTAAGTGCGAATAGATCGGGCCGGGTTTGATAACCGATGCGAAGCGCGTCCTTAAAACCTTTTGTTATTACCAGTAAAGTAGGCTCACCCTTACGTTCCAACAAAGCATTGGTAGCCACCGTAGTGCCCATTTTAATTGTTGTGATTTTCTCAGAAGGTATAGGGTTGTGCGGCTCAAGCTTTAAAATATCTCTAATTCCCTGGATTGCCGCATCCTGATATTGCCTGGAATTTTCCGATAACAGTTTATGAGTCCGGATGTTACCTTTGGGGTCTTTTGCTACCACATCGGTAAACGTGCCGCCACGATCTATCCAAAATTCCCACTTGCCGGACTGGTGGCTCATAACTCAAATAAGATTTGCCTTATCAAAGCAAAAACTAACAGCAGTAACTTTACCAACAGGACTTAAAAACAATGTCATTCGGATAATTGTCATTACACTGCCTGGTGCTGTCACTTGGAGTTTCCAGCTGTGGCTGTGCTATGCGTTCCATATATTCCATCTTTTGTAGTTGCCGGGCAATATTACACGCCTGACTGTCCTGACATCTGCCTTTCAGTCCGCAGGTTTTCTTCACTAAATCATCACAGGCAGAGATCAAAACTCCTGCTAATGGCAAAGGACATGGCTTGAAAAATATATCATCTGTCAAAGCCTCTTCACATTGTTCCACATATTGCCAACCACGGTCTATAGGCGCCGAATCATAAAAATCCATAAGCTGCCTGGATCTGGCGCATGTATTGGCCGCACCGCAACTATCTTTAAGACCGCATACTTTGCGCACCAGAACATGGCAGGCAGTGAAATTCTCCGATGGCTTTTCCGGAGCTCTAGCAGCGGCTAAAGCATTTTTAAGACCTAAATCCGCTACGGCAATCCCATTTTTAATTCTAATAACATCGCCATTTTGCAGTAAATGAATACCGTCCCACATAAGACGCGCCCTGCCGTTATCCAAGGTTTGAATCTGCCCGGTTTCACTGTTATAGCGAAGCTGAAATCCGTGTTTAGTGCTAGGCAGGGGCTGCCAATCCGCTAAGGAAGTATATGTAAAAGTAAGAAAAATAACCGTCAGTAATATTTTCATCGTATCAATAATTATCTTAGAAAAAAATGATATCGCAAAATCAATGGGCATCTTCTTACCCCGGCACGCAACACCTGGTTAATATTCATGTTCAACCCTAGCTATTCTAACCTTATACTCTTTATACCATTTAGCCTCACCCATTTTTTTAGCTAGCTGATGCTCTAGATTATCCCGCCAGTCATGTATTGACTGTAAATCTTGCCAATACGATATGGAAATTCCGAAACCACCGTTATTCCTTGCAGTTTCAAAACCTAAAAAACCCGTTTGCTTGGCAGCTAACCGCTCCAGTCTTTCTGTGGTTTTATGATATTCAGGGTCGTTTCCCTGCAGTACGGAAGTAAAAATTACCGCATAGTACAGAGAAGATATTTCTAACATGATAACTAGTGCCTGGTTTTGCCGCTTCTGGTACTGCCAGTTCTGGTACTGCCAGTTCTGGTTTTAGTATATTTTTGCACCCGATTTTCCTTATATTCGAAATAATAAGATACGCCCTTAAATCTTGCCTGCACCACCACACCTTTAAGTTTCCAGGCCTCGCCTAGTTTAATATCCGGCTCATCCGGATTCAGGGCATGTAAAAAAACTGCACCATTACTTTGTACAAATTGGCGAAAGTAAATATCCCCGTCAGTTTCCGCCACCACATACGCCCCATTTCCCAAAGGCTGGGCCGGGTCAACCACTATTACCATACCCTCTGGAAATTCCGGAGCCATAGCATCTCCCAGCACCATTAGAGCAAATGGTTCACTTTCAGCGCAGGCTGCAGTTTCAGTTGGAATGGTTTTCATTGGGGAACCGGCAAAATTTCGTGACGCTTAACTGCAATAATGGTGCGCACGATAAGATAAGCTATCAAAACACTTAAAAGCCCAAGTAAACCCCAGGCGAACAAAAGTAAAAAATTCATCGAAGTCAATTCATACATCTTAAAGCTGGCAACAGTCATAGCCGCCAACGGAAATGAATAAGCCCACCAGCCCAGCGTAAACGGCAATCTGGCAAAACCGAAAATTTTAGAAAATAACAAAAGGAAAATAAACAATGCGCTGTAATATAAAAACCTTGCAAAAAAATCAAGTTCCAAATTAAAGCTCATCCAGGAGATAAAAGCTACTGCCGGCGGTGCCAGCATTATAAACATAGTCGGTATGATGTTCATTGGCAAAGGCTCATCAAAAAACAAACGGAACAGCAGCATAATAAAAATAATCATCCATAACAATAAGCCCAAACTGAAGAAAAACCAGGCAAACTCCGTAGGGGCGAATTTAACCCCGGCAACTGGCACTAATATATTGCCAACAGTCGGGATAAACCAGACCGGAGTAATGGATGACAGACTATTGTCAGTGTGATAAATCCAGCGATTTACTACCACCAAAGTCAGGCTTAAATGCCCGAGAGTACCAACAAGCCAAAATCCAAATGACAAACCAGATTGTATATCAAGCATGCAAATGGAAATTAAAATAAAGGACACGCTAATAGTAGCAAAAAAGCCAATCTGCTCACCACTTGAAAATTCGGCCTTGACCATATCAGGATACTTAAATACTTTTACAAGATAAGCCAGAAAAATAATTATGAATGCCGCTAATGCCAGCCAGGACAGACTGTCTGAAATGTTGAAGTTAAACTTAACAACATCATGCGCCTGACGCCAGCTCATGGCAAGACCAGATAAGCCCATAACTACAGAGAAAAATGCTACCGGTAAATTCGCCACACGTTCTACGATATTTTTCATTTATTCCTAATCCGCAAAGCGTTTAACACTACCAATAAGGAGCTTAAGGACATGCCTATAGCTGCCATCCACGGTTCCACGTAACCTGCCATTGCCAACGGCAAAGCCACTACATTGTAAATTATCGCCCAGGAAATATTCTGTTTTATTACTCTAAGCATAAAGCGGGTCAGAAGTACCGAATACGGTATATGCTCAAGTTTATTGGAAAACAGCACCATATCCGAACTCACCTTGGCCAGCGATGTACCCTGGCCCATAGCAAATGATACATCGGCCCCAGCCAGCACCGGCGCATCATTTACCCCATCCCCCACCATTGCCACCATCCGCCCTTCATCCTGCAGCTTGGCCACTTCGTGCAGTTTGTCCTTTGGCAACAAATTGCCCTGAGCATTATCTATCTTAAGGCTGTTGGCAATTTTCCGGGTAAGCTCATCTTTATCGCCACTTAATAAGTGCGCCTCAATATTTAAACTCTTAAGCTCATTTATTGCCAATAAGGCATCAGACCTTATGCTATCGGCAAATTCAAGCCTGGCCAGAATTCTTTTATGATCGGCCAGATACACCGTAATATTCTCAGATTCAGTCTGCTTATCAGGCAAGTTAGATATCTCTTGCAGATTTTCAGCTACAAACTTTAAACTACCAATCCGGTAACTGACTCCCTCTATCTTGCCTGAGATTCCGGCCCCTTGGCCTGCCGTAAGCTTGCTAGCCGTTAACTTTGGTGTCTTTTCCTTTAATAAGGCCTTGGCAATCGGATGTTCTGAGCGCACCTCTAAAGCCCTGGCAATTGATATTATTTTCTCATCAGTAAATTCAGTAAAGTTATCCACTGATCTAAGTTTGATTTTACCGCGGGTTAAGGTACCGGTTTTATCAAATACCACATCGCTAACTTCCGCCAGTTTTTCCAGGACATTAGCGCTTGCAGTTAAAATTCCGTGCTGTCCCAGTTTGCCGGTAGCAACGGTTAATGCTGCTGGCGTAGCCAAAGATAAAGCACAGGGACAGGTTACCACCAGCACGGAAATTAATATTCCAAAGGCCTGACTAGAATCCTGCTGCCACCAGTAACTTAGGGTAATTGCCGATAAAAACAGGATAAAGCCAACAAAATAACCCGCGACCTGATCTGCAAGTCTGGCGATTTTCGGCTTGGTACTCTGGGCTTTTTCCAATAGGCGCAAGATAGAGGAAAGAACAGTATCCGCCCCTAACTTGTCGACCCGCATAATAAGCGGGCTCTCAATATTATTAGTTCCGCCAATAAGATTATCCCCCACATGTTTTATAAGCGGCATGCTCTCACCGGTCAGCATGGATTCATCAACGCTGCTTTGCCCCTCCAGCACTATGCCATCGGCCGGCACTTGCGAACCCGGTTTTATCAGTACTTCATCTCCAACATTTAAATCAATTACCGCTACTTCCTCATAACTATCTGCCTTTTTTCTGGTGGCAACTGCCGGAGTCAAACGCAGCATAGAGTCTATGGCAAAGCCTGCCTTGTGCCGGGCTGAGAGCTCCAGGAATCTGCCAATAAGCAGAAAAAATACAAACATACAGATTGAATCAAAATAAATTTCACCCTCATTGGTTATTGCCGCCCAAATACTGGCGGCATAGGCGATAATCACCGCCAAGGAAACCGGCACATCCATGCCTAAGCTTTTAGTTTTCAGATCACGCCAGGCTGATTTAAAAAACAAGGAAGCCGAGTAAAATACTACTGGAGTTGCGATTAGGAATGAGGTCCAGCGCAAAAACTTAAACATGAAGGATTCGGGATCATCCCCGGCACCAAGATATATAGAAGATGCCAGCATCATAGCCTGCATAGCGCCAATCCCCGCCACCACCAGGCGTCTTAACATACTCTGGCGAGTCTTTTTATAAATTTCCTCTTGCTTGTTAGGATCAAACGGGTGGGCTTTATAACCAATATCGGCGATTGCCTGTAGGATATAACTTAATTTAACGGTTTTGTCATCCCAGGTAAGATTAGCCCGGTGGGTGGAATAATTGACCTTAAATTCGATAACCCCGGGTATTTTTCTAACATGACTTTCACTTAGCCAGGCGCAGGCGGCACAAACTATGCCTTCTAAAATCAAGGCTGCTGATTTTTCATCGCCTTCTCCGCTAACAAAACTTTTTTGCACCTCCTCCCGGTCAAACAGCTTTATCTGCTGTAAAAATTCCGGCACCAGCTCATCCGGGCGCGGCGGCAATTCTGAACGGTTTTTATAGTAGTTCTCAAGCTTCTGATCTACTATCGCCTCAGCCACTGCCTGGCAACCAGGGCAGCACATATCCTGATCTTCACCAAAAATTTTAACCTTAAACTCGGCCTTTTCCGGGATCGGCAGGCCACAATGAAAGCAAGATTTAGACTTTTTCACCTTAAACTAGTTTATCAATTTTATCCAATAAAAAAGCGAGAATAATCTCGCTTTTTTACAGGAAAATCAGGGTCAGAGTAAAATTAGCTTATTACAGTTTATTTTATTAAATTTAAGCGACAGTTAATTTTACTCTGACCCTAATTTTAATTTTACTTAAGAACAACCGCCCCCGGCCGAACCGCAAGTACCGCAGGCTGCCGGCGCTTTGGTATTGTTAAAAACAAAACTGGGACCGTTCGGGCCGTTAGCAAAGTCAATTTCAATTCCGTCCATGGTATTAAGACACTGTTCATCAACATAAATATTGACATCGTCTAACTTCATGATGCCATCGTTATCCTCTTCGCTATCGGTAAAAGTCATGCCATACTGGATGCCGCTACAGCCGGTACCGCTGACAAAAATTCTAACACCTTTAATATCGGTGTTATCCTCTGACTTTACCAAACCGGCCAGTTGTTCTACCGCCGGAGTGGAAATTTTAAATTCATCTGTTAACTCACGCAGCATTGTATTTTTCCTTAAGAACTAAATTTATGGATTATAACATAAACCATATACCCTAGTAAATCACTAAGGATTGGCAAAATCCCAGGATATTGCATAATATTTTCAATTAACCACAAACTTCTGGTATTTCTTAAGATCTGTTAAATAAGGTTTTTTCAGCTTAATACAACTAACTAGATGATTTTGAAGTATGAACAAGGCAAAATTTTAACTTAGTGAACCGCAGGACAGTAAAGCTAAAATGCTAAAACCCTTAATACAATAGTTTTAATCTTTATCTTTGATTTTATCCTTATCGGTACTGTCTGGATTATTTGTTTTTTTCTCGGCTAATTCTTTGGCAAGTCTTGCGGCTTTTTCTTTGGCTTTGCGTCTTTTATAAGGTTCTATTTGATACTTTTTAACCGCCTGGCGGTGTTCCTTATAAGTGTTTGAGAAATAATGCGTACCGTCTCCTTTGGATACAAAAAACAAAGCCTTGGTTTCCGCGGGATGCAAGGCGGCATTAATCGAAGATAAAGACGGCAGACATATAGGTGTCGGTGGTAAACCGCTTCTGGTGTAGGTATTAAACGGCCCATCAGTTTTAAGATCCTTTTTGGTAAGATTACCCTTAAACCTTTCGCCCATACCGTAAATAATGGTCGGGTCTGTCTGCAGGCGCATTTTCTTTTTTAACCGTTTATTAAACACGCCGGATATTAAAAACCTTTCATTTTTTATAGCCGTTTCTTTCTCGATAATTGAGGCTAAAATTAAAGCTTCATACGGGGTCTTAACCTGTATTTTATCTGAGCGATTTTGCCATTCTTTTTGCAAATTCTCCAACATGCTGTCATAAGCAAGCTTTATAAGACTAAGATCGGACATGCCAGGCTCAATAACATAAGTATCCGGATATAGCATACCCTCCAGACTAGGCAGATTAAGATCAAGATTAATTTTAACCTCGTTAACATCTAAGTCTGTAACAGGATGGGATAAATCCTGATTAAGTGCCAAATTTTCTAACACCTTAGACAAGGCCCAACCCTCTCTGATTCTTACCTTAACTGTTTTCACCTTGCCGGAAAGCAGCATAGCAAAAAGTTCTATCGGAGTTTGCATAGCCGGTTTAATTTCATAAACCCCGGCCTTGAATTTAGTGCTGTCCAGATTAAACCTGATATAGGCTTTTATATATTGCGGTTTGGTTATTATGTCCCTGGATTGCAAATCATTGATTAATTTTTTGACACTGGTGCCGGGTGCAAAATTATAAACAATAGCGGAAGCACCCTTATTTAATGGACTTCTAAGATAAGGTTTATACTCATACTCCAAAAAAAAATATACTGCGCCTGCTGCCAACAAGGCTACGCTGACAATAACCTTGGAGATTATCTTAGCCACAGTTTAGCCTTATTAAAGGCATCCTCATAAATTGACAAAAGTGCCGGCACGAAAAACAATACTAAAAAAGTGGCAAAAGCCAGACCAAAAGAAATTGAAACCGCCATTGGAATTAAAAGCCTGTAGGGAAGTTTCGAACAAAAGCGGTAAAAGACCTGCAATTGTAGTAAAAGATGTTAGCAACACTGCCCGAAGGCGCTGACAGGCCGCCTCTACAACCGCATCTTTTATTGCCATGCCGCTAGCACGCAAATGTTTATAAAAAGTTACTAGAATAATGGAATCATTAACCACAATCCCCGATAAGCCAAAAAGACCAAACAAGGATAAAATTGTTAAATCAATCCCCATAAATAAATGACCAAATATCGCTCCTACCAGGCCAAACGGAATTGCGCTCATAACCACTAACGGCCAACCATATGAACCGAAGACCCAGGCCAGAATTATGTAAATAAGCGCCAGAGCAATAAAAAGCCCGGTGAGCATATCACCCAGAGTTTCCTTTTCATCGGCATTTTTTCCCTCAAACGAAGTTGTAACCGAATATTTTTCTCTTAAAGCTGGAAGGAACTCTTCCTGTAGCTGTTCGATAATATCGGCTGGCACTACCAAATTCTGGTTTATTTCAGTACTGATGATGGCAGCAAGTTTGCCCTCGGAATGACGCAGCACATCAAATCCGCGTTTACTGTCAAGCTCTACTATATCCATAAATCGTACCGCATTGCCGTCTTGAAGTATTATCATAAAATCATCCAGACTGGCAAGGCGTGCCCTTTCGGACTCGGGTAAAATTACATTTACTTCAATTTCATCCTCATCTACGGTATAAACCTGAGCCTCGGCTCCATCATAAGCGGCGCGTAACTGCGCGCTGACCTCGGCGGTAGTCAATCCTAAAGATTTACCATCCGCATTTAAACTGTAAATTATCTGATCCTGACCATAAGGCAGGTTATCCTCAACCGACAAAACACCATTCAAACGACCTATAAAATCTTTGGCTTCATTTACTGCAAGTTTGAGCTGATGCACTTCTTCACCCAAAATCTGTAAATCCACATCCGACCCCGGCGGGCCTTGCCTTATTTCGGAAATGTTAAGGCTTTCAAGCCCAGCCACATTAGAGGTTTTATTTTTCCATTCGCGAATAAAATCCGCCATTCTTACTTTACGGGTGTCCGCTTTAACCAACTCCACATACAACATCCCTACCTGATCTGAAGTTTTTAGGTTGTCTCGGTTGGCATCACCTGATTTACCAACATTGGTGACCACTACTTCAACTAACTCCTCACCAAAATACTTTTCTGTATCTTCTAAGGTCTTATTTAAATAATCCGCGAATTCCCGCACTTTTTCCTTGGGAGTGCCGGAAACAAAACTGAAACTGGCGGTAAGATTATCGCCCTCTGGAGTCGGGAAAAAGGAAAACGCCAGCCTGCCACCTTTTAAAACACCAATCGCAATAATCAAACAGGCTATTATCAAAGTCAGGGTAACTCCACGAAAATTTATCGCTAAAGTCAGCACCTTTCTAAATTTCTGATCCCTAAAATATGCAAACCAGCCATCGAGTTTTTTCCTGATGGGGCTTAAGGTCTCATGTGACATATTACGCATGCCATGGCGCAAATGCCCAGGCAAAACCAGGAAACTTTCAAATAGTGAGGCAATGATTACACAAATCACCACCACCGGCAGATCAATAAGTATCTTGCCGATAATACCCCCTACTATCATCAGAGGCAAAAAAGCGGCTACGGTGGTTAAAGAAGAGGAAATTACCGGCGCCAGCATGCGGGTCGCCCCGCCCTCTACCGCCTGCGACGTGCCTTCTCCCATTTGAAAATGCGCCGTAGCATCCTCGCCCACCACTATCGCATCATCTACAATTATCCCCAATGACATAATAAGACCGAACATACTTATCATATTAATGGTATTGCCAATACCATAGATAATGGCAATAGTTGCCATAAACGAAGTGGGAATACCCACTGCCACCCAAAATGCCACGCGGAAATTTAAAAATAAAAACAGGATAATTACCACTAACAATAACCCGGTAGCACCGTTTTTCATTAGCATATTAAGTCGGTCTTTAATCGCCTGCCACCTTTGATTGTAAACTGCGATTGATACCGATTTCGGCAGATTGGGCCTAGTTTCATCCAGCCACTTATTCATAATTTCAGCCATTTCCAATGAATCTGAATTTTCCGTCTGCTTTAAGGTAAACTCCACCGCCGCCCGGCCTTTGTAAAATATACTTACCTGTTCTTTTTGTCGGCGTTCATTGATTGTTGCAATATCTCCTAACCGCAAGTACTCGCCCTTTTTATTGGAGCGAATCACCAAATCGTTAAAACTGCTTTCGCCGCGCTTCTGATCCTGAGTTCTAAGACGACGGGTGGCTTCTACATTACCGATCTCACCTGCCGGAATATCTTTACTTATCTGGCCGATTTTATCGGCTAACTGCCGCACCGACAGACCCAGGTCAACTAGATTAACCGTGGGTACTTGCACCGCGATTTCTTTCTCCGGCAAGCCGTTTATATCAATCTTGGATATGCCGCGCTCCAATAATTCTCGCTCAAATTTCTTTACCAGAGGTCTTAACTCTTCTACCGTGCCCTCAGTACTGATCACCATTCGCGCCAGATTGTCATAAAAATTAAGCAATGACACTTGCGGCTCTTCAGCATCACTCGGAAAACTGGTTATCCTGGATATCTTTTCTTTAACTTTGTCCAGAGCCTCTCCCATCTCCGTACCCTCCTCATATTACAGCACGGTAACCGATAGGTTATTAGAAGCGGTAGAAGTCATTTTATCTACATAATCTAAAGTCCTAACTTCTCGTTCTACTATATTAGTGATTGAAGTTTCCACATCTTCGGCGGTAGAGCCTGGCCAGGGTACAGTAATAGAAATCATGTCTATCGAGAAAACCGGGAAAAACCTGAAATTAATTTGCCAGACGCTAAATAAACCCAGCATAAGCATCAAAATCATAAGGAGGTTAGCCGCAACCTTATGATGAATAAAAGTATAGATCAGGCCTGGTGGTTTTAACTTGCTCATTCGCGTATTGATACTTTAAGCCCGGTAATAGCATTTGGCAGTTGGGTGGCAATTATCTTATCCCCCTGGGCGAGACCAGAACTTGTTGCCAGTATATATGCTCTACTATTTTTATATATATTGCCAACTTTAGTAATCTTAACCGGTTTTATCCTGTCATTTTTTATCACATATACCGTATCTAATCCGTACAAAGCTTCATATGGCAGAGCAAAGGTGTGCTCAGTACCAGGCAATTCCAAAATGATTTTTACTGAGCGGCCAACTCCAAAAATAAAACCCTTAACATTAAGATTAAAAATAGCGTCCACCCCGACTGCACTCGCCGCCACTTTAGCCGAAACCCTGGATAAGGTGGCGGTAAATTTATTGGTATCTATTTCACCATATGCGCTGATTTTTTCACCCTGCTGTAATGCAGTGCGCACCCTGGATAAAATTCGATTTGGCAGCTGCGCTCTGATTTGAATATTATCAACATCATACAAACTTAACAGCTTATCGCCCGGGCGGGCCCGATTACCGGGAGAGACAAAAACCTGAGTAACAATAGCATTAAACGGCGACTTAACTGTGGCTCGAGCCTGATCCTTTTTTATCTGTTCAAGCTGAGATTCAAGAATACTTTTTTGTGCTTCAAGTTTGGTAACTACCGAACGCTGTCGGCCAACTTCAGAATCAGATTTTAAGTTCTTTTTCTCTAGTTGTTCAAATCTTGCCAATTCTTCCTTTTCTATTTTAAGCTGGGAATTATTACCATCAAGATCAGACTTCTTTTGCTGATACAAGAGGTTAATGTCAGTTTTATCCAACTCAAGTAGAATTTTATTCTTGTATACCTTATCTCCCTCAAACACCTCAACTTCATTTACATTCGCATTAATGGTTGAGGTTAATGTACTTTCATGTTCCGGCTCAAACACGCCATATAAAACATACTGCGGCTTGTGCATTTCAGGATTTATTGGAATCACTCTTACTGGCCAGGCCTTTTCCTTTTTTTCCGGAAGTTTCTTTTGCGGTTTGGTTTTTATTAGATAAGCTGCTCCAACACCCGCTAGCGCCAATACTAATAAAGGTAATAAGAATTTAAGCAGTTTTTTTTCAGCCATCTTTCTAAAGTGATCCCAGGACTTAATTAATCTTGGTTTATTCTAAGGCAAATCATACATAAAAACTAAGATTAGCCGCTTAGAGTTTTTTATCTGGAATTAGGATTAAATATAAGACGGTCAGTTGCCAGAAAATAACCGCCGTACAAAACTTTGGTGTTTATTCCAGCAAGTTTTAAATATAACTGGGCTTTGGAGGATAGAAGGCCCGTATCACAATATAAAACGACGGTTTTGTCAGATGGAATCTCATCGCGCCTGGCAAGTAGCTCGCGCCATTCTATATTTACTGCGCCTGCAAGATGTCCGGATGCAAAAGCATCAGGGTTACGCACATCAATATAATAGATATCCTTTACATCAATCTCAGCCAGCTGCTCTTTTGAAATTATCCCCTCGCCATACTCGGCAAAATCCAGATATTCTTGCATAAGCTCAGTAACCGCCTCATCTTCAGCCACAAGGCTAAGCGGAAACAGCACCATCACCAAAGCTAAAACTTTAAACATAATCTTAATCTGCTGATAAAAAATCAAAACTGCCTACCGCTGCCGGGCATTTTATACATCATTTGCTTTATCCGGAATCAGCTCAAGCTGACTGTCCTGCAGTTTTAGAAGTGCATCATCCTCCAGTTTTTCTATCATCTCCCTAAATGCGTTAACGTCCTGGAAGCTACGGTAAACCGAGGCGAATCTTACATAAGCCACTTCATCCAGTTTTCTAAGTTCATGCATTACCCAGTCGCCGATCTGCCGCGAGCTGATTTCCTTTTCCCCCGCTAACATCATGCGCTTTTTTATTTTATCTATCATCAGTTCCACTTGCTCGGTACTGACCGGGCGCTTTTCCAATGAGTGCAGCACACCTCTTCTTAATTTATCCGGCGCAAAGCTCTCACGGGTTTCGTTGGATTTAATTACCCGTGGCAGATTTAAATTAACTGTTTCAAAAGTGGTAAAGCGCTCATTACAGACTTGACAAATTCTGCGTCGGCGCACTGCGGCGCCCTCATTCACCAAACGTGAATCAACTACCCGGGTACTTTCAGCCTGACAAAAAGGACAGTGCATAGAAAATGTATACTCAAATTAGGCTAATTCTAGCAAAACCCACCAGGTTGAAGCAAAAGAATCTTTATCCGACAAATCTCAAAAGCTTGTCAGACCAAGCCAAACTGTTATATCAAAAGTGCCCTTAAAGCAAATATCTTTCTTGGATTTGGGCTCTAAAGGCACAATTTAAAAGGGGCAGGCTAAGATTAACAAAACCTGCCCCAGGGGAAGAACACAAAAGACGCACGCAAAGTTAAAACTAGAATTTAGTTATTTATCAAACAAAGTCAGATACTCACTAAAGCCATTTTCAGCTAGTTTGTCTTTTGGAATAAATTTTAAAGCGGCTGAATTTATACAATATCTAAGTCCGCCTTTATCTTTTGGCCCATCATCAAATACATGCCCCAGGTGTGAGTCAGCTTCAGGACTTCTAACTTCGGTTCTGCTGTAGAACAATATCTTGTCCTCTTTTTCAATCAGGCTTTTATTTTTTATCGGTCGGGTAAAACTGGGCCAGCCGGTACCGGAATCATACTTGTCAGTAGAAGAAAACAAGGGTTCACCACTTACAATATCAACATATATCCCTTCCTGTTTGTTGTCCCAAAATTCATTAGCAAATGCCCTTTCGGTACCGTCTTCCTGGGTAACTTTATATTGCAAAGCGGTCAACCGTTTTTTTAGTTCACTAGTTGATGGCTTAATAAATTCACTCTTGGCTTCATCTTTAACTTTTTTGTTATCAGCATCAAGCACAACTTGGGTCAAATCACCACTCCAGATTTTTTTCAGATATTTATCACGGCCGGAGCCATGTCGATATAACGTATAGCGCAGTGGATTCTTCTTGTAGTAATCCTGATGGTAATCCTCAGCCAAATAAAATTTTTCAAACTTAATAAGCTCAATATTGACTTTTTTAGAATAAACGCCGCTGGCATTAATCCTTCTTACCTCTTGTTCGGCTACAGTTTTTTCCTCAGCATTTTTATAAAATATTGCCGGTCGGTATTGCGGACCGCGATCAGAAAATTGCCCGCCATTATCAGTCGGATCAATTGAGCGCCACAATTTACGCACCAGTTCACGATATGAAACCACCTGTGGATCATAATGCACCTGCACTACTTCAATATGACCAGTTTTACCACCTGATACTTGTTTATAAGTAGGATTTTTTATCTTACCGCCCGAATAACCGGAAACCACCTCATGCACTCCGGGTATTTGCTCGAGATCAGACTCCACGCACCAAAAACAGCCGCCGGCAAATACTGCCGTTTCAAGGCCGGCCGGTAACGCTGCTTTATTAGTTGTCTGTTCCATATTTAAGAATCCTAAGGTAAATAACCCTGCTAAAATTACAAAAACCAATTTTTTCATAATTTAACTCTACACTCTTATTTAACGTTCACAAATACGAGTAGAAAATAAGTTGAGTTTCAATTTTTTTACATTTCTTCAATATAAGTGCGGCCAATCGGAGTTTGCACATACTTTCTGCCATCTTCGGTCTTTATCCAGAAATAATAATAACCTTTTTGCGGTTCCGATGTCACTTTGCTGTCTTTGACCATCCAGCTTTTGACATGACTGCCATCGGCATAGGTAACCTTATAGTCACCTTCGAGCCAGGTAACACCCAGACGTGACAGGCGGTTTTGCTGCTCTTCAGTACAGGCACTTAGAAAAAAGGTTAAAATCAGAACTGGTAAAATTTTAGCTAACATATGTCTTTCTCCATATACTCTTATCCACTAGTGATTATAGCCCTCCTATGTGTGGCTTTGTATAGTAATCATTCCATCGCTGTTAAATCAGATATGCCACAAATTGCCCCGGAGCTGCTAAATGCCCTGAAAGCCAAAGGAAAAAATTATAAGCCAAGAACCGAGCACCTAAAATCTGATGGTACGCCAAAATATATAAACCGCTTAATTTTAGAAGACTCGCCGTATCTTTTGCAGCATGCGCATAATCCGGTAAACTGGTATGCCTGGTCTAAGGAAGCTTTCAGCCAGGCACGCAAACATAATAAACCGGTATTTCTGTCAGTTGGATACTCGACTTGCCACTGGTGTCATGTGATGGAGCGCGAAAGTTTTGAGAACAAACAAATAGCTGACTTCCTAAACCGGCATTTTATTGCGATTAAAGTGGACCGCGAACAGCACCCTGAGGTTGACAGTTACTATATGAGTGCTCTTACAAACATCCGTAATAGTGGCGGCTGGCCCATGTCAGCTTTTCTTTTACCTGATGGTAAAACTTTTCATGCCGACACCTATCTTCCGCCCGATAATTTTTTATTACTTTTACAGGATATTGTCAAACTATGGCAGGATAATCAGGTTAAAGTTAAGGAATTTGCCAAAAGCCTCGCTGCCACCTTAGAGCAACAACATTCCACTAAGCTTGCTGCTAGTACAATTGATCAGAATCTTATTCTCAAGACGCTTAACGACACTATCCAGGCCACTGATGATCTACAGGGCGGTTTTGGAGAAGCACCCAAATTTCCACATGAAAACCTGCTTATTTTTATGCTGGAACAATATATAAGAGATAAAAAGCCCAACACGGCTGAAGCTCTTTGGGTTACTCTGGATGCAATGGCACACGGTGGGATATACGACCAGGTCGGCGGCGGTTTTCATCGATATTCAACTGATAATGAATGGCTGGTGCCGCATTTTGAAAAAATGCTTTATAACCAGGCTATGCTGGCCAGAGTATATCTTCAGGCCTGGCGTACTAGCAAAAATCCTTTATACAAAAAAGTGGCGCAGAATACTCTGGATTATGTACTTAGAGATATGCAGGATTCTACCGGCGGCTTTCACGCGGCTACTGACGCCGACAGCGGCGCGGGTGAAGGTGAATATTTTGTCTGGGATATTGAGGAGATAGAAAAAAATCTACAAGCAGAGGATGCAAAAATAATCAAAAACTTCTACGGACTTTCCGCAAATGGTAATTTCGAGGGCGCCAATATCTTGTTTATCTCCGAACCGCATGCCGAGTTTGCATCAAAGCTCGATCTTGGCCTAAATGATTTTTTCCAAAAACTTAACGATATTCATAAAGTCATGCTGGACATCAGAAACCAACGGCCACTGCCTTTCAAAGATGAAAAAATCATAAGTTCCTGGAACGGCCTGATGATAAACGCCTTGAGTGAAGCGTATCTGATATTTGGTGATGAAAAGTATTTGACCGCTGCCAAAAAAGCCGCAAATTTTATCTGGGATAATTTTAAGGATGGACACCTGCCAAGAATAATTAACTCAAAAAGCAATGATAGCGGGGTGCTGGATGATTATGTATTTATGACAGAGGCCATGTTGGCTCTGTACGATGCAAGTATTAACCGAAAGTGGCTGCTGCGGGCTGAAAACCTTGCAGACCACATAATAGATAGGTTCAAGGACAAAAAGGCAGGCGGATATTTTATGAATTATCTGTCGCAGGAGGAGCCGGAAATGCCGCGGATTAAGGATGTTGCAGACGGGGCAATTTATTCCGCTACTGGCGCCTTATACAAAATTTACACCAGGCTTTTTAAACGCACCGGCCAGGACAAGTACCTTGAGCTTGCCGCTGAACTTCTTACTGCTATCTCCGGCATAGTTAAACTGGCTCCAACCCAAAACGCCTATCTTTTAGCCGCCGTGGCTGACAAGTTAAATGGCGAAACCGGCAAAGTGCTGTTTGGCGGGCGCGGACATGTAAAAATAACATCGGGCTATGACTCAAAAGGAAACTATATTAAGCTGATGTTTGATAACAAATGGCATGTTAACAGTAATAAGCCACTTAGCAGTAACCTGATTCCAACTAAAATTGAACCGCTAAACGGCACTTTAATAAATATTACTTATCCGAGGGCAAAAATTACCAAACTTGGGTTTAGCCAGACTGAACTATCTTTATTTTCAGATGAAACTAAAATATATTTCACTCCGAACACTGAAAATCCACCAGATAAAATCTCTCTAACATTTCAGGCCTGCGATGATAAAAACTGCCTACCGCCGGAAATCGTTGTTATTTACCCGCAAGCCCCATTTCTTAGTACGCCTGGTAAAATTTAGAGATTGGAACGGAATAAACCTGGACAATCTATTATAAAAATTTCCCGAATAGATCATACCGTATTAAAACTATTATGGTGCGTTGTTAAATCCTTCAAGCTGCCAACGGCGACCTTGGGAACGAGTTGGAGTGCCTCATCTTATATTTTTTAAACATCAACCGAGAGCGAGCTGTTATTTGAGAATGTCCCCGCCTTTATCTTTTTTTATACTCAAGTTCCAGATAAAAAGACCTCTCGGGAGTATTGTAACCATAAATAGTTTCGTAATTCTTGTCCAACAAGTTATTAATCCTGAAACCTAAAGTAAGATTAGGATTTAAATTAAAATTACCGGATAAGTTAAACAAGGTATAACCGCCAAGGCTTACCCGGCTGAAACTTGTATAATCTATATCGTCTCTTGCACTTACCATTAGTGACTCCAGCCTTAACTCGCCCTTAGCAAAATGCCTTGCAAGGCTCAGAGCTAGTTTTTGTTTGGGCCGCAATATTAGATCTTGACCTGTGGCATCTTTAGTATTCTGCATAGTCAGGGCAGCATCAAATGTCCAATCGTTAATATATTTGCTGTAGTTAACTTCAATCCCTCTTATTTGTGCGCGGCTTACATTTTGATATGGATAGCCAAACTCAATAAGATCGTAAACCTTGGTATTGAAAAATACCATCTGGGCCTTGGTATTGCCTGCCAAATAGTTAAGGCCGAACTCAAAACTTCTGGATTTTTCAGGTTTTAAATCAGGATTACCCACTGGTCTTCCCAAAAAATCCACCGGATAAAAAAGCTCGGTTACCGTAGGGGCCTTAAAACCGGTGCCATGCGCCAGATGCAGCTGCCAGTTATCATCAATTTTCTTGCCAAGTTCTATCTGGTAAGTCGTATGTTTACCAAAATTATCATGCTTGTCCTTTCTAAGTCCTAGGGCATATTTAAAGCCTTTAAAGCTGCCGGATAGGTTTAGATAAGCCCCGCGATTAGCCAGTCTATGTGTCGAATAATCTGCAAATAAACTTTTAACTTCTGCTTTGTCTTCCGTGTAATCCATTCCAAATATCAACAAGTGCTTTTTAAGCTTAATATTATGTTGCCAGTTGTATTCTTTTCGCACCGAATTCGAATTATAGGATTCAACTTTAGTTTCTCTTTCACTAAATACAGAATTGGTTTTTGACTTGCCAAAAGTAAAAACTTGCTGCCATTTATCTGACAATTGATGCTTTAGCTGTAGTGATAGAACCTTATTTTTAGTATCGTAAAAATCTTCAAAATCAGCAGCGGGAAAATGAAATGCGTCATATTCAGTTTCGGACCTACTCTGTAAAAAACTCGCATTGAGCTCAAAATTATCAGAAAACTTAGTCCATAATTTCAAATTTAAGCTTTCATTATCATACCCGTCAGCATCCGGATTGTAGGTATTATCGCCAACTTTGCGGTTGGTGGCGGAAAAGCTTTTTGAATTCTCTTTGCCCGCATTCAAAGAAAAACTTAAACGTTCATTGCCTAAGCCAACAGAAAATGCTCCACGTTTGGTATTAAACGAACCGCCAGCAACATTAACTTTTAATCCTGCGGCCTTCTTGGTAATAATCTGGATTACTCCGCCAATGGCATCTGACCCGTAAACACTGGACCTGGCACCACGCACAATCTCAATCCTTTCAATGGCCGATAGCGGTAAGTTATGCCAGTAAAAAGTGCCGTCAACTGCAGAGGAAGCCTTTATTCCGTCTATAAGCACCAATGTATGTTTATTAGCAACTCCGCGCACAAAAACACTTGTAGTCTGTCCCTGGCCACCATTAACGGCAACGTCTATTCCGGCTTTAGTTCTTAGTAAATCCGTGACGTTTTGGGCATTGGATTTTTCGATTTCATCATTACTGATAACCGTAACTGAAGATAAAACCTCAATTATATCCTGTGCAACTCTGGCGTTACTAACGACAATGGTAGGTATGCTTTGTTTGGCAGAAATTACTGTTGCCGCACATAAACCAATAGCAACAACTGATATATTCAATTTTCGCATTTCACCCTCCGTGATATGGTAAAAAACACTAAAACCGGACTACGTCGGTTTTTCTGTTTTAAGGCCGGTCTCCGGGCTTATGAAGTGGCATGTGCTGAAATCCTTCCCAGGCACTCCCAGTGGATAACATCAGCTACTGTCAATTACCGTTGCGGGGGCAGCGTTAGAGTTTAACTAACTTCCCGTTTAACTTATTTATATTTTCAAAAGATATTTAATAAAACAAATCAGACTAATATCCTATGTGAAATAGTTGCAAGCACCTTAAACGTACTTAAGCATTTTATGTATTTCCAAGAGCAATGCAAACGCTTTTTATACCGTCGATTATCCTGGGAGAAGCACGGTTGGTAAGGTCAGGATCAATGAAAAATATATTGTTATTCTGCACGGCTTTTAGCTCCGGCCAATTTTCCCAGTAGGATTTCCAGGGATGGTCGGCCTTGGGCTTGGTTGACAGTATTATTACATCTGGGTTTTTTTTAATAACTTCCTCAGGGTTTACTGTCGGGGCCACAAAGTCCTTTTTAGAAAATATATTTACCCCGCCGCAATAGGTAATAATGTCCGAATATAGATCACTGCGGTTAAGGCTTATCAGGGGTTCATGCCAGATTTGAATAAAAACTCGCGGAATCTTTCCAAAATTGCTTAATTTTATTTTTGAAAGCCTGGAATTAAATTCATCTACTGCCTGCCGGGCTTTTAATTCCGTGCCTAGTAGCTTGCCGATTTTTATAAGCGCTTTAGGTATAGCTTTGATTTGTCGGGGATTTAACAAAAAAACCTTTAAATCTAAATCCTTAAGATGTTTAATAATTATTTTTTTATTGCCCTTGTGCCAGCCTATTATTAAGTCTGGCTTTAATTCTAAAATCTCTTCAAGATTTATTTTGTCATAAGCACCTATAGTTTTAATATCCTTCGCCTCTGGCGGATAGTCACTGCCTTCGACCACCCCCACTAATTTTTCCTCGCCGCCGGCCGCATATATAAGTTCGGTTATATTAGGCGCCAGACTTATGACTCTTTGTGCCGCCAGCTCCAAATTAATCCGCGAAAATGAATCGTCTTCAACTTCAATCTCAGCCAGGGAAAAATTGCAATACAATAAGCCTGCAAAAGCTAAAAACCAGGTATGTTTAAAACTCATAAAATCATTATAATCATTATTCTTTGCTTATTGTTATCCATATCTTTTGGATTGTCCATAAGCATAGGAGCAATTGATATATCTTTATGGCAAATTTTCAATTTACCAGCACTTGAAGCAAAAATATTAAGTGATTTACGCATACCAAGAGCCATGACTGCAATCATAGCTGGTGGCTCTTTGGCGCTTTCCGGAGTAATTATGCAGGCGCTGTTACGTAATCCCCTGGCTGAGCCTTATGTTCTTGGAGTATCTGGCGGCGGTTCGGTTGCGGCAATTATTAGTATCTTATTAGGACTTAGCGGAGCCTGGGTGGTTGCTGGTTCATTTATCGGCGCAATCTTGTCCATAGCACTTCTGTTTCTTCTGGTAAGAAAAAATCAGGCCGGGTTTTCATACTGGCTGATTTTAACCGGAGTAGTGCTGGCGGCTTTATGGGGCGGGCTTATTCAGTTTATTCTGCTTATCAGCCCCAATGAGCAGTTAAAAGGCATGATGTACTGGCTGATGGGAGACCTTGCTAATGTTAACACTCCCTGGTGGGCGCTGATAATATTACTTACAGGCCTTAGTATAAGCCTTATTTTTGCCAGAGAAATGAACATACTGGCAACCGGGTATTTACCGGCGCTAAATCTTGGGCTGGAGGTTGGAAAAATAAGCTGGCTGCTTTTAACAGTTGCGGCATTACTGACCGCCAATGCGGTAAGTATTGCCGGTAATATAGGCTTTGTCGGTCTTATCGTGCCACATATCACCAGGATGTTAGGGGCATATGAACATAGCATATTAATTCCGGGAGCTGCTATTCTGGGAGCAGTGTTATTGCTCCTGGCCGATCTTTTGGCCCGTACTTTATTTTTACCGGTTGAACTGCCGGTAGGCATTATGACCACCGTGCTCGGCGTGCCGGTTTTTTTATTTTTATTTAAAAAAGCGATTAATGTTAAAGGTCGATAAACTCAATATTGAAGTTGCCGGACTCACTGTTTGTAAAGATTTAAATCTTAGGCTTAGACCCGGTATGTGTGTGGGAGTACTGGGTTTAAATGGTTCTGGTAAAACCACATTGCTGCATACCCTGGCAGGTTTTTTAACCCCGGCCAGCGGTACAGTTTTACTGGATAATAATAGCCTGCATGCGATGCAGGCAAAATTAAGAGCACAGAAATTAGGCTGTCTTCTACAGGACCGGGAATTTAATTTCCCATTTAGTGTTTTTGAAACCGCAGCTCTAGCCAGATATTCACACCTTGCCAGGTTTACTCTTTTATCCAGAAATGACAATAAAAAAATACAAGATGCTCTTAAGCTTACAGGACTTTACGATAAACAAAGTCAGGATGTAAGAACACTTTCCGGCGGTGAGAAGCAAAGGCTGGCACTGGCAAGTATTATAGTCCAGAATCCAAAAATATACCTGATGGACGAACCAACCAATAACCTTGATTTATCGTACATAAGTCTTATAAGAAGCATCGCCCAAAATGATACTAAGGCCAGCATCATGGTCTTGCATGATTTAAGCCTAGTTGATGAAATTTGCACCCATGTCCTCTTATTAAAATCCGGCAGGTTTTTGTTTGGTAATAAGGAGAGCGTGCTCAATGAGGACAACCTGACCTGGGTTTATGCAACTACAATTAAGAAAATCAAAGCCGACGACCGAAATTTTTATATATGCCCGGACTCGGCAAAACTATAAGATTTATCCTGAGCGATGATTACGTGATCCAGAACCGGTATATCTAAGTCTGTCATAACTGCGACCAGTTTGCGGGTAAGTCTTATATCGGATTCGGATGGAATCAGGCTTCCAGCCGGATGATTGTGCGCTAAAATTATCGAAGCTGCCTTATGCCTGATTGCGGCTTCTACGACTTTTCTAGGATAAACATGAGCCTGATTCACAGTGCCTTCGGCAATAAGGGTCGCATGCAATACCTGGCACTTACTGTTTAAGCTGATAACATAAAATACCTCTTGCATGCGGTTAAGCATTAATGGCCGTAAAAAATCCGCCACAACTTCCGGGTTATTAAGGCTAGGGTTTTTCTGGTTAAAGCTTGACCGCAGATAGCGGGCCGTCAGCGGCCTTAGCATATTTAAAAATACTGCAGCCTTGTCACCAATCCCTGCTACTAATTTTAAGTCTTTAGTATCGGCATCTAAAATTTTAGATAACGAGCCGAAGCGCTGGATAAGCTTATGAGCAAGCGGATTTGTGTTGGCGCGAGGGATGATGTTGAATAATAAGAGTTCCAACACTTCATGCTCGGCAAAATTTTCCAGGCCCTCTTCAATAAATCTGGCGCGCAAGCGCTCTCTATGCCCTAAATGCAGCTCACTTATTTTTTTGGTCTTCGCCATTTCTTTATTGTTATTTGTTTATTGCGGCCCAAGACTAAAAGCTCTTCATCTTGCGGCTGTTTTTTTATGTCCCTGGTTATGGTGGAGCCGGCGCCTATTGTAACATCATCATCAATCCTGACCGGCGCCACCAACTGGGTATCCGAACCCACGAATACATTATTGCCGATTATAGTCTGATGCTTGTAAGCGCCGTCATAATTACAGGTTATAGTGCCGGCACCGATATTACAGACCTCACCCATTTCAGTATCGCCAATATAGCTTAAGTGGTTAACCTTGGAACCTTGACCTAAACTTGATTTTTTAACTTCAACGAAATTCCCCACATTATTTTTACCTTTAAGCTCAGTTCCGGGCCTGATTCTGGCAAATGGGCCAATATTACAATTCTCACCAATTAGCGAATCTTCAATAACGCAGTTTTCTAAAACATTGGTATTTGCGGCAATTTTGCTGTTTTTAATAATACTGTTAGCACCGATCTTTACGTTATCGCCTATTGTAACCTCGCCTTCTAAAATTACATTAATATCAAGCACTACATCCTTACCAGTCTCAACCTGGCCACGAATATCCAGCCTTTTAGGGTCAATAAGGCTAACGCCTGCATCAAGTAATTTATCCGCTTCACGCTTTTGATAGAACCGCTCCATCTTTGCCTGTTGCTTTCTGTCATTTATGCCTTTGGTTTCATAAGGTTCCCTGGCAAGTACCGCATGTACCTTGATTTTATCAAGCACTGCCATTTCCACTATATCGGTCAAATAATACTCTTGCTGGGCGTTATTGTTTTCTATTTTCTTAAGCCAGCCTCGTAATAACTCTCCGTTGACCGCCATTATCCCGGTGTTAATTTCATTTATCTGTAATTCCTTTTCAGTTGCGTCCTTTTGCTCGGCAATTTTAATAACATTGCCCACGCTATCCCGAATAATCCTGCCATAACCAAAAGGGTTTGAAAACTTCGCGCTTAATATAGAAAAACCGGTATGTGCAGCCTCTGCCACCAGTTTTTCCAAAGTAGAAAAAGAGATTAGCGGCACATCGCCATAAAGAATCAAAATTATAGAATCGCTGTTAATATGCTCCATAGCCTGTTTAACTGCATGTCCGGTGCCAAGCTGCTGTTCCTGCAGTACCCATTGGATAGGGTGTTTAGGCATTTTTTGTCTGACTGTTTCTGCCCCATGTCCAATAACTACCAGAATACTTTGCGGCTTAAACTTAAGCGCGGTATCGACTACATGCTGCAACATAGGCTTGCCACCTATAGGATGCAAAACTTTAGGTAAATTGGAATACATCCGGGTACCCTTGCCGGCGGCTAAAACTATCGGTATTATTTCGCTCATGTTTTAGAAAAATTTAATTTTGCGAATAATATACATCAGTTTGGTTATTTATTAAAATAAACAGATTTATTTTCCCAAAACTTATGAAACTTGCAATAACTGGCGGCGCCGGTTTTATCGGTTCGGCTGTAATAAGACATCTTATTAGCAATACCGATTATGAAGTTGTTAATATAGATAAACTTACCTATGCCGGCAATCTTGAATCCTTATTGCCGGTAAGTAAAAGTAAACGCTATCATTTTGAGCTGGTTGATATTGGGGCTGCAAAAAAAATCAGCAAGATTTTTTCTAAATACCAGCCAGATGCTATCATGCACCTGGCGGCAGAATCACATGTGGACCGTTCGATTGACGGCGCAGCGGAATTTATCCAAACCAATATAGTCGGAACTTATACCCTGCTGGAAGAGGCTAAAAAATATTGGGACTCGCTGGGTGCTGAAGAGAAAAAATCCTTTAAGTTTCATCACGTATCCACCGATGAGGTATATGGAGATTTAGAGACAACTGATGATTTATTTACCGAGGACACCCCATATGCGCCAAGCTCGCCCTACTCGGCATCCAAGGCCAGCTCGGACCATCTGGTAAGGGCCTGGCACAGAACATATGGCCTACCGGTTGTAATTACAAATTGTTCTAATAACTATGGACCATACCAATTCCCGGAAAAACTGATTCCGGTAATTATCCTGAATGCTTTAGCCGGCAAACCCCTGCCGATATATGGTGATGGCAAGCAAATTCGCGACTGGCTGTATGTAGACGATCATGCGAGGGCCCTGGTAAAAGCTTTGGAATATGGCAAAGTTGGAGAGACCTACAATATTGGCGGGCATAATGAAAAAACCAACCTGGAGGTGGTAAATACGGTATGCAGGATTTTAGATGAGCTAAGGCCTGATAAACCAGATAATATTCAAAGTTATGCTGATTTAATAACTTTTGTCAAAGACCGTCCGGGGCATGATTTGCGTTATGCAATTGATGCCGGAAAAATTGCCAAAGACATAGGCTGGGAACCGGATGAGACTTTTGAAACCGGCATTCGAAAAACCGTTAACTGGTATCTTGATAATATGGATTGGTGTGAAAGAGTAAAAAATGGAAGCTATCAAGGCGAAAGATTGGGATTGGGAACCGGATAATGGCTAAGTGGAAAGGCATAGTCCTTGCAGGAGGTTCCGGCACCCGTTTACATCCGATAACCAAAGGGGTATCCAAACAGTTACTGCCGATATATGACAAACCGATGATTTATTATCCACTGTCGGTTTTAATGCTGGCGGGAATTAGAGATATTCTGGTTATTTCAACTCCACATGACCTGCCAAGTTATAAAAATCTTTTAGGTGATGGGACTAATTTCGGGATAAATCTGCAATATTCCGCACAACCCAAACCCGAGGGTCTGGCGCAGGCCTTTATTATCGGCAAAGATTTTATAGGTAAAGATAGAGTTGCCCTGGTTTTGGGAGATAATATTTTCTTTGGCCATGCATTCTCTGATCTTTTAAAATCTGCGATTGCAAGAGACAGTGGCGCTACAGTCTTTGGGTATAATGTAAAAGATCCGGAAAGATTCGGGGTGGTAGAGTTTGATGAAAATACTAAAAAAGTAATTTCCCTTGAGGAGAAACCTGATAAACCTAAATCAAACTATGCGGTTACCGGATTATATTTTTATGATAATGAAGTAGTTAAAATGGCAGAGAATCTTAAACCATCAGCCAGGGGCGAACTTGAAATTACCGATGTAAATAAAAAGTATCTTAAAAAAGGAAAACTTAATGTGGAACTTTTAGGACGGGGTTTTGCCTGGCTGGATACCGGCACCCATGACAGCTTGATGGAAGCCGGGCATTTTGTACAAACCGTAGAACACAGACAAGGCTTCAAAATAGCCTGTTTGGAAGAAATCGCATTTAACCAGGGCTGGTTGAGTGCAAAGGAAATTATACAAACCGGGCGCCAGCTAGGTACAACCGAGTATGGAAACTACTTGAATAAATTGATTGAAAGTTCTAACCATGGATAAGACAACCCATATCTCAGTTGTTACTCCTGTATATGGCTGTGTTAAAGCACTGCCGGAGCTATACGAAAGACTAAGAGATGCTTTAGGCACAATAACCGAAGACTATGAAATAATAATGGTGAATGATGCCAGTCCGGATGAAGCGTGGAGTGTTATTGAAAAAATTGCAAAAACTGACAAAAGAGTTAAGGGTATAAACTTGTCAAGAAATTTTGGGCAGCACAATGCCATTACAGCTGGTTTAGACTCAGTCCAAGGAGATTGGGTGGTAGTTATGGATTGTGACTTACAGGATCGTCCGGAAGAAATAATTAATTTATATAATAAAGCAATAGAAGGTTACGATGCTGTAGTAGGAAAAAGAAATAATAGGCAAGACAATTCTTTAAAGAAATTTTATTCAAAATTATTTTATATAGTATTTAACTATCTAGCTGGAGAAAAAATAGATGGAAACATATGTAATTTCGGAATTTATTCAACAAGACTTATAGAAAACCTTAAAAAATTTAAGGAGCACAACAAATCTTTTGGTTTAATTACAAAATGGCTTGGATTTTCAAGAATAGAGGTTGAAGTAAAGCATGCTAAAAGGTCTAGTGGTAAATCAGGTTACTCTTTAAAAAAAATGTTGAGCTTAGCTATTAACAGTATTACCGCTTACTCCAACAAGCTTCTAACCATAATTGTTATCTTTGGATTGATCCTAGCATTGGGTTCTCTTTTCTGGGCAGGTATTTTAATAATTAAACATTTTATAATGGAAAAAGCAGTACCCGGATGGACAAGCCTGATGGTGTCCATATACTTTCTATCAGGAGTAATTCTTACTAGTATGGGAATAATAGGCATATATATTGGTAATATTTTTACCCAGGTAAAAAATCGGCCTCACTACATAGTGGACTCTACAACATTTGAGATTAAGAATGATAAATAAGCAAGCATTAAAAATTGGTTTTATTGGAGGAGGCATCAATTCAGCGGTAGGATTAACTCATAAGATTGCCTCGCAAATAGATAATAAATTTAAATTAGTAGCCGGCTGTTTTAGCAGAAACCAAGAAATAAATAATAAAACTGCACAATCCTGGTGTATTAAACCTGACAGATTATATTCTGACTGGGAAAAATTATTGGAATATGAAAAGGGAAAACTGGATGCAGTTGTAATTTTAACCCCTACTACCTTCCACACTGAAATAATCTTAAAGGCAATAAGCTTAGGCTACCCAATTATATGTGAAAAAGCTTTAGCTCCAACTACCCAAGAAGCTGAAAAAATTTCTGAACTTGTTAATAAATACAATGGCTTCTTAGCTGTTACGTATAATTATACTGGCTATCCTATGGTCAGAGAATTAAAAATATTGATTGAACAAGGTAAGCTTGGAAAATTAAATCAAGTGCATATTGAAATGCCACAGGAAGGCTTTTTAAGACTTGACAAAAACGGCCAAAAACCAAAGCCACAAGTCTGGAGGTTGGAAGATAATACAATTCCTACTTTATCTCTCGATTTAGGTGTGCATATTCATAATATGGTAAATTTTATATCGAATCAAAAACCTATTGAAATTGTGGCAATAAATAATAATTTTGGTTTTTTTAAAAAAATTGTTGATAACACTTTGTGCATAGCGCATTACACGTCAGATCTTCATAGCCAAATATGGTATGGAAAAACGGCCTTAGGACAAATTAATGGTTTACGTATTAGAGTCTATGGTGCTAAAGGTTCGGCTGAATGGTTTCAAATGCAGCCAGACTCATTAGTTCTACACGATAATCTGGGTAACAAAAACATATTAGAGCGCTCATCCGTAAGTTTAGAGATAGCGGGTGATCTGCGTTATAATCGTTTCAAAGCAGGTCACCCGTCAGGTTTTATAGAGGCCTTTGCTAATCATTATTATGATATAGCACTCGCTTTACACGAGTATATAGAAACCGGCAAGTACAATTCCCAGTGGGTATTTGGAGCAAATATGGCTATAGAAGGTCTACATATGCTTGAAACAATAGCTAAATCAGCAAAAAATAGGACTTGGGAAAAGATTAAAAGTAGTTAATATACGATTTGGTAGAAAATATGCTTAAGATTAAAAAAGTATTCCAGAACGATTACGCAAAATATTTTTGTAAGGAATTTACAAAATCAGACAAACCAAAATATATATTTGGTAGAAATGAATATGGAAAAAGTATAGCTAACCTAGTGGAAATTGATGGTTACATAGATGATTTTACTTCGGATAAATTTTATCTTGAAAAGCCAATAGTTAGTATTAAAAGTATTCCAAGTAACGCTCTTGTTGTTTCATCAGTAGTAGTTGGAAAACCATTACTTGCAGAGAAAAGACTCAAACAATTTCAGTTCAACTCTCTTGATTATTACTCTTTCTATAAATATTCTAACTTATCAATTGAACCAATTACGTATTGGAATAATTTTATAAAGGATTTTGAACAAAATCGCCATAAATATAATTGGATTTATGGAAACCTGCAAGATAGTATTTCTAAAAACCAGCTTAGTAATATATTAAATTTTAGATTTTCTTATAATCTTGACTATATGCGAGGCTTCACAAATTTAGAAGATAAACAATATTTTGAAGATTTTTTAGGTCTTCAGAAAAATAATGAGACCTTTGTGGATGTGGGAGCTTATGACGGTTACACAACTGAGGAATTTATAAAAAAATCACCAGGTTATAATGAAATATATTTATTCGAACCGGATAATAAAAACCTAAAGCTCTCGAAAAAAAAGTTAAATACTTAGAGACCTTTGCATAACTCCCCCTCCAAATATGGACAAATGTTAAAATTACCCGCAAGTTAACCAAAGTGTAGGAACAATATGTCCTGGAAGAATCAATCCCAATATAGCTTAGCTGATGCCCTGTTA
>Ga0209790_1000004_pt1 | contig 46075 bp, 47 predicted proteins | sample WorMetG1aBELIZE2_FD_187420 | JGI IMG/M metagenome (GOLD analysis project Ga0209790, IMG submission 187420) | Marine gutless worms symbiont microbial communities from Max Planck institute for Marine Microbiology, Germany - Inanidrilus... ... | reverse complement strand
TGACAAAAATTACGCGTAAGAAATCTGGTCGCCATGCAATGAATGGATTATTATGTTCGTGGCCTCAGAGCAAAAACAGGCTAAAACCTCTACTTTTTAGGGCAACTAAAAATGGGGGGATTACATTATTGATATCCAGCCTTCAGGTAAAAGAGAATAATTCTATATCAGGGCTTCAGAAATCAAGGAAAATTCCTTTCCATCAAATACTACAATCTTTGCCTCTTGAGACCAATCCGACATCACCAGGCGTAATTTTTCACCGTGGCGGTGAATTGCCGGGCGGTGGGTATGTCCATGAATCAGTACATCTGCGGTACTAAGGGCATGCTCAACCGCCTTTATATTTACGTCCATAATAAACGCCTGCTTTTTGTTTTTACTTGTGTTGGCCGCAGACTTAATCTTGTTAGCGATAGCTTTTAACAAGAATCGCGGCATGGTTTTCAGGACGAATTTGCTGACAGGGTGCTGGATGACTTTCATATAGCGCTGATAGGATCTATCATCAGTGCACAATCGGTCACCATGAGTAAGCACTACTGCTTTGCCGTTAAGCTTTATTTTATGTGGATCTGCAATCAGGTTTACCCTGGTTTCCCGGGAGAATTTTTTGCCGAGCAAGAAATCCCGGTTGCCTGGCATAAAATAAATTTCAAGTCCGTTATCGACTGTGGTTTTTAAGGCTTTAACAAGTTTTGGATATTCAGCAATATTAATCTCATCTCGCAGCCATAAATCAAACCAGTCGCCGAGAATATAAAGCCCCCGGGCTTTAGCCGGCAGCTTAGCTAGCAGTTTTAAAAAGCGTTGTTCAATTAAAGGTTCAAACTTGCTGATATGCAAGTCAGATATGAAAACTATATTTTCAGTTTCCGGCAATTACAGAACTTCAACTCTCTCGATTACCACATCGTCAAGTGGTACATCCTGGTGATAACCATGATTGCCGGTTTTAACTTTGGAGATATTATGCACGATATCCATGCCTTCGGTTACCTTGCCAAATACCGTATAACCCCAGCCCTGTTCGGTCGGGGCGGTATGATTTAAAAAATCATTATCGCTGACATTTATAAAAAACTGCGAGGAAGCCGAGTGCGGTTCCATGGTACGTGCCATGGCGATAGTTCCCATATCGTTTTTAAGTCCGTTATTGGCCTCGTTTTCAATTGGTTCATTAGTGGCCTTTTCTATCAGGCCTGACTGCATACCGCCACCTTGAATCATAAAGCCTTTTATCACCCGGTGAAAAATAGTACCGTCATAAAACCCGTCTTTAGAGTATTGTAAAAAATTTTCTACGGTTTTCGGGGCTTTGTCCGCATCAAGTTCCAGGGTTATAACTCCCATGTTGGTATTTAGTTTTACCATTTAAATTCCTATTCAATAATTATAACCTGGTTGATTATAACCGATGTTTTAGGCACATCTTGCTGGAAAGGTCCGCCGGTCCCGGTAGGCATGTTGGATATTTTATCCACTACCTCCATGCCGTCGGTAACCTTGCCGAATACTGCATAGCCCCAGCCATAAGGGCTTTTCTTTTTGTGATCAAGCGCCGGGTTATCTTTTGAGTTGATGAAAAACTGCGCGCTGGCCGAATGCGGATCCGTAGTGCGGGCCATGGCAATTGCCCCACGTTTATTTTTAAGACCATTATCTGTTTCGTTCTTAACAGGTTCTTTGGTTGCAAGACGCTTATAAGTCTTATCAAAACCGCCGCCCTGAATCATAAAATCCTTGATTACCCGGTGAAATATCGCGCCGTTATAATGTTCGTTTCTGACATACTCTAGAAAGTTCTTGACCGTCAGCGGGGCTTTTTCAGAATTAAGTTCGATAGTTATCTTGCCTTCTGTAGTGTCCATCTCTACAGTGGTAGCCAGAATCTGAGAAGAAAAAACTAAACTTAAGCTTAACAGCAAGGCTCTGACTTTCATTAAATCTCCTTATAATTTTGCACTGGGTTAAAATAGTGCAATTTTATAGATTTTGGCAGTTTAATGTTGGAAAAACTTCATAAAGACGTAAGCTTAAACGAGTTATGTTAAAAATTTACAACACCCTTAGCAGAAAAAAGGAAAAATTCGAACCACTTGAGCCCGGTAAAGTAAAAATCTACGTATGCGGCATGACGGTTTATGATTTATGTCACGTAGGGCATGCGCGGGTGATGGTGTTTTTTGATACTGTTGTTAAGCATTTTGCAGCGCTTGGCTATGAAGTTACTTATGTGCGTAATATCACCGATATTGACGATAAGATAATTCAAAGAGCCAATGAAAATAACGAAGAGTTTAGCGCACTTACCGCAAGATTCATTCAAGCGATGCATGATGATACGGCCAGGCTTGGGGTTGCTTTACCATCCTTGGAACCTAAAGCCACCGAATCCATGGACGAGATTATCGCTATGATCCAGACTATGCTGGATAAGGATATGGCATATGTGGCGGAAAACTCGGATGTGTATTTTGCGGTAAACACTTTTAACGATTACGGCAAACTGTCTGGCAAGAACCTGGATGAATTACAGGCCGGTCGCCGGGTGGAAATTGATGAGAATAAAAGAAACCCTATGGACTTTGCCTTATGGAAGGCCTCCAAGCCGGATGAGCCTAGTTGGGATGCGCCTTGGGGCAAGGGGCGTCCGGGCTGGCATATTGAATGTTCGGCCATGTCAAACAAACATTTAGGGGATAAGTTTGACATTCACGGCGGCGGTATGGATCTAATTTTCCCGCATCATGAAAACGAAATCGCCCAGTCCGAGGCTTGTGTCGGTCATCAGCATGTAAATATCTGGATGCATGCCGGTTTTGTCAAAATTGACGATGAAAAAATGTCCAAATCGCTTAATAACTTTTTTACTATCCGCGAAGTTCTGGAACAATATACCCCCGAGGTAGTGCGGATGTTTTTGTTATCCAGCCATTATCGCAGTCCCCTTAACTATAGCAAAGCCAATCTGGATAATGCACAGTCTGCGCTTGACAGGTTTTATTCCGCTATGCGTGGAACTTGTATCGACAATTCTGGGCATGTGGAGTCTGACTGGCAGACAAAATTTAATCAGGCGATGGATGATGATTTTAATACGCCGGAGGCATTGGCAGTGTTGTTTGACCTGGCGCGTCAGATTAATCGCAAGCGCGATCAAGGCCGCAACATACAAAATCTAGTGTTTACTCTAATTAAGCTAGGCGAGCAATTAGGTCTTTTGCAGGATGATCCGGAACAATACTTAACTGCTGGTCTTAATGCGGATGATGGGCAAATTGATAAGCTTATTAACGAGCGGAATCGGGCCCGGGATGAGAAAAACTGGCAGCTGGCTGATCAGATAAGAGATAAGCTGCAAGCCATGAATGTGATTTTAGAAGATAACGCCGAGGGCACCAGTTGGCGCCGCGGCTGAAAATGCTAAAACAGATTCCACTTGATATACGTCTTGATACCGATTTTACATTTGAGAATTTTTATAAACCTAAGGTAAATTCAGATACTCTTGCCTCTATTAAAAGCCTTATAAAAGAGCCCGAAATCTTAATCCTGGAAGGTCAGGCAGGTAGCGGTAAAACTCATTTATTACAGGCTGTATGCCATAGTCTGGCAAGCGGTAGTTATTTTTATATTCCGGCCAGTATGTATGTAAAGCTAGAGCCGGCAGCCTTGCAGATAACAAATTCCGCCAAACTGATTGTGATTGACGATGTGGAATTTTTGCTGGGGGATGTTAAATGGGAAACTTCCTTATTTGAGCTTTATAATCTTGCCTTTGATAATAATATTTCATTAATTTTCAGCACCTGCCAGCGAGCATTTAAGTTTAAATTGCCGGATCTTGAATCAAGATTTGCCAAACTAAGGAGGCTTAAGTTAACGATTCTTAGTGATGAGGCTAAATTAAAGGCCTGGCAGCTGCATGCGGCAAACCGTGGTCTTAAAATAGATGAAAAAGTGGCAAGCTTTGTTCAGAGCCATTACTCGCGTAACATGCATGATTTGCTGGATTTACTTAATAAGCTTGATAAATATTCTATAAGCCATAAGCGCAGTATAACCATACCATTGGTTAAAAAGGTCCTTGAGAGCAGTCTTTAACTATTTTTCCGAATAAATTTTTTAAGACGCTTTTTTTTCATTATTTGCCGCTTGCTTAACTTGTTTTTTTTGTCTTGATACGGGTTGGCAGGTGATTTGAATTCAAGTTTTAACGGGGTGCCGAAAAGTTCGAATTCTTTGCGAAAAAAATTCTCCAGGTAGCGTTTATAGGATGCCGGAAGTTTTGCGGTCTGATTGCCGTGAATCACAATCACTGGCGGATTCTGCCCGCCCTGATGGGCATAGCGCAATTTGATTCTGTGTCCATGCACCAAAGGCGGCTGATGATTTCTTATTGCATGTTCCAGGGCTTTGGTTAGGCTGGCGGTCGGAATTTTATTAAGCGAAATATCATATACCTTATCGACCGATTCAAACATATCCCTGATTCCGGAACCGTGAAGAGCCGAGATAAAATGAATCGGTACATAGTCAATAAAATGCAGGCGTCGATCAAGTTCGGTTTTTATTAGCTCTTTTTGGTAAGGCTCCATTCCATCCCATTTGTTCATGGCGATAACCAGAGGGCGGCCGGCATCCAGCGCCATACTGAGGAGCCCTGCATCCTGGTCAGTAAAACCCTCCCTGGAATCTATTACCAGAATCACCACCTGAGATTTATTTACCGTTTGCATAGCTTTAATTACGCTGAATTTCTCTACGGTTTCTTGTACTTTACCCCGACGGCGGATACCGGCGGTATCCACCAGAATATAAGTCTTATCATCTGTGGTAAATTCCACCTCAATACTGTCGCGGGTAGTCCCAGGCATATCAAACGCCAATAGCCTTTCTTCACCTAGCAAACGGTTGATTAGAGTGGACTTGCCCACATTCGGTCTGCCGATTACCGCCGCTCTAATATGATTTTGGCCTGGGGCTTTAGCAAGCTCAGCCAAGGGGTAATCTGTAAGCACTTTATCAATTAAGGCCTGTACTCTTTGATTGTGTGCGGCAGATATAGCATAGGCTTCTCCCAGACCCAGGCTGTAGAATTCAGAAATAGTACTGTTTGGTTCCAGTCCTTCGGCCTTGTTTACGATTAGGTACACTTTATTGGCAAATCGCCGAAGTCTGGCAGCGATTTTTTCATCTTCTACGGTGAGGCCTTCTCTGGCATCAAGTAGAAAAAACACCACATCAGCTTCCTCTACCGCCATAAGAGCCTGCTGCTCCATCAGGGTCTCTATGCCGGATGATTCGCTTATTAACCCGCCACTATCTATTACAAAATAAGGCTCAAAGCCGTCGGTTACTCCAAGCCGGCCAATGCCATACTGCCGATCCCGGGTAAGCCCGGGACTATCAGCCACTAAGGCATCCCTGGTTTTGGTCAGACGGTTGAATAAAGTGGATTTGCCGACATTTGGCCTGCCTACTAAGGCAATGGTTAAGGGCATTTTATCTCTAAGCTAGTGGTTGTAAAATGATAACATGGCTTATAAATAAACCTAACAGCTATTCTAACTGCAAATTACCACATCATTTATATTGTTGAGACCAAGATTTAACATGATTAAGCGGTCCACGCCTAAAGCGACCCCTGAACATGCAGGCAGCTTGTCTAATGCTGTTAAAAAATCTTCATCAAGAGGTATTACTTCCAGGCCTTTGGCTTGTCTTTTATTGTTTTCACTAACGAAGCGTGCGTGCTGCTCATCTGTGGAATTTAATTCATCAAAGCCATTAGCTATTTCCATACCGTTAATATAAAGCTCAAACCTTTGCGCCAGATTATTTCTGACTTTGGCAAGACAAGCCTGTTCTTTAGGGTATGAGTGGATAAATACTGCCCCGGACAAATTAGGTTCTATTATATCCAGCATAATCAAATCCAGCCAGTCGGTTCTGCTCATTTCCCTGGGTATGACATTAGTTTGCTTATATTCTTGCCAGCAAGCTGTCAGTTGTTTTATGTCGGCTTTAAATACATTGTCTATTTTTGCGTATTTCTTGAAAGCCTTAGCATAACTTAAAGTGGTTTTAGTAAGCTTGGGTAGAAAAATTAATACAAGCTCAAAAACCTCAGCCATGAGCTCAAACATATCAAAACCTTGCCGGTACCACTCAAGCAACATAAATTCCTTGAGATGTCTTGGGCTTTTGGCATCGTCCCTGAATACATGAGCCAGCTGGTAAATATCACCGCTTTTTGCCGCCAATAGTTTTTTCATGAAAAATTCAGGTGAGGGTTGTAGATAATTATCTCCAGATTTAATACTTAAAACCTGCGGGTCAGGGCTGGTAGAGACATGAAGGTGTGGGGTGTCAACCTCCCAAACCTTACGCGCATAAAAAAACAGGCGGATTTGCCTTAGCAATTCCGCCCGTTTTTCTATAAGCTCCCGCACCTGAGGGTTAGGCGTCAAGTCTTTACTCTTGCCACATATTCTCCGGTTCTAGTATCGACTTTTACCACTTCATCCTGATCGACAAATAAAGGCACCTTTATTTCAGCACCGGTTTCCAGGGTTGCAGGTTTGGTTACATTGCTTGCAGTATCACCTTTGACTCCCGGCTCGGACTCAATCACCTTTAGTTCGACAAAATTTGGTGGGCTTACCGAAATCGGATTGTTATTCCATAAGGTGACTACACATAGCTCCTGGCCGGTCAACCATTTGGCAGTATCAGCCATCGCACTTTTATCAGCTTCTATCATATCAAAGGTCTCCGGATGCATGAAATGCCATATATCGCCATCAGCATAGGAGAACTGATACTCACCGTCCATCACATCCGCCAGCTCAATACTTTCACCGGATTTAAAGGTTTTTTCCAAAGTGCGGCCACTAAGTAAATTTCTAAGTTTGACTCGATTAAAAGCCTGTCCTTTGCCTGGTTTAACTATAATATTTTCCACAATTGAACAGGGGTCACCGTCCAGCATTACTTTAAGACCATTTTTAAATTCATTGGTGCTAACAGTTGCCATTTGTTTTAGTCAATAATTTACAATGCCCGGTATGATACCTTTTTCTAAGTTAAAAGTCGCAGCAAATACCTGGCAGGATGAATTAAAAACTGCCAATATTTCTCTTGGAGAGTTGTTAAAGACTTTACACTTAAGTACAGAAGATTTTGCATTCATACCGCAAGCAAATTCAGAGTTCAAACTAAAAGTTCCACCGGCATTTTTAGCCAAAATAAAGCCCGGAACTATAAATGATCCACTACTTAAACAAATCCTGCCCAGCAGCCAGGAGCTTATTGCAAAACCTGGATTTAGCAAAGACCCGGTGGACGAGGCTAAAGCCAATCAAGTTTCAGGTTTGATAAGAAAATACCAATCAAGAGCATTGCTGCTTACAAGTTCAGTCTGTCCTTTACATTGCCGATATTGCTTTCGCCGTAATTTTGCCTATAAGGATAATCTGAATTTGGCGCCAGCTATAGCCGCCTTAAAGCTGGATAAGTCTATTTACGAGGTGATTTTAAGTGGTGGTGATCCTTTAAGTCTTAGTAATGCCAGACTTAAAACTCTAATTCGGGAACTTGAGGATATTTCCCATATTAAAACTTTGCGGATTCATACCAGATTTCCTGTAGCAGTGCCAAGACGTATGGATAAAACTTTGCTGAATATTTTTGCCGCTAGCAGGTTCAATATTATTTTGGTCAGCCATATAAATCATCCGCAGGAAATTGATAATCTGGTTATTGAGTCTCTTAAGCCTTTCAGGGCGGCGGTTAATTTACTTAATCAATCAGTTTTATTATCCGGGGTTAATGATAATGCGAAAGTTATGATCAGGCTTTCTAAAACCCTTATCCAGGCCGGTATCACCCCATATTATTTACATCTGCTGGATCAGGTTAATGGCGCTGCGCATTTTAAAGTGTCAAAGATCAAAGCAAGAGAAATTATTCAGAAGATGCAAGACAAGTTGCCAGGCTACCTGGTGCCGAAACTGGTAAGAGAAATTCCCGGCAGGGCAAGCAAGACTATAATCCCGGGTAGATAGCGCCTAACACCATCTGTTGTTCAGCTCCGGTAACCGAAGGCAGGTTGCCCGGTCTGCCATTTAAGGTTTGTCTTGCCAGCCAGGCAAAGGCTATAGCCTCTACCATATCCGGATCAATCCCTCTTTCTTTGGTTGATATTATTGGTAAAGGTTTTAGCTTGTCTTTTATTTTATCGATTAGGAATTTATTATGTATCCCGCCACCGCAAACTAATAATTCGTCCACCTTGTATCCTTTAATTGCCGTAGCGACAGTGTTGGCAGTTAGTTCGACAATGCTTGCCTGCACGTTTTCCGGGTTAAGCCCATCTGGCTTAAATTGATTAAGCCACCCAAGGTTAAAATCTTCCCGGCCAGTGCTTTTGGGCGCCGGTAAACTAAAGTACTGGTCTTTTAGCATAGAGCTTAACAGGCTTTCATCAACCTTGCCGCTTCTGGCCCAAGCGCCATTTTTATCATAGCTTTTGTTATGTATTTTCTCTATCCAGTCATCTGACAGGCAATTGCCAGGTCCGGTATCAAAACCGATAACCCTGGAGTTATCTGCAGGAATAAACGTAATATTGGCAATTCCGCCAATATTAAGCACTGCCAAATTTTTATCAGGTTCCTTAAATGCCCAGGCGTGGAAGGCCGGCACTAGAGGCGCGCCTTCGCCGCCAGCACAGATGTCTTTGCTTCTAAAGTCAGCCACCGTGGTTATTTTAGTCTTATAGGCGACAAAATTGGCATCTCCTAACTGCATGCTGTAGGGAAACCTGGCATGTGGATGGTGAGCTACGGTTTGGCCATGCAAACCAATAGCTTTGATCCGGTTTTTATCTATATTATATTTGTTCAGGCAGTGATTTATGCAATCGGCATATAAAATGCCAAGTTCGGTATTTAAAGCTCCGGAATCCAGATCGAAAATTCTTATTTTATTTTTTAAATGCTCGGTATAGGGATAGAAGTTGGTTGCAACTATTTTAGTTGTATCGCCAGCAAAATCAACAATTGCTATATCAACTCCGTCCAGGCTGGTGCCGGACATTACCCCAAGATACAGTGAGTTACTTACCTTTGGCACTTGCCAGTAGCTGATTTTTCTTACGGGCGTGGTCAAGCTCGGTCTTCATTAAACTGGCATGCTTTTTAAATCGCTTAAATTCCTTGGGGTCTTTAACTTTGGTCGCAATAACTTTACCGGCTTTTGGCAGCTTGACTTTTAAAGGATTAACCGCTCGTCCCCGTACTCTAAACTCATAATGCAGGTGATTGCCGGTAGAGAAGCCAGTACTGCCCACATAGCCAATAACCTGGCCGCGCTTTACCTTTCGGCCTTTTTTGGCTTTGCGGTTGATTTTACTAAGATGCGCGTAAACCGTTTCATATTTGTTGCCGGAGTGTTTTATTTTAACTACCCGACCATAGCCACGTTGCCAGCCCGAATAACTTACAGTTCCGGCGCCGGTAGATTTTACCGGGGTACCGCGCGGGGCGGCAAAATCCGTACCCTTATGCGGGCGAATTTTGCCGCTTATTGGGTGGCGACGCCGTAAATTATAATGTGAACTAATCCGCTTGAATTTTAAAGGATAACGCAAAAACCCCTTGCCCGAACTGCCGCCTTCAGTTTTATACACGGTTTTGGTCGGACCGTTACTGTTAAGCATGTAGTAGGCGGTTTTGCCATCCTTGTCTTTATAACGGATACGTTGGTGTTTTTTACCGCGGACTATGAATTCAGCAGCAACAATATTGGCCTTGCGGGTATTTTTTTCAAAGTCGTTTTTTTCAAAAATCACACTGAATTTATCGCCTTTGGCAAAACGCCTGAAGTCCACGCTATATGAGAAAATATGCATCAGGCGTTTTACGTGGCTAAAGCCAAGACCCACATCTTCGGCTGCAGTACTGAAAGTGTTGTTTATCTCACCGGTGAAGTAGGCATACTTGCCGTGAATTAATGGTTCTGGCGTTTCTGCCTGTTGTGCCTTATCTGCTGATTTTTCTTCAGCGGCAGGTTTTGGTAAGTTATCTGGTTTGATGCCTGAACTTAGGCTTTTATCAAATAAAGTCAGAATATCTTCAGAGCCTTTCTTAGTTAGTTTAAATTTATCTTCAGTTTTATCTTTAATGGCATGATAGGTTTTTCCTTTACTGGTAAGTTTGACTGCCTTTATATTTTTTTTATTACTATCATCGATAAATACAAGAGATACGGTATCTTCCGCGGTTAAATCTTTTTTTAGATTAACTTTTTCGGCAAAAACCTTGCTCAGGGCTAGTGCCTGCTTCTGATCTAAATCTGATTTAAGCAGGGTTTGGTTAAGACTGCCTTTTATCTTGGCCTTTACTACCGTAAAGCTATCCTCGTCTGTTGTGTTTTCTGATAATTTACCCTCAGTTACTTTTGCTAGAGTAAGTTCTGGTTCCAGAGCGTTTTTTGGTCGCAGGTGCTCAGCTAGTGTGCCACGGTCAATTTCAGCATAACTTTCCTCATCCAGGACTATGGCCTCAATTTTTTCAGCATATGCTTCAGGGTTTTGCTCGATTTTACTGATAATGTCTGGATCGACATCGGCGGTTTCATCGGCCTCAAAATGAAAGCGCTCTATATCTTCACTTTCTATGTCCAGCTTCGGGCTTTCTATGGCTGCAATTTCAATACCAGAAGGTTTGCTGGTTTTATCGTAAGCCCATAGAGCAATTAAAGAGAAGCTGATTACCAGCAACAGGGAAATAACTGAGGCTGGACCCATGCGAGCCGATACTTTTTTAAAGCTGCCGGTATTGTTAACAACAGGGCTTGCATAAGAAGGATTTATTTCCTCCGAGCAATCGGGGCAAATCAGTATATCACCATCGTCGGTCTTAGCGTGTTGCCAGCCGAGATTCATGGCATGTCCTGCCATTTGGCAGAAATCTATATGGTCTTTGGACTCAAGGACGATTACTCTTTCGTCGCATATATCACAAGCATATTCGTAACGTTTTTTCATCTAGAGTCTTTGTCTTGAGTATTTACCAGTATATATACACCATTAAGAATAAAAGTTAAAGTGGTTTATTATGTTATGCTGAATTATGAATATAATTAGGCAGTATTTAAGCATTTTTTAAGCCTAATTGCAAAAAAAATATACCTGAAAGCATTAATTGAGATCACTCCTGGTATCGGCTAAAGAATAGCAAATTAAACTCGTTCAGGTTTTAACTGCAAGTTCTACCGGTATGGGAAATTTCATATTTTCATCAGTGCGTGGTTTGTCATATTTATAGCTAAAGCCTTTGCGTTCAAGGTAATCTATTACCTCACGCACTAATACTTCCGGAGCCGAGGCCCCGGATGAAACCCCAATATTGGCAACCTCGACAAGCCATTTATCGGCAATTTGTGCCGGCCCATCTATAAGATACGCCGGTTTGCCCGTTTTTTCTGCCAGCTCACGCAGGCGGTTGGAATTAGAGCTGTTATGTGAGCCGACTATAAGCATCAGGTTCACGCCATCTACGATTTCTCGCACTGCATTTTGCCGATTTTGGGTAGCATAACAAATATCATCTTTTTTAGGTGATTTGGCCGCAGGGAAGCGCATTTTTAATTTGTTCACTATCTCCTGGGTATCATCAACCGATAAGGTAGTTTGCGATACATAGGCCAGTCTAAGTGGATTGTTAGGAGTTAACTTTTCCACATCCTGCACGGTTTCAATAAGGTAAATGTTGCCGCCTGAACTTTTATATTGCCCTAGAGTGCCCTGCACCTCTGGATGTCCGGCGTGGCCGATTAGTACAACATCCATGCCTTTGGCGGCATAACGTTTTACCTGACGGTGAACTTTGGTAACCAATGGGCAGGTAGCATCAAAAACTTGCAGGTTCTTGGTTTTAGCTTTTTCTCTAACTGACATAGCAACACCGTGGGCGCTGAAAACCACATTGGCGCCATCCGGTACATCATCCAGACTTTTTACAAATTCCGCGCCTTTGGCTTTAAGACCATCAACTACAAAGCGGTTATGTACTACTTCGTGCCGTACATAGACCGGCGGGCCAAGCTTTTCCAGGGCGCGTTTTACAATTTCAATTGCCCGCTCAACCCCGGCGCAAAAGCCTCGTGGACTGGCTAATATAATTTTGCCTTTTTCAATTTTGTTTTGTAGTTCTTGCATGGTAGTATTTAACAAAAATAATAATTATTAAATATGCAGATTACCTCTATTTTCCCGTTTGCTGCCTTAAGCCTTTGGTTTGAGCAACTGGCCGATTTGTTAAATTCCGGTATAAATCTTAACCGGGCTTTAATGATACTTCACGATTTGGAACCACATCCTAAGCGTAAAATAATCATAAGCGACATTATAGAGCAAATCAGAACAGGCAAGGACTTATCCGAGGCTTTAAGCATGCACCCTGAGACTTTTTCAAAAACTATAAGTGAATTAATACGAGCCGGGGAGAATTCAGGAAATCTCAAAAGTGTTTAGCCAGGATAATCGAAAATCGTCGAATGCTAAGCCGTATAAAATCTGCATTTTACCAGGCAATAAGCTACCCTGTTATATTGCTTGGTGTTGCCCTGGGCGTGATTGCGATTTTGCTGCTAATGGTTATCCCGCAGTTTGCCGCTATGTTCAGTAAATTCAACACTGCTTTGCCCAGGCTTACCCAAGGTCTGCTTGATTTATCTTACTTTTTACAAAATTATTTTTGGCTTCTGGTAATTATCGCCCTAACTTGTACTTTGGGAATAAAACTCATACTTAATTTGTCTTATGGTTGCAAACAGAAAGTTCACATGCTGGTTTTACGTTTGCCCTTTATAGGCAAAATATTAAAAGACTTTAATCTGGCGCGGTTTGCCTCTATTATGCATTTGTTGTTAAGCGCTGATATAAAGATAATTCCGGCCCTGGAAATTAGTGCAAAGACACTTGGAAATATATATTTAAAAAATAAAATTCTAAACTTAAAGCAGCTGATAAATGAAGGCTTGAGCCTGGCGGATATCATAAAAAGTTCAGATGAGTTTAGTGAATACGCCAGGCAAATGCTGGCGGTAGGTGAAGAGACCGGCAAACTGGCCAAGGCCTTTGGCAAAATAAGTGATTACCATCAAAAACGGATTGAGGCGTTTACTTTAAGACTTAAAACCTTTTTGGAGCCAGCGCTGATTATTTTTGTAAGCCTGATAATCGGCATTATACTGTTTGGGATGTACCAACCTATCTTTAAATTGAACCAGCTGTTTTGATACTGGCAGTTTTAGTTTTTTTATGGGGGCTGATAATAGGCAGTCTGTTAAATGTTATAGCTCTACGCCTGCCTGAAATTGTCAGTCAACATAATGATACAGGCAATTTTGCGGCCGTGATTAAAGGTTTGTCAGTGCCGGCCTCGCATTGTCCTATGTGTAAGACCAAACTGCGCTGGTTTGAGTTAATCCCGGTTGCAAGCTACTTGCTCCAGCGGGGTAAATGCAATACTTGCAATGAAAGTATTTCAATCCAATACCCTTTAGTTGAGGCTATATGCGGCTTTTTAGCCCTATGGTGTTATATGCATTACCCATTATTTGAGGCTTTTTTCCTGTTTATTTTTTTGTCAGGTCTTTTATTATTGGCCGTTATAGATTTCAATACCCAAACTCTGCCGGATGAAATAACCTTACCGCTGCTATGGCTCGGGCTGTTAGTTAATCTTAATAGCAGTTTTTGTACATTAGAGGCAAGCGTGCTTGGGGCGGTTGCGGGTTATTTGAGTTTATGGCTAGTATATCAGGTACACTTAAATCTTAGCGGACGCCAGGGTTTAGGTTTTGGTGATTTTAAATTATTTGCCGCTATTGGCGCCTGGTTGGGCTGGAATCAGCTGCCCTTGATCTTATTATTAGGAGCTTTGGGCGGGATTTTGTATTTCGGGGTATTAATGCTTTTAAAAAAAATCAACACCAGCACCCCAATTGCTTTTGGCCCGTTTTTGGCGCTTGGAGCTTTTTTAAGCCTAATTTTACCGCTAGTTAAGTTTTTATCTGGGGTGCTATTATGAAATTAGTCGGCCTTACTGGCGGTATAGCAAGCGGCAAATCCACGGTGGCCGGTTTTTTCAAAAATTTGCATATTCCTATTATAAACACTGATGATTTAGCGCATGAGCTCACTATGCATGATGCTGACACTATTGAAGCAATAGTTAAGGCTTTGGGTCGGGGTGTGCTTGTTAAAGATAAAATAGATAAGCAACAACTAAAAAAAATTGTTTTTGCAGATATAGAGAAAAAAACCATTTTAGAAAAAATCTTGCACCCACGGATAAAAAATCGTCTGGATGAAATAGTCGGCGAACTTAAAGAGCCTTATGCGATAGTGGAAGTGCCGCTTTTAATAGAGGCTGGTTGGGATAAATATGTGGACAGGGTGTTGCTTGCCACTGCACCTGAAACAGTGCGAATAAACCGTCTAATAAAACGTGATGCAATTAATAATTCTATGGCTCGGAAAATTTTAACCAGCCAGACCGATGATGCAACCAGGATGAAATATGCCGACGATATTATCGATACCAATCAAGATCTTGATAAGATTAAGAAAAAGGTCTTAAATTTGCATAACAAATATTTACAAGTGTTACAATAAATCGGTCATAACAGCCAAGCATTATCTTGGAGCAAATAACTTTTGAATTACCGCTGCATGAACAGACCAGAGTCTTGATTCGCCTGGAATATCTGTTTGATCACTTGGACGGTTTTGCTAAAAAAAAGGATTTAGACTCGATATTTCTTACTTTAAAAACCATTGATGAAATCCTTACTATTCTTGAGCGCAGTAATCTTAAAAAGTACCTTTTGGCCGAAATTAAGGATGTATCAAATGCACTGATTAGCTGGCGCGAGCATAGTTTGGCCAATGTAGATAAGATTGACCAGTTGCTAAATCAGTTAAATACGGAAAGAACCTATATTGAATCCGCCAGAAGCCGGGTAGCTGACATTCTGGCAAGCGATGAGTTTTTAAAAACCTTCCGGCAAAAATGTAATATTCCAGGCGGTACCTCTTTGGTGGATTTCCCAAGATTTCATCATTGGCTTTCTCAGGACAAAAAACTTATCCAAACAACTATCCAGGCCTGGATAAAAAAATTTGAAAGCATTTACCGGCCAATAAAATTAATCTTATCTATAGTCCGGCAGAGCGCGACCAATTCCAGACAAGTGGCCGAGGACGGTTTTTACCAAAAAACCCTGGATAAGAATGTCGAATACAAATTAGTCCGGGTACAAATTAAAGATTCATGTAATTGTTTTGCTGAAATAAGCGGCGGGCGTTACCATATCACGGTGCGAATGGTGCATGAAACTGAAGACGGCAGTATCGCGCAGTATATCCATGATGTTAAATTCATGCTCGGCACCTGCAAGATTTAAAACACGGTTTAACTTATTAATCTTTAAAACAGCTGATTCCTGCTATACCTTGTGCGCCTGATTCTCGGGCTCTGGTAATATTTTCAATGCCAACTCCACCCAGGGCATAGGTGGGAATATTGGATTTTTTAACTAATTTTGAAAATTCCTTCCAGCCGAACCCAGGATTTTCCGGATGACTGGAACTTGGCAAAACCTGTGATAAAACCGCAAAATTGGCGTTTATTTTTGCAGCCTTTTTAAGCTCAGGTAAATTATGACAAGATGCACCCAGGATAAAATTATGAGGATTAATAAAATTTTCTAATACCATTAATCGTCGAGAATTCAAATGTACACCATCGGCTTTTAGTTGTTTAGCAAGTTCGATATTTGAATTTAATAAGAGCTTAATATTCAGTTCCCTGGCAAGTTTAATAAGCTGCTGCGCCTTAATCTTGAATATATCTTCTGTAACGTTATCGCGATACTGAACCAGGGTTATTTTAAATTTAACTACAGCATGATTAATTAATGTGATTAGTTCTTCGATACTTTTACCCTGCGGGGTAATCATATATCTGTCAGGTAAGTTCAAGGCGCTTATGATTGGTCTGTCCGAAGACAGAATATCAAGATCAGACAATTCGTATGCTAACGTCCATCTAAGATTTTGGTCTTCTTTAGCCTCAATCTTGCCGCTAAAAGACCTGACCTCATATACTTTTAATTTAACTTTAAATTCGGGGTAGCTATGTGAAATTTCTATAATTTTTTTTGCATTTTTAACTTTAATTCCCAGTTCTTCGGATAATTCACGTTTAAGACCGGCTAGTTCGGTTTCGTTTTCTTCCAGTTTTCCACCGGGAAATTCCCATTTACCTGCCAGCAATACTCCGGGTTTGCGCTGGCTCAAAAGTATTTTTCCTTCTGCATTTCTTACGATGCCAACCGCTACTTTTATAGTTTTTTTGCTCATGTTTTATAAGGCAATAATCCTGTAAAACATATAAACTGCGTAGATGATTAACAGCATTCCGGCACTAAAGCGTACGATTTTTTTTTGTAAAAAATCTCTTAATTTTCCTGCAAGCAAGCCAAAAGCCATAAGATTCGGTAAAGTGCCCAAGCCAAAGCCAAACATATACCAGGCGCCAGTAAGCGGATCTGCAGAAGAAACCGACCAAACAAGTACACTGTAAACTAAACCGCAGGGCAGCCAGCCCCATAAAATACCGGCAATAAAACCCTGAGACACCTTGGTAAAGGGGAAGAATTTTTTCGCCACAGGTGCAATAAACTGCCATAATTTACCGCCGGCTTTTTCAAGATATACAAGGCCTTGCCAGATACCGGCAATATATAAACCAAGGGCCAGCATAAAAAAGGCGGCAAATATAAAAAGTGCGGTTTGGGTGATTTGCCCGGGACCGGAGCTTGCCAATAAAAACCCTAAGCTGCCGGCTAAAAGTCCCGCCAGCGTATAACTTACAATGCGCCCTGAGTTATAAGCAAGATTTAGAAAAATTATCCTGCTTCTGGGGACTGGGCCGATATTTAAAGTCATGGCGCCGACTATGCCACCGCACATCCCTACACAATGCGCTCCGCCTAAAAAACCTATCAACATGGCGGCTAAAAAGGAAGCCGATTCGATCATTCTAAATGTTTATTGGCCAGATATATTAAGAAAAGCACAGGCAAACCTAAGGCTGCAGCTCCTAAAAAGAAGCTGGTATAACCGAAATTATCCACATAAACTCCGGAAAAACCTGCGATAAATTTAGGCAGTAAAAGCATAATAGAGCTGAATAAGGCATATTGGGTGGCAGAGTAAGAAACGTTAGTAAGGCTGGATAAATAAGCTATAAAAGCGGTGCTGGCTATCCCGGCGCTTAAATTATCAGCTCCGATTACGGCCGCCAGCATATAGATATTGTGTCCGACATTTGCCAATACCGCAAACAGGGTATTGGTAGTGGCGGTTAACAAGGCGCCTAAGAACAGGGTTGGCATCATGCCGAAACGAGCCGACAGCACCCCACCCAAGGCAGCACCGGTTAAGGTCATGATAACTCCGAATACCTTGGTTATGGAGGCCACTTCAGCTTTGCTAAATCCCATATCAACATAAAACGGATTGGCCATAACTCCCAGCACAATATCGGAAATCCTGTAGGTGCTGATAAGTGCCAGTATCAATATCGCATGCCATTTATATTTAGCAATAAAATCGGCAAACGGGGCAATTACCGCCTTTTTAAGCCAAAGGCTAACCTTTAAAAAAGGTAAGGGCATTTTTGGATGTCTGTTCTTAGTTTTATTAAGCTCAGCAGCATCTATATTTGCGGAAAAATTCTGGTTAACTATTGGCTCCGGAGTGAGCAGGGTGGTAATAATACCGACTCCCATAAGCGTCGCCATTACCATATAGGCTACCAGCCACGGATAATGCTGATAACTTGCCTCATCCGGATCAAACCAGGCGGCGATTGCCAGAGCGCCGGCAGTAGCGGTTAGCATAGCAATCCGGTAGCCTCCCTGATAACTGGCAGCCATTCCGGCCTGCAGATCGGTTTCCACCGCCTCAATCCTGTAGGCATCCAGGGCTATATCCTGCGTGGCTGAAGCAAAAGCGGCAATCAGCGCCAGCCATACTACCTGCGACAAATGGGTCTGCGGGTCGGACATGGCAAGTAAGGCAAAGGTTGCGGCCAGGGTGATTTGGGATAAAAAGAGCCAGGCGCGGCGCCTGCCTAAAACCCGGGTTAACAAAGGCAGAGGCATTCTATCAACCAAGGGCGACCAGGCCCATTTAAAAGCATAAGCCAGACCAATCCAGCTAAAATATCCTATGGTGGTGCGGTCAATTCCGGCCTCACGCAGCCAAAAGGACAATGTGCCAAGCACCAGTAAGGCTAACGGCAGGCCGGCGGCGAAGCCGAAAAAAAACATTCCCACAATTCTGGGGTGTTTGTAAATTTCTAATGCGCCGCGCCAGTTCTTTTGAATTTTCAAGTTTAATTCAGCTTAAGATCTAAAATTGCCTGCCATTTATCATCCGGGTGCCAGAAATTAAAAATTTCGGATCTGGCCTCATCCTGATTCTTGCCATGATAAAGCTGTAGATAATGATATAGAAAAGCAGAGACTCTAAAATTTAACGCACAATGTACCCAGATCTTATCTGGTTCAAGTATTTTTAAAAGTTTGATAAACAGCAGTAAATGCTCTTTGTCGGGGTTGTCAAATAGTACTGGCAGATGATAATAATTCATGCCAAGTTCGCTTACTATAGAACCTTCAGTGGCCAGCGCACCGTCTGAATTATGCATGGCGATATTTACCACATGTTTAAAACCGGCTCTTGCTATATGTTTAAATTCATCTTTTTCCGGCTGGCCGGATGAGGCTATATTTTTGGTATTTTGCACAAAATGCAGGATTAATGAATGTGGCATCTATTAAATATTATTAATAAAATAAGCTCAATTCTAAAACCTAAGATTAAGAGCCTTAGATAAAAATTTTACAAAATACCGGGACTTTTCAAATACGCTGGCTGTATTTGCTAGAAAATTTCTACCCAGGGCTTCTTTAGGTTTTATGTGTTTTACCGCGATAAAATCTTTGTATTTTAAATGCTCAATTGCCGGATGCTCTTTGGCAAATCCTTGTGGCGGGCGGATAAGCCTGTCGCCCGTAAGCTCAAAAGTACCGGCAAATTCCTTATTTTTTAGTATTTTTTGCCATAACCTAAAATTTTCTGCCAAGTATTCACGAATCATATAAAGTTCTTTAGATGCCGGATGCCAAATGCCGGCTCCTACAAAACACTCTTTGGGGCTTAGGTGTAAATAAAACCCGGGAGCATGCACATCTTTTGCTCGTTCATGGCGAAAGTGTATGCCGATGTGGGTTTTGTACGGCGTTTTATCCTTGGAAAACCTGGTGTCCTTGTAAATTCTAAATAAAGAACCGCCAACTTTTTTGGCAACAGCGTCAAAGTGGCAGGATATACCTTTGAGGTAAGGCTCAAAACCTTCAATAAAACCAAAGGCGGGTTTTACTAGGTACTCTTCATAACGCTTCTTATTGGCGCCAAACCAGTCACGGTTATTATTGTTTTCAAGTTCTCTTAGAAAATCAAAAGTATTCTGGCTGAAATACTGCATTTTATTTTGTAAATAATGTCATACCTTGCGGTAAATTTTGGCGCCGGTTTCGGTAAATTCCTGAGCTTTTTCATTAAGGCCCTGGGTTAGAGCTTCTGCATTGTCCATGCCTTTGCCTCTGGCAAAATCCCTAACCTCCTTGGAAATTTTCATCGAACAGAACTTAGGTCCGCACATAGAGCAAAAATGCGCAAGTTTGGCCGATTCCTTAGGCAGGCTGGCATCGTGATATTCTCTGGCTCTTGCCGGATCAAGTCCGATATTAAACTGATCTTGCCAGCGAAACTCAAACCGCGCCTTGCTCATAGCATTGTCTCTAATTTGTGCGCCCGGATGCCCTTTAGCAAGATCGGCGGCATGTGCCGCAATCTTATAGGCAATTATGCCTTCACGCACATCTTCTTTTTCCGGCAGACCTAAATGCTCCTTGGGTGTTACATAACACAGCATTGCCGTGCCGTACCAGCCAATCATTGCCGCGCCGATAGCAGAAGTGATATGATCATAACTAGGTGCGATATCAGTGGTCAGCGGACCCAGAGTATAAAACGGCGCCTCACCACATGCAGTTAATTGTTTTTCCATATTCTCTTTGATCATATGCATCGGCACATGACCCGGGCCTTCGATTATGGTTTGCACTTCATGCTGCCAGGCAATTTTGGTAAGCTCGCCCAGGGTTTCTAATTCGGCAAACTGGGCTCTATCATTGGCATCGGCAATTGAGCCCGGACGCAGGCCGTCGCCCAAAGAAAAGGTTACATCGTAAGCCTGCATGATTTTACAGATATCTTCAAAGTGGGTGTATAGAAAATTTTCCTGGTGATGCGCTAGGCACCACTTGGCCATGATAGATCCTCCGCGCGAAACTATGCCGGTAACGCGCTGATCGGTAAGCGGAATATGCGAAAGTCTAAGCCCGGCGTGAATCGTAAAATAATCAACCCCTTGCTCTGCCTGTTCAATCAGAGTATCGCGCATAACTTCCCAACTCAATTCTTCAGCCACGCCGCCTACTTTTTCCAAAGCCTGATAGATAGGTACGGTGCCAATCGGCACTGGTGAGTTACGGATAATCCATTCACGGGTTTCATGAATATTTTTACCGGTGGATAAATCCATCACGGTATCGGCGCCCCACAGGATTGACCAGGTCATTTTCTCAACCTCCTCATCGATGGAAGAGGCTAGGGCCGAGTTACCGATATTAGAGTTAATTTTAGTTAGAAAATTACGGCCGATAATCATCGGTTCCAGTTCCGGATGATTGATATTAGCCGGAATTACCGCGCGTCCACGTGCCACTTCATCTCTAACAAAATCCGGGGTAATCTTGTCCGGGATGGCAGCGCCTAAAGATTTGCCAGGATGCTGGTTTGCTAATTCACTGTTCTTGTAGTCCTCCAGTTTTAAATTTTCTCGAAGCGCCACAAATTCCATTTCCTCGGTAATAATGCCCCTTTTGGCATAATGCATCTGACTTAGGTTTTTATTAGGTTTGGCGCTTCTTACTTTAGGTTTTTTAGTAAATCTAATACTGTCCAGCTCTTTATCGCTTAGTCTTGCATGATAGAAATCAGAACTAGGTTTTTCTAATATTTCAGTATCAGCTTTTACGGTTGACCAGGATTCACGCACCGGAGCAAGCCCTCTGCTATAATCAATGTCGGTATCAGGATCGGTATAAGGCCCTGAGGTGTCATATACGTATAGCGGTTGGTTTAGTTCAAAACCATTTTCAGTTTTGGTTGGAGTAAGGTTTATTTTGCGCATTGGCGCCTTGATATTAAATCTGCTGCCTTTCAGGTAATATTTTTCTGAATTAGTAAAGATTGAAAGACTACTGACTTTTGCATTATCTGCCATAAGTTTTCTCAAAATGGCGGATAAAGTCTTTTAGGCTTCCCTCCGCCGTTATTAATCGGATCAGGTTCAAAGGGTATTTCTCAGTGTTCAAACACACCCCCAGCCTTCTGCTACTTGAACTTATTTAGTAAACAGTAGCTACATTCTAGCATAACATGCTTATAAGCAAGCTTGTTTACTGTGCTTGCCAATTTAATATTTAAAAGCATCAGAAATTCTGCTTGGAATTTTAAGCAGGGATTCAAGAATTCCTGGTGGTTTGACTTTGGTTACTTTTTTGTACTTTTGCATGTTATTGGCCTGAATAATCCTGGCATAGTCATTAGCCAGGTCACGCATTCCAAGTTTAGTATAAGACTCACGCAGAATGTGCAAAGCCTCCGGTACCGCAGTAGTTTTTTGATAATTCTCTACCACAGTTTTGGCACGGTTAACCGCCGCAACCCACGAACCGCGTTCCATGTAAAATCTTGCGATATGCAATTCTCTTTCTGCCAGTTTGTTTCTGGTATAAATCATGCGCTGAAATGCATCCTGGCTGTATTTGCTGTTGGGAAATCTTTGCACCAGCTCAGAGAAATATTTAAAGGCCTCACGCATGGATTTGGGATCACGCTCTGCCGGATTCTGCGGAAAGAGTTTTGACATAAGATCCTGCCCGGTATCGTAATTAACTATGCCGCGCATGTAGTAAACATAATCCAGGTGCGGATGATCTGGATGTTCGCTGATAAATCTATCAGCGCTGGCGATTGCCGATTCCAGCTCGCCATATTTGTAATAAGCATAGATGGTTTCAATTTCGGCCTGACGCGCCTGCTTGCTGTAAGGATAGCGTGCCTGGAGTTTTTCATAATATTCAATAGCCTGTTCATAGCCGCCGCTATTAAGTTCATCCCGCGCTTCGGCGTATAGTTTGCTGGCAGACCAGTTCTTGGTCCGGTCGATTTTTGACATGCCGCAAGCACTTAAAAAACCTAGCAGCATTAAGGTTAGAATATATAGCGTTAGTTTGTTAAATTTACTAGTCATCAATAAAGCCAATTGCAAATGCATGAAAAAACGCTAAGTGTACCAGAAGAATACGCAGGATACAGATTGGATAAGGCTTTGGCTTTAATTTATAAGGAATTTTCCCGTTCGCGGATAAAGTGCTGGATTGATGAGGGTCTTGTTTTGGTGGATGAAAAGAAATTAAGACCCAAGGATTTACTGCAAGGTGGGGAAATAATCAGGATAAAACAGCAGCATACCGAAGCAAAAGATTTGCCATGGCAGGCAGAGCCTATGACGCTTAATATCCTGTATGAAGATGAAGATGTAATAATCATAAATAAGCAGTCAGGGCTGGTAGTGCACCCTGCTGCCGGCAACTGGAGTGGCACTTTGGTAAATGGTTTATTGGCATACGATTCTGCCTTGCAGAAATTGCCGCGAGCCGGGGTCGTTCATCGGCTTGATAAGGACACCACGGGACTTATGGTGGTGGCGCGCAATTTAAAAGCTCATACCAGTTTAATAAGACAGTTGGAAAAACGTAAGGTAACACGCGAGTATAAAGCTGTAGTTGCAGGAGTGTTGACCGGCGGCGGTTGTATTGACAAGCCAATCGGGCGGCATAAAACCAAGCGCACCAAAATGGCGGTTATCAGTAATGGTAAAGAAGCGGTTACCCATTATCGGGTAATTGAAAAATACCGCGCTCATACTTTAGTAAAAGTAATACTGGATACAGGCCGCACCCATCAGATAAGGGTGCATATGGCGGATAATAAAATGCCTTTGGTGGGCGATAAAACTTATGGCGGGCGTTTACGCTTGCCGCGTGATTCAAGCCAGGAGTTTATTAAAGAATTAAAAGCATTTCCTCGTCAGGCTTTGCATGCCTTCCAGCTTGGATTTGAGCATCCAGCAAGTTATGAATTTATGAAATGGCAAGCCGAGATGCCACAGGATATGCTTGATTTAATAAAAGCTCTTAAACAGGATGTGAAAGATCATGCATGACTGGATAATTCCTGACTGGCCGCCAAGTAATACAGTCAAGGCAATAAGCACTACTCGCAGCGGTGGCGTAAGTAAAAATTCTTATCAAAGTCTTAACCTTGGTCTATATGTGAATGATGATTTAACCAATGTTTTGCAAAACCGGCAAATTTTAAAGTCTAAGCTTTTGCTTAAAGCAGAACCTTTTTGGCTAAAACAAGTGCACTCCAATAAAGTTCTACCGACCAATAAAATTGTAAGAAATGAATCTGCAGCTGATGCCGCTATTAGTTTTAAGCGGGACGAAGTTTGCGCGGTGTTGACCGCCGATTGCCTGCCGGTATTGTTTACAAATGCCAAGGGTGATACCGTAGCGGCAGCACATGCCGGCTGGCGCGGATTGTATAAGGGGATTTTAGAGAATACTGTAGCGGCCTTTAACGATAAGCCGCAAGATATTTACGCCTGGCTGGGTCCTGCTATCGGCCCTGAAAGTTTTGAAGTAGGCGCTGAGGTAAGAGAAGCATTTGTTGAAGATTTAGCAGAATGCAGCAAAGCGTTTATTCCTGAAACTTCTGGAAAATGGCTGGCGGATATTTATCAACTTGCAAAATTAAGGCTTAAACGGGCAGGGCTTACTAAAATATATGGCGGCGGTTTTGATACCATGACTGATTCTAAGTTTTTTTCCTATAGAAATAATCCAGAATCCGGGCGAATGGCCAGCCTGATCTGGATTGACAAATCTTAATATGTGCGGGATTGCGGGTATCTTACAGTTTGATGGGACAAACCCTGAAATGCAGCATGTTGATGCAATGCTTGAAGTTTTAGCTCCGCGTGGACCAGACGACGTTGGCAGTTGGCAAGAGGGGCCGGTTGCCTTGGGTCATAGGCGGCTTTCGGTAATCGATTTATCGCAAAACGCCCACCAGCCACTAGTGGATGCGGAAAACTCAATAGTATTTAACGGCACAATATATAACTATAAAGAACTAAGACAAGAGCTAATAAAGCTTGGGTTTAAGTTTAAATCTACCAGTGATACCGAGGTAATTCTAAAGGCTTATGCAGCCTGGGGTGAGACTTGTGTTAATAGATTTTACGGCATGTTTGCCTTTTGCCTGTGGGATAAAAAGCGCCAAGAGCTTTTTATGGCGCGGGATCGGTTCGGCATTAAGCCCTTGTATTACAGTAAACAGAAAGAAAGACTTGTTTTTGCCTCCAACCCGCAGGCCTTGCTTAAAGCTGGGGGGGTGGATACCGGGCTTGATTTTAAAGCCTTACATTTTCATTTTAGTCTGCATGCAGTAGTTCCGGCGCCTCGGACTATTTTGCGCGGAGTTAGAAAAATGCCACCGGCGCTTTTTCATATTTATAAAGCGAATGGCAGTTCTGTAAAAAAAACCTACTGGCAATTAGACTCAAGTACTGATCATAATCTGACGCATAATGATTGGCTGCATGGCACTAAAGAGAAATTGCAAAAGGCGGTAAAAAGACGAATAGAGGCGGCAGATGTACCAGTCGGGGTTTTGTTGTCCGGCGGCCTGGATTCTTCGCTTTTAACCGCACTTTTGGTGAATGCCGGGATTGAAAACCTAAAGACCTTTTCCATTGGTTTTGAAGATGCGCTGGAAGAAAAAGGCCATGAGTTTGATTATTCGGATCAGGTGGTAGCCAGATATAAAACCGAGCATTTTAAATTCCGCATCCCGAACAGTGAAGTGTTAAAGCGTTTGCCAGAGGCTATTGCCAGTATGGCAGAACCCATGTTTGGTCAGGATGCATTAGCGTTTTATCTTCTGGCAGAACAGGTGGCAAGCAAGGTTAAAGTCGTGCAAAGTGGTCAGGGGGCGGATGAGGTATTTGCCGGTTATTTCTGGTACCAAAAAATGCAAAACATTGCTGCGCAGGATGAGGTAAACACATTTCACAAGCTTTATTTTGACCGAGGGCATGCCGAGTTGCAATCCATGCTTGAACTGCCGATAAAAGAGAACACAAGTCGCTTATGGCTTGAAACCAAGTTTAATACGATTAAGGCTACTAACATGCTGGATAAGGTGCTGAATCTGGATGTAACCCGGCTTATTGTTGATGATCCTGTGAAGCGGGTTGATAATATGACAATGGCCCGGGGGTTGGAGGCCAGAGTGCCGTTTCTAGATCATGAACTCGTTGAATTTGCCGCTAAAATGCCCAAAGACTTGAAGCTTTCTAATGGCGGTAAAGGCATATTAAAAGAAATTGCCCGTGGCTTACTGCCAGATGCAGTGATTGACCGGCCCAAAGGTTATTTTCCGCTGCCGGCACTAAAATATGTACGCGGTGACTTTTTGAACTGGATGCGCGAGGTTTTATTATCGGATACTGCACAAAATCGCGGTCTTTATAATCAGGCTTATGTGGAAAAATTACTGGCAGCTCCTTCCTCACACTTTACTAAAATCAAAGGCAGCAAGCTCTGGCACCTTGCGGTTACCGAAAGCTGGTTGCAGATTAATAACATTGCCTGAAGCAAGGTCATTCCTAAATGCCTTGCAATATCAGTAAGTTATAATATTTCAATGTACAAAAAAAAGACTATATGTTAGTATCCCGACATTTTTAGCCTGCCAAAAAAACTTTTCAGGATTTTTAGTTATGAGTGACAAGGAAGTTAACAAAAGTAAACGCAATTTTCTTATTGCGGCAACTTCCGCGACCGGCGGTTTATTTACAGTTGGAGTTGCGGTACCGTTTTTATCTTACTGGAACCCGAGTGCGAAAGCCAAAGCGGCTGGGGCGCCGGTGGAAATTGATCTAAGCAAAATCGCTCCCGGACAAAGAATAACTGTGCAATGGCGCGGTAAACCAGTGTGGATTGTGCGCCGGACGCCAGAGGCTCTGGAAAATTTAAAAAAATTGAACTCTACCGTGTTGGATCCAGATTCTAACAGTTCAGCTCAACCTGAATATGCCAAAAATCCAACCCGCTCAATCAATGATGAGTATTTTGTAACTATCTCACTTTGCACACACTTGGGATGTATTCCTAGTTACCGGCCGGAATTGGCGCCGGAAGATTTAGGTGCGGATTGGCTTGGGGGTTTTTACTGCCCATGTCATGGTTCCAAGTTTGATTTGGCCGGCAGAGTTTATCCGGGGGTCCCGGCACCGACGAATTTGGAAATTCCGGATCATGCTTTTGTTAATGAGAACAAGCTGGTAGTAGGCTTGAGTCCCTCTGATATCAAGGAGAACGCATAATGGGTTTAAGAGAAACAGATGCCCGCGGAATTTTAGGCTGGTTTGATGGACGTTTTCCGCTGATTAAGACCTGGAATGAGCATTTAGCGAAATATTATGCGCCGAAAAACTTCAATTTCTGGTATTTCTTTGGTTCCCTGGCCATGCTGGTTTTAGTAATTCAGCTGGTGTCCGGCATATGGTTGACCATGAACTACAAACCTGATACCAGATATGCCTTTGATTCAGTTGAATACATAATGCGTGATGTGGACTGGGGATGGTTAATGCGTTATATGCATTCTACTGGAGCTTCGGCATTTTTTGCTGTGGTGTATTTACACATGTTTCGTGGCTTGTTGTACGGCTCATACAGAAAACCACGCGAACTTATCTGGATTTTTGGCATGATAATCTTTGTCGCGTTAATGGCAGAGGCGTTCATGGGCTACTTGCTACCATGGGGTCAGATGTCCTACTGGGGCGCACAGGTAATTATTAACTTGTTCGATACCGTGCCATATGTCGGCAGTGATTTGTCATTATGGATTCGTGGAGATTACTCTTTAGCTGATGCCACCTTAAACCGGTTTTTTGCCTTTCATGTAGCGGCTGTTCCGCTGGTGCTGGTGATTTTAGTGTTTCTGCACATAGTGGCCTTACATGCAGTTGGCTCCAATAACCCTGATGGAATAGAAATAAAAGATAATAAGGATGAAAACGGCGTGCCGCTTGACGGAATTCCATTTCACCCCTACTACACGGTAAAAGATATTGTTGGGGTTGTAGTATTTTTAATTATATTTTGTGCGATTATGTTCTTTGCTCCGGAGATGGGAGGGTACTTCCTGGAGCCGCCTAATTTTATTCCAGCTAATCCGTTGCAAACGCCGGAGCATATTGCACCAGTTTGGTACTTTACCCCGTTCTATGCAATTTTACGGGCGGTGCCATCAATTGCCGGTTCAGCTTTTCCCGGTACTTTGGCAATGGCGGCCGCAATTGTGGTGCTGTTCTTGTTACCTTGGCTTGACCGCTCCCCGGTAAAATCCATTCGTTATAAGGGGCCAGTGTTTAAAATAGCTTTGGTATTGTTTGTGATAAGCTTTATTGTGCTTGGTATTATGGGCGTATTGCCACCAACTCCACTATACAGCATGATTTCTAAAATCGGCACCATAATTTACTTTGCATTCTTTTTATTAATGCCGATTTATTCCAAATTAGATAAAACCAAACCGGTTCCAGATAGAGTGACTTAAAATGAAAAGTGTAATCAGGATAATCTCATTTATATTTCTCTTATTGCCAGTAGCGACATTTGCCGCCGGTGGCGGTGCTAATTTACGTCATGCAGATATTGACACTTCTGATATTAAATCCTTGCAAAATGGCGCCAGGCTTTATGTCAATTATTGTCTGGGCTGTCATTCGTTAAAACATATGCGTTTTAATCGTTTTGTTGATGAGCTGGATTTGACCAAAGAGGAAATCGAACAGAATTTAATGTTTGTCGGCGAGAAAATATTCGACTATTTAAACAATACTATTCCTAATGAAGATGCAGTTGGTTGGTTTGGCATAGTACCGCCAGATTTGACTCTTACTGCTAGATCTAGAGGTGCCGACTGGCTATATACTTATTTGACTTCTTTTTATGCCGATCCTGGCCGGCCGACCGGAGTGAATAACCTGGTGTTTAAGGATGTAGGTATGCCGCATGTCTTATGGGAGCTGCAGGGCATACAGGATTTAACCGAGGACGGCAAGTTGGTTCTGCGTGAAGGTTCAGGTTCTATGGATAAAGCATCCTATGATAGCGAAATGCTGGATCTGGTTAATTTTATGACATATTCTGCGGAACCGGTAAAAAATGAAAGAGTCAGACTTGGTATCTGGGTGATTGGATTTTTGCTGATTTTGCTGGTTATTTCATGTTTCTTGAAGAAAGAATACTGGAAGGACGTACATTAATAACATGAATTTAAATGGAACCGAACAATCGATAATTTCACTGTACTCCGGGTTTATGGATCCGTACAGCCACCGGGTACGGATTGTTGTGCAGGAAAAAGAAGCGGCACATGATCTTATCCTGGTGGATGAAGATGAACCAAGTGAAGATTTTCTGTCATTAAGTCCTTACCAAAGCCTGCCAGTTTTGGTGGACAAGGATCTTGTGTTGTTTGACCCAAGGACAATCCTGGAGTACCTGGATGAAAGATTTCCGCATCCGCCCTTGCTGCCGGTGGATCCGGCGGAAAAAGCCAATATTAGACAAATGTTGATGCGGATTGACCATGATTGGACTCCAAAAGTGGTGGAAATGCAAAAGACCGCCAATTCTAAAAAGACCACGATCCTGCTAAAGGAGCTTAAAGAGAGCTTTATGATGTTGGCGCCTTTATTTTCGCAACACGAATTTTTTATGCGAGATGAGTTCTCTTTGGTGGATAGCGCTCTGGCGCCAATTCTATGGTATCTAGACTCACATGGGGTTACATATCCTAAATCCGCGCAAGCAGTTACTGATTATACCGAGCGTTTATTCAGCCGCGATACCTTCCAGACTAGCCTTACCGAATACGAGGAAGAGCTTAGGGAAATAGCTTAGGCGGGCGTTGTTTTAGCTACCGTTAACTTAATTCCGGTTTTAGTCAAAGTCATTTAATATAAAACTTATACCTGAGCAAATAACTCAGGTATAATTTCATTTATTTATTTTGATTTTTAGGGATGTAAAATGGATGTGTTAGACAGAATCGACCAGCAGGTTAAGAACAATCAGGTTTTAATCTATATGAAAGGCACTCCGCAGTTTCCAATGTGCGGTTTTTCATCCAGGGCAGCACAGGCACTGGCAGCCACCGGGATTGATTTTGCTTATGTAAATGTATTGGAAGATCAGGAGATTTTCGAAAATCTGCCGCGTTATGCAGACTGGCCGACTTTTCCGCAAATCTATGTTGATGGTGAGTTAATTGGAGGTTGTGATATAACCTTAGAACTTTATGAATCTGGTGAACTTCAAAAAATCCTCGAAAATTCAGGTTCCAAACAAGATATACAAGAGGAAGTTTAACTAATATACACAATAATTTGCCGGCTATGCCGGTGAGCACGATGTTCCCATAAGAATATTCCCTGCCAGGTTCCAAGACAAAGCTTGCCATCAATCACCGGAATGGTAATGCTGGTCTGAGTCAAAGCAGATTTTATATGTGCCGGCATGTCATCGGCTCCTTCCATTGTATGGGTAAACTCCTGGCTGCTTTCCGGCACCAGTTTTTCCAGCCAGTTTTCCAGATCGTTTTTACAGGAAGGATCGGCATTTTCCTGGATCACTAAGCTGGCAGAGGTATGACGAATAAAGAAAGTTGCCAGACCTTCATTGATTTTTGATTTATCTACAGCTTGCTGCGCTGTAGATGTGAATTCGTATAAGCCTTTATTATCGGTGTGTAATGTGATGATTTCATGCATGCTGGTTCTTAATCTTGCTTCCCGGATTTTAAATTTCAGTACCGGGCTAATTTATTAAGCTAAGGCAGGCTGGGGGAGGTGTGGGAATAATCTTTTTGGCTTTTTTCTTAGATTTAACCTTTTTCTTGCCGCGCCAGTCCCAGGTCATTACTTCCTTGCCACAGCCGCTACCTCTGGCCACATCTTTTTGCCCGATACAGAATTTGCTTCCTTTAGGGCATTTCAAACGTACATGAATATGATAATTATGACCGTACCATGGTCTTACTTTTCTAAGCCAGGATTTGTTATTTTCAGTTTCGCATAACTTGCGTTTGATAGCGGGATTTACAAATATTCTTTGCACCTTGCTGTCAGAGGCCGCAAGCTTGATTAGTGTTTTATATTTGGGGTTCCAGTTTTTATTGACATCAAATTTATCGAAATCCACCACATTATTGGGCGAGGGGTTTTCCCGCTCACCGGATTCTAGATTACCCTTAGGCAGTTTAAGCCAGATATCAGCATCAAGTCCGGTCTGATGGCTGCTATGTCCTTTGGTAAATCGTCCGCCGGCCGGCATTGACATATCGCCTATAAGCATGGTGCCTAGTTTTATCTCATTTACCATCCGTCCCAGGTTTTGTAAGTAGGATATCAAGTGTGGGTGGCCATAATAGCGGTTGCGTTTGGTACGGATAACTTCATAGCCTTCGCCCTTTAACGGCAGGGCCCGCCCGCCTAAAACGCAGCCGTTGGTATAAGTGCCGACACATTGTGGGTTATGCTGAGTAGGTTTTTTAATTTTCTCCCACTTGGTTTTAGCCATGGTATTGCCTGTAATGCCTAAAAGCAGGCTCAAAATTAAAATACGGGGCAAATCAAACATTTTTACCTTTAATCATTTTAGTTAAATATATATTGCTGTCACCTGCAGTGGCCGATTTTAAAACCTGGAATATACTGCCAAACTGGAATTCCTTGCTTTTGGTTTCCATGCATATCAAAGTATTACGGTTAATTATTGCAGATTGAGTTAATAAATCAACTGCCTTGTTTAGTAAATCTGTGGCATACGGCGGATCCATAAATATTATGTCTAAACTTTGTTTATGGTTTTTAAGAAACTTTAGCGCATCTGCATTAATTATTTGAAAAGAACTTGCTTTTAACATTGCCAAATTTCTCTTAAGGGTATTTGCAGCTTTTTTATTTTTCTCAACAAAATATACTTTCCTGGCGCCACGCGATAAGGCTTCTAATCCCAATGCGCCGCTGCCGGCAAAAAGGTCGAGGCAAACACTTCCTGCTATATCGAATTGCAGCCAATTAAAAATAGTTTCCCGGCTTTTCTCCGGGGTTGGCCTGAGACCAGATACAGCAGAAAATTTAATTCGGCGCGAACCCCATTTGCCGGCTATTATTCTAAGTGAATTGCCGGGCATTCATAATGCCTGTTTGCCGACTGTTACCGTGACAAATTTTTCCGGTAGAATCCGTCGCTGCCAGGCATCTTGGATCTCCTCCAGGCTTACTTCTTTAACCTTGGCGCTAAAAGTGTTTAAATAATCTAAAGGCAAGTTGTAAAAGCCAATCATTGCTACATACTCCGCTTGCTTTTTATTGCTGTCAAGCCGTAAGGGGAAACCACCGATGATATTGCTTTTAGCATGCTGTAACTCCTCTTTTGTCGGACCATTTTTTATAAAATCCCTAATCAAAGTTTTAATTACTTCTAAACCCTCTGATTTATTTTCATTTTTAGTTTGCATGCCAATTAGAAAGGGGCCAGCCTCACGCATCGGATTAAAGTAACTATAGGCACTGTAAGCCAGGCCGCGATTTTCCCGTATTTCTTTGGAAATACGAGATACTAAGCCGCTGCCGCCTAAAACATGATTACCGACATATAATGGAAAATAATCCGGGTCATTGCGCTTTATTCCGGGCTGCCCAATAAGAATATGTGACTGACTTGAAGGAAATTCAGTTTCAACCTTAATAGCTGTAGATACTAGTTTAGCCTCCGGCAAATCCTTGGGAGTTTCACCTTCGGGCAGCCGGCCTACCAATTTATTAGCAAGATTCTTAGCGGCCACTAGGTCCAAATCCCCAACGATAACCACAATTGAATTTTTTCCACTAAATAATTTGCTATGAAATATGGCCAGGTCCTCACGGGTTAAAGATTGCATAGTCTCCAGGGTGCCGCTGGGAGAGTGTGCGTAGGGATGCTCATTATATAAAGTCTGCATAAAAACTTTACTGGTGACCGTGCCCTGGTTTTGCTCCTCGGCCTTTAGACCTACCAGTGCACGTTTAAGGTCCCGGTCAAATGCTTCTTGTGGAAAAGCAGGGTTAAGCAGAATATCAGATAAAGCATCAGTTACTGGAGTTAATAGTTCAGAGTCAGACAAACTGCGCAAGGTAAACACCGACATATCGCGTAAAGATACGTTGGAAAATTCTGCGCCGTTATCTTCAAATGTTGCGGCCAACTGGTCTTCGGTATAATTTTTGCTGCCGGCTGGCATAAGAGCATTGGTCATGGAAGCCAGGCCGTACTTTTTTCCTTCGCGAGCAGAGCCGGCGTCAAATACAACCCTGATGTCCACCATTGGCAAATCGTGGGTTTCGACAAAATATACCCGGGAGCCATTATTGGTTTGCCAGTGTTGGATATTAAGTTCGGCCCATAAAAGGCTGGGCCATAGCAGGAATAACGGCAGCCATCTGCCTACATAGTTAAGTATCTTCATCTAATTTTTTAATTCTGCAGGGCTTTGTGGTTCCAGGATTGCAACCGTAAGCCTGTCATCAAGCAAATATTTTTTTGCTACTTCCCGTATCTGCTCTGGAGTAATTTGGTTTAGCTTATCCACAAATTCTTCAGCGACTTTCCAGGGAAGTCCGATGGATTCCATTTTGCCGATTTGCATAGCTTGATAGAAAATAGAATCCCGCTCATAAACTTTTGCCGCTTTTAACTGAGCTTTGATTTTGGCTAGTTCTTGCGGCTTAACCAGCTCGGTTTTAAGCTGGTTGACTTGTTTAAGTAATGACTGCTTTACTTCTTCAACTGTATGTGTGTCAGACGGCACGCCATCCAGCATAAACATGGTCTGTAGTCTGTCAGTTGCATCATAACCGGCACTGGCACTGCTAGCCACTTTTGCGCCGCGTATCAGATGCCTGGAGATTCGGGAGGATCGTCCGCCATCTAAAATATAGGCCAAAACTTCCAGTGCATATGGCTCCCAGGAATCTTTGGCGCTGGAAACCGATGGTACCGGGTAGCCCATAATGATATATGGCACCTTGCCTGGTGCTTTGACTTTTATTTGCCTGGGCCCGAGAGATAAAATTTCCTTTTGTGGTTTGGGTGGATTTATATTCGAGGGCTTCAACGGCCCAAAGTGCTTTTTGGCCTCGCTTATCACCTTGTCCGGTTCAACATCTCCTGCCACTACCAGGATTGCATTGTTTGGGGCGTACCATTTTTCATACCATTTTTGTAAATCTTCTAGTTGCATATTTTTGATATCGGTCATCCAGCCGATTATTGGATTCCGATAAGGACTGTTTACAAAGGCAGCGGCGGCAAATTGCTCAAAAGTTAAAGACTCGGGGTTATTGTCGGTACGCAGACGCCGCTCTTCGGTTACTACCTGCCGTTCCTTGGCAAACTCTGCTTTATCCAGTTTAAGATTGCGCATTCTGTCAGCCTCCAGCTCAAAGCTTAGAGGATAAAGCGATTTTTCCATACGTTGAAAATAGGCCGTGTAGTCGCGGCCGGTGAATGCATTCTCGCGCCCGCCGTTATAGGAAATTATCTCGGAGAATTCATTCGGCTCCAGTTTTTCCGTACCCTTGAACATCATGTGTTCAAGAATGTGTGAGACACCAGTGATGCCGCCGTGCTCATAACTCGAGCCAACTCTATACCAGATTTGTGAGACCATTACCGGTGAGCGGTGATCTTCCTTGACAATGATTTTCATGCCGTTATCCAGCATGACTTCGGTAATTTTAGCCTGAGAAAACCCTGATAAAATCAGGCCTATGCATACTAGAAAATATTTCATTATATTGTACACTTTCGTTTAACTTTGTAGATTCTAGCTAAAAAGAAATTAAAATTTATGCGTTAAAACTGCTTAAATCCACAATATGGACCTTTTGCAAAAAAATTAGTTCATTAATGGATAAATTGTAAGTTTAGCCCTTTATTTAACAGAAATATGCAGGTTTTTTAGAACTGAATGAGTGAGAGAAAACATAGGGTAGTCTAGCTTCTTACTCTATACGTTTGAACCTGGTAGTAACAGTTGGTCCAAATCTGGAATCATCTATCGTAAGAATATTGTTGTATTCAGACAATTTCCATATGCCAAAAATCTTGGTGCCGGGTGGCTGTGGGTCATATGGTCCGAGTGGACAGTTATGCGCCAGCATCGTGCCTGAAACCAGGTTGTTAGTAATACTTTCAATCGAAACCGTATTAAAACAGACATTGGTGCTAGAGTAATACTCCTGGTCAGTAATTATAGTGTAGGCCGGCTCATTATGCATTAGTTGGCCGGATACGTAAGTTGCGACCCGGTTCCAAATACCGCAGTAAGAATGAGTGCAAGCCTGGCGGTTTTTAGTGCTGTCATGCCGCAGATATTTTTCCGTTATTTCGTCGGTATCAATTTTATAATCTAAGGTAAGGGTAGTTGAGTCTTGACTTAAGCTGTATTTATAACTCATGCTGGAACCCGGGTTTTCCGGAGGCGGGCAGTCACCGGATCCAATCGAAACCTCGATTTTATCCCCGGCAATAGCATAACTGCCAGTCAAGGCACACTTGTCATTTATTGGTTTGAAAGTCATGGCGCTAAAACCACCCTGGGATATGAGAAGTCTTTTTTGGGCCGCAACCGGCTCTGAGTTTTTAGACTTCTTTATTAAATCCCACATGCCATTTAGTTCGCCGGCCGCATATAATGGATTGAGCAAAAATAGGCCTAAGAGCCAGATTGTGTTTTTAAGTTTTAGCAAGATTAGCATACCTTGATTAAACGCACATTATAAACCAAGGACAGACGGCAACTTGCCAATACTTTGTATGTGATGGCTTGGGTTTAACCTGGAAAGTTGTTCATCAGAATGTGCCCCGCCTGCTACCGCCACCGCGTCTATATTTGCATTTGCAGCCATTTCAAGATCAAACTCGGTATCACCCACCATTAAGGCTGCGCTAGCGGGCGTTTTAGTTTCTTCTATGATTTCATTTAACATCATAGGGTCAGGTTTGGAGGCGGTTTCATCGGCGGCGCGTGTTGCGGTAAAATAGTTTGCAAGCCTGGTTTCATGTAAGACCTTATCCAGACCTAGGCGGCTTTTACCAGTTGCAACTGCTAACATAAATCCATTATCCTTTAAAACATCCAGGACATTTTGTACTTCAGGAAACAGCAGGCTCCTGTCCTGCCTGGTGTTAAAAAAATATTTACGGTAAACCCTGGACATATCAGATATAAGCGTTTCATCCGCGTCCGGATATAGACCCAGCACCGCTTCTTTAAGACCTAAGCCGATAATGTTCTGGATTTTGTCCCGAGAAAGTTTTGGCAGACCAAGTTCGGCTATGGTTTTTTGAATGCACTTAACTATTGAATCGGTTGAGTCCATCAAAGTGCCGTCCCAATCGAAAATAATTAACTGATATTCGGACAACTTATAGTTTTGCAAGAAATTTCACTAATTCATCTCCCAACGGTGCGCTTAGGCTAATTTCGCCCTTTTCCGGATGCGGGAATTTTACTTTATCGGCGTGGAGAAACATACGCCTTAAGCCAAGGTTTCTAAAAATTTTGTTTTTTTGTTCATCCCCGTATTTGCTGTCGCCAGCAACAGGATGCCCTAAACTTTGTGCATGAACCCTTATTTGGTGAGTTCTACCGGTTATAAGTTCAGCTTCTACCAAAGTGGCTTGAGAAAATCTTTGTTTTACTGTAAAAATTGTGAGTGAGTCTTTACCGGCTGTATCAGCTTTTACCATACGCTCACCGGACTTTAGTGTATCTTTTTTAAGAGTTTTATCGCATTTGACCAGGCTCTGTTTTAGTTTGCCGGATAAGAGCGCCAGATAGCATTTATGCACTTTACCCTCTCTTAAAGCACTGTGTAATAAACGTAAGAATGAACGTTTTTTGGCAATAATAAGACAGCCGGATGTGTCCTTATCCAGGCGGTGCGCCAGTTCTAAACCATGGTGGTAAGGATAAAGCTGACGCATAGCTTCAATCAGACCAAAATTTAAACCGCTGCCGCCATGTACTGCAATTCCTGCCGGTTTATTTACAACCAGTAGAAACTTGTCCTCATAAATAACCGAATTATTTATCCGCTCAAGAAATTTCTCACCAGGTTTAATCTTATAAGTTTCCTTAATGCGTACCGGTGGTATTCTTATCTCATCTTTTAGATTAATTTTATATACTGGCTTTATACGTTTTTTGTTTACCCTTACCTGTCCGGTGCGAATTATTTTATATACATGAGATTTAGGCACTCCTTTGAGTTTGCGCACAAGAAAATTGTCAATTCTTTGCCCTAAGCCTGATTCAGTTGCGGTAAGAATCTTTACTCTTTGAGAGTCTGACATAAATTCTTGTATTTATAACAAAAACCCAATATTATACACTTTACAAAAGCGCGGACTGGCGCTGTTACATAGTTTTAGAGCAAGTGGCTCTAAATAAAAGATTTTTAAGCCTGCGATTTATTCGGGGCTTTATTTTTAAAAAGACATACATTTAGGTTGGGCTAAAAAACGCAACGGACTTAATAACCTTAAGGTTTACATATATTTTTTAACCATAGAATTAATTTCACAGGAATTTAAAAGTTTAGAAATACCGTTAATTACGGCAGATAAAGATAATTGCTGGTTTATAAGCGCTGGTTGTCAATGTGTGTCTTCTGTTTAAGAGAGACATAAAAAATGAAACGAATTTTAGTCAATGCACTCCAGAAAGAGGAAGTGCGGGTAGGTCTGGTTGACGGCCAATATTTATACGATATAGATATTGAAAATGCCGAATACAACAAGAAAAAGAATAACATATATAAAGGGGTGATTACCCGGGTAGAACCAAGTTTTGAGGCAGCTTTTGTCAATTATGGGCAGGAACGTCATGGTTTTCTACCGTTTAAGGAAATAGCCCGCAGTTATTTTCAAAAAGAGGCTCTGGAAAAAGATTCCCGGCCAAGTATTGCCGAAGCAGTAAAAGAGGGGCAGGAGGTTATAGTCCAGGTTGCCAAAGAAGAGCGTGGCAACAAGGGGGCGGCGCTTACAACTTATGTCAGCATAGCTGGGCGCTATTTGGTGTTAATGGCCAATAATCCGCGGGCCGGGGGGATTTCACGCCGAATTGAGGGCAGTGACCGGAAAGATCTTAAAAGGGCTTTTCGTGAATTAAATATAAAGTCAGGCTCCGGGGTTATAGTTCGTACGGCCGGTGTTGGTAAGTCGGTACAGGAGCTGCAGTGGGATTTGGATTATCTTAATCAAATCTGGGAAAATATTGCAAAAGCTGCAGAAAAACAGCCGGCACCTTTTTTAATCTATGAAGAAAGTAATATCATCGTGCGGGTGCTGCGCGATCACTTTCGCTCTGATATTGGTGAAATTTTTATTGATAATAAAGAAGTTTACAATTTTGCCAAAGCCTTTATGACCCAGGTGATGCCGCATGCATTAAGCAAGCTAAAACTCTACGATGACACTATACCGATGTTCAATCGTTTCCAGGTTGAAAGTCAGATTGAATCAGCTTTTAAACGTGAAGTAAGACTGCCTTCAGGTGGCTCAATAGTAATTGATCCGACTGAAGCATTAATCTCAATTGATATTAACTCAGCGCGTGCTACCAAAGGAAAAAGCATAGAAGAAACTGCAATCAATGCTAACCTGGAAGCAGCGGACGAGATAGCCAGGCAGCTAAGGCTAAGGGATATCGGCGGCCTTATAGTTATTGATTTTATTGATATGCTGGATACTAAAAACCGCCGTGAGGTGGAAAATAGATTACGTAATGCCGCCAGACTGGATAGGGCGCGGATTCAAATGTCGGGTATATCAAGGTTTGGACTTTTGGAAATGTCGCGTCAACGCCTAAGACCTTCATTGGGTGAGTCGGCGATGGAGGTCTGTCCGCGCTGTGCAGGTAACCGGACTATCAGAAGTCCACAATCATTATCCTTGTCAATTTTCAGGTTACTCCAGGAAGAGGCACTTAAAAAGAATACCGGCAGGGTAATTGCTCAGGTTCCGATAGATGTTGCCACATATCTTTTAAATGAAAAACGTACTGCGCTCAGGAAACTTGAGAAGCGCACAAAAACTCAAATTATTCTGGTACCTAATTCTTCTTTGGAAACCCCAAATTATTCAATTGAAAGATTACGCCGGGATAACCAACAGATAAAAGAAAATAAAGTCAGTTATGAAATGCTGGAGCTTGAAGAAGAGCAGCATGATATACTGCCGCATGAAAAAATAAAATCTGCTAAAGACGCGGCACCGGCAGTACAGCAGCTGATTCCACAGAAGCCTGCACCTAAACCGCAGACCACTCCTGCCACTGATTCAATGCCTGCCAAAGTCAAGCAAAATGGTTTAATGTCAAAAATTATATCGTTATTCGCCAAAGAACCAGAGGAGAAGAAACCGCAGCCGACTACCGAAAATAAACCAAAACATAAACCAAGAAACCGCAAGCCTTACAACAAAAAATCCAGGCGACCAAATAACCGCCGTCCGGGTTCTAATAAAAAGCCGCAACACACCAAACGCAGTGGACTACACAGAAGTAGAGGCGGTAAACCAAAACCACGATCAAATACGCCGCCTAAAGCATCCGGGGATAAGTAAAGAAGAATTTTATCCTTAGTCGGTTAAATTCTTAACCGGCAGGCAAATGGCGAATTCCACGCCCTCGGGGGTTGTCGTGTTGCGTACGTTTATTGTGCCGTTATGGGTTTCAATTATGACCCGCGCCACATACAGCCCTATGCCCAAATGCGGACGCTTACTCTGCTTATCCAGACGTTTGGAAACCATAGATTCAAACACGGTATCTTTAATTTCTGGCTGTATGTGTGGGCCTTGATTGCTAATGTAAATACAAATTTCATTCTGATTTGCCTGTTTGAGATTGATAATGATAGGCGTGTCCGGCAAGCTGAAATCTACTGCATTATCCAGAACTTTGTCCAGCATTTGAGCAATTGATTCGGGCCAGCCGAAAACCAGTACTGGCTCTGTCGCCATTTCAACTACAAAGGTTTTATCAGGGTGGGTTTGTTGATAATTATCAAAATATTCTTTACTTAACTCAACCAAATCAAATACCTCCTTATAATCAGCTTCCAAGGCTTGTTCCAGGGTCGAAGCTTCGGTAAGACTATGCAAAATAGAAGCTAAGCGCCGGACGCCATTCTTAATGCTGGTGATGTATTTATTTGATTGCCTGGAGGTAATGACCTCTTTCTCCAGATTTTCTACCGATGTGCTAAGTATATTTAACGGGTTTAAAATTTCATGCCGCAGGGTTCTAGGCATTCTTTCAAGATACTTGGTATGTTGCCTCAAGCTATCCAGCATTTGTTTTATGCTGGCAGACAGGGCGCCAAGTTCATCTTTTTTTCTGGCTCCGCTAATATTGGCGCCAGGGTTGATTCGGCCCTTATCATCAATTGCACTTATAGTTTCACTATGCAGGCGATTGATCCTGAAAGTAAGTCTGGTGGCAAACCACATTAAGGACACGATTGCGATAAAAAATATAACAGCGATTCTTTTAACCACACTGGTAAGAGCATGGTTTTGTGAAGCCAGTATTTCATTGGTTGACTGTTCCACAACTACCGCACCGGTGATTTTGTTATTAATTTTAATAGGATAGGCAGCACCGACTATCTTGGCTTTCTCATCCAAAGAATCACGGGTAAAGTTGGTGGCCTGGTTTTTAAAGGCTTTGGATATTGCCTGGTTAGTCAGCAAGGTGGTGGTTTCAGGCAGGTCTTTAAAGTTTTCGATCTTTTCAGTTAAAAGATAATCGAGGACTTTTTCAATAAAATCTCTTGAGTCCTGTTTTTTGGTTTGGTTCTGTACGCTGCCGGTTACTGCTCGCACCCGATGGTATTGGTCAACCACCCAGACTCTGCCATCCGGTCGGTCCAGACCATTTAGAATTTTCTCTATTTGCGGCGAACGCAATAAAATCTTGTTAAGGTCATTTGTTCTTTCCGGATCGATAGTGCTAATGATAACCGGTTTTATTTTTAGTTGTTGACCACCTGTGACGTCCACATCGGAGACGGCAAAGCCGATAAAACCGGCATTAATCACCATGTCTATCGGCATCCTAAGTTCAACATTGTAGCCTTGATCAGTTGTATTAAGAAAAGCCATGAAGTCAGTTTCATGTTTGCCGCTAACAGGAGTACTCCAGTCTTCCTGCATTGTATAGGCGCTCATAAATCCTGGCTGGTAACTGGTTAAAATAATTCTTTTTATTCCAGGATATTTATCCCGCATATAAATGCGGACCAGGTCTTCACGGTTAAGGGAACTGTCAGGGTTTCTGAAAATAACCTTGTCATCCACTATCTGGAACAAAGCATAAATATATGCTTCGTCGTAAGCTAAAGAATACCAGAACGAAATGTCTTTTTCCGATTCTGGCGCATTTTCTGATAATAGGTTTTTTGCGTCAAAATATCTGGCGTTATGGATTAAATCCTGCCAGTCATTAATCTCACCGTCTATACTAATCCTATTGAATGAGGGTTGGGCATATAGATGCCATTGGTTTTCCTGATTTAAAGGAATGCCGGTTTTAGGATCAAATAGCTCGCTTCTTTCATTTAAAACCGTAGCAATAGCCTTAGCCTCTAGCAACAAAGCACTTTCCAGACCATTTTGAATCAGGCCACGCATGTCTTTTACAAAGCGATATCCCATAAAGGGGATTGCTAAAAACAATAGGCTTACCAACAGAAGTTTAGTGCGGATTCCCATTGAACTGGGTTAGCAATTCCAGCGGTAACCTATGCCAAATACATTTTTTATGCAGTCAAATTCAGAATCAACCGCCTTGAATTTGCCGCGGATGCGTCGCACATGCCCATTAATAGTATTCTTCTCTACGATAGTTTGTCTGGTAACCTGCATCAAATCTTCATAGCTTTTTACATGTCCTGGACTTTTTACCAAAGATTCCACAATCCAAAACTCGGTCATGGTTAGGTCTAACATAGCGTCTTGCCAGTAAACCGCCATGGAGTTTTCGTCAATGGTTAAATCGCCATGGGTAAATTTTTCCTTTGCATCTTCTGCAGTCTTTTGACCGTTGATTGCATCAGCTATTCTGAACAAGGAGGATACCCGGACCGCCAGATAATCCAGGGTTATTGGTTTTATCAGGTAATCCCAGGCATCCAGCCTAAGACCGGAAACCCGGTCAGACTCAGCATCACGCGCAGTTAGAAATATTATCGGCAATTTAGGATTGATATTGCGGATTTTTTTGCACAATTCAAATCCGGCATCATGATCATCCTCCAGCATTACATCCAGAATTGCTAAATCCGGCAAACTTTCAGCAAAAGCCTGTTCCGCCTCATGGCGGTTAGAGTAAGTTTCAACTTCATAACCCTGGCGCCGTAGTGAATCAGCATAATTTTCCCTTTGATCAGGATCGTCTTCTACAATTGTTATGCGTTTCATTATTTAATTTCAACTTTAACCTTTTGTAGTATAAGTTATTTCATACACAAACCAAAATCGACTAAAATACCACAAAATTTTTTCTTGTTATGACTACAACCCGTTTCGCTCCTTCTCCTACAGGCTTTTTACATATCGGTGGCGTGCGTACTGCGCTTTATTCCTGGTTATACGCCAGACAAAATAATGGAAAGTTTATTTTAAGAATCGAAGATACTGATCGACAACGCTCAACCCAGGAGTCGGTCGCGGCAATTTTAGATGGTATGCATTGGCTGGGACTTGATTATGACGAGGGCCCTTTTTATCAGACAGAGCGTTATCCAAGGTATAAGGAGATTATTGAGAAGCTCATATCAAGCGGGCATGCTTACCACTGTTATTGCTCAAAAGAAAAACTTGATAAAATGCGCGATAAGCAGCGCGCACTTAAGCAAAAACCCAAGTATGACGGCACTTGTCGTAATCTTGGCAATCAGCCGTCAAACGCTGACTCTGTAATAAGATTTAAAAATCCACTCGCGGGACAGGTGGTAATAGACGATATGGTGCGCGGTAAAATCATCATAGATAATAATGAGCTGGATGATCTTGTTATAGCCAGGGCCGACGGCACCCCAACTTATAATCTTACGGTGGTGGTTGATGACCTGGATATGGGTATTACACACGTTATACGGGGCGATGATCATATAAATAATACTCCCAGACAAATTAATATATTTAAAGCATTGGGCGCTGAACCGCCGCAATATGCGCATGTGCCGATGATTCTCGGCGCTGACGGCGCACGGCTTTCCAAACGCCATGGGGCGGTAAGTGTCTTGCAATACCAGGAAGACGGTTTTTTACCGGAGGCGCTGTTAAATTATCTGCTGCGTTTAGGCTGGTCTTATAAGGATCAGGAAATATTTTCCAAAGAGGAAATGCTTAAGCTGTTTTCGATAACTGATGTAAATTCTGCACCTTCGACTTTTAATCCGGAAAAGCTTTTGTGGTTAAATCAGCAATACATAATAAATTCTGAACCTGAGCTCCTGGCAGAAATATTAAGCTGGCAATTTGCAAAAATCGGGGTGGTTGCAGATAGTGGTCCACAGTTGGCAAAAGTGGTAGAAGCCCAGCAATCAAGATGCAAAACCATGCGGGAAATGGCAGAAGATAGTAAATATTTCTATCAGGCAGTAGCCAAATACGATGGTAAGGCGGCAGACAAGAATCTTAATAAACAAAGCCTTGAGATTTTACAAAGTCTCAGAAAACAGCTGGAAGATATAGCGATCTGGCAGGCGGATAAAATAAAGACCGTGATAAAAGATATTGTTAATGAATACCAGGTAGGTTTTGCCAAAGTAGCACTGCCGTTAAGGGTTGTAGTTACCGGCAGTGCCTCTTCGCCATCTATTGATTTGACTGCGGAACTTATAGGTAAGGAGCAGGTTTTAAGTAGAATAGATGCTGCGTTAAATTATATAAGAGAAAATAGATAAAATTCTTGACAGAATCAGCTGGCCTGCGTAAAGTACGCCCTCTCGGGGCTATAGCTCAGCTGGGAGAGCACTTGCATGGCATGCAAGGGGTCGGCGGTTCGATCCCGCCTAGCTCCAAAATTGCCGACATAAGATTTAATACTATGTCCCCTTCGTCTAGAGGCCTAGGACACCGCCCTTTCACGGCGGTAACAGGGGTTCGAAACCCCTAGGGGACGCCATTTTCTAGCAAGCAGTTAATACTGCTTGCTTGCAGTTAATTTTCCTTTAAGTCTTTTTATATCCCAATTTTCAATTGCCCACTGCCAAAGTTCATTGGAATTTGCCTTTTTGAGCTCCGTGGGCGGGTTTTGTTTTAGAAATTCCAATGCGGTAAATATGGATCCGGATATGGACTTCTGACTTAAACCTAATTCCGGTGCCTGAGTTTGTTTGCTAAGCTTAGTGCCATCCGGATGAGTGGCAAGCGGCACATGGCCATATCTGGGGGTTATGTATCCCAATAATTGTTGCAGATATATCTGCTTGGGAGTTTGTTCGATGAGGTCTATACCTCGAATAACTTCACTAACTCCAAATCTAGCATCATCCACCACTACCGCCAGCTGATAGGAAAAGAGTCCATCTTTACGCTTGATAATAAAATCCCCAACCTCTGATTCAAGCCGCCAGTTATTATCACCTGTCGCCAGATCCGCTACTGTAATGTTTATGTTGTCAGTTATAATTCTGGTAGCGGTATTTTTAGCAAGATGATTTTTATTACGGCATATGCCAGGATATATCGGGGAGGATTGTAAACCCTTGCGCGAACATTGGCAGTTATAGGTAAGGCCCAGGTATTTTAAATCTGCAAGCACGCTGTGATACAAATCTAAATTATGGCTTTGGCAAATTACTTTATCATCCCAGTGCAATTTATAGGCATCCAGGGTCTTTAGAATTTTGTCTTTAGCGCCTTTTTCTTCACGTGGCGGGTCTAAATCTTCGATGCGCAAATGCCATTTGCCGTTATTGGCTTTGGCCTGCAGGAAACTGGCGGCAGCGGCCACTAAAGAGCCAAAATGCAGGCCGCCGGTAGGGGAAGGGGCAAAGCGCCCTGTATATGTTATGTTGGTTTTTTCAGTTGCGATTGCAATTCTGGACTGAAGTCAATAGGCGCTAACCTGCTCTTGATTTTTCTTTTATTTCATCCAGCTCCTTGCAATCAATGCACAAGGTGGCGGTAGGTCTGGCCTCAAGCCGCGGAATACCAATCTCCACACCGCAGGATTCACAATAGCCGTATTCACTATGTTGGCCATTGTCCAGCTCATTTAGAGACTGATCTATTTTGTTGATAAGTTTAAATTCGCGGTCACGGGTTCTTAGTTCCAAGGAAAATTCCTCTTCTAATGTTGCGCGATCATTCGGATCAGGTAAATTAGTTGCTTCATCCTGCAAGTGATGGACCGTGCGCTCCATTTCCTCCAAAAGCTGTTTTTTCCAGAGTTTTAATATCTGGCGAAAGTGCTCCTGTTGTTTTTCATTCATGTACTTTTCCCGTGCCTTGGGTTTATACGGGGCAATTTCACCAAAAATCAGGTTGTCTTTCTTGGGTTTGGCTTTAGTTTTGGCCACAACAAAAATCCTAAAATTAAAATAAGGTGCATTTGATACCAGAAACTGCCGCCTAAGGCAAATATTTTTGCAAAATTATTTGTGATTTATGTCGATAATTATTAGTAAACGAATGCTAAAATTCACTGCAAATTTAACTAATTCATATGAGCAATCTTAAAGCGATAATTTTTGATGTTGATGGTACTTTAGCTGATACCGAACGACTGGGGCATCGGGTAGCGTTTAATCAGGCTTTTGCTGATGCGGGACTCGACTGGAACTGGAATGAAGAGTTATATGGCGAGCTGCTTACTGTAACTGGTGGCAAAGAGCGGATTAAATTCTTTATTAATAAATACCTGGATGATTTTAAGCTTGCGAACCCTGACAAATATATCGCGGATATTCATGCCAGTAAAACCAGGCATTATGTAGAACTGGTAAACAGCGGAAAACTGCCTTTAAGACAAGGCGCTGCCTCTTTAATAAAATCTGCACTTAAAAATGATATAAAAGTTGCGATCGCGACCACTACCACCTGGGAAAATGTTGAGACATTACTCAAGAGTCAGTTAGGTGCGGGTTCACTTGACTGGTTTAGTGTAATAGCTGCCGGAGATATTGTTGAGCATAAAAAGCCTGCGCCTGATATATACCTGTACGCCTTAAATAAATTAGGACTGGAAGCTGAAAACTGTATCGCCCTGGAGGATTCGAGAAATGGCTTGCTATCATCGATTGGAGCTGGACTTAAAACTGTGGTTACAACTAATGGTTATACAAAAAATGAAAACCTCAGTGAGGCAGAGTTAGTCGTTAATAAAATTGGCACCGAGGCTAAGCCTTTTAAAATTGCCAGTGGTTATAATTATGGTCAGAGCTATGTCAATCTTACTTTGAGACCTTTGCATAACTCCCCCTCCAAATATGGACAAATGTTAAAATTACCCGCAAGTTAACCAAAGTGTAGGAACAATATGTCCTGGAAGAATCAATCCCAATATAGCTTAGCTGATGCC
>Ga0209790_1000003_pt1 | contig 48586 bp, 49 predicted proteins | sample WorMetG1aBELIZE2_FD_187420 | JGI IMG/M metagenome (GOLD analysis project Ga0209790, IMG submission 187420) | Marine gutless worms symbiont microbial communities from Max Planck institute for Marine Microbiology, Germany - Inanidrilus... ... | reverse complement strand
CAGGGCATCAGCTAAGCTATATTGGGATTGATTCTTCCAGGACATATTGTTCCTACACTTTGGTTAACTTGCGGGTAATTTTAACATTTGTCCATATTTGGAGGGGGAGTTATGCAAAGGTCTCAAGTTATAAATTTACCGGGCAAGAAAATCATATCTTTTAGGATTTAAGGCTGCTGGGTTAAATGGTATTTTGTTATCAGATAAGGCAAAAGCCCGCGCAATGAGGGAGTTTATATTTTAATAAATGACCGATTGAGCAGGCTTTTAACGCAATATGAGGACAAAATAACTTTAAGACGGCGGCCTTAAACGTTGAAGCGGAAGTGGACAACATCCCCATCCTCAACAATATATTCCTTGCCCTCAGATCTTAGTTTGCCCGCCTCCTTTGCTGCCTGTTCACCGCCAAGCTTAACAAAATCATCAAACTTCACCACTTCGGCTCGGATAAAGCCCCGCTCAAAGTCTGTGTGAATTTTACCGGCAGCTTCAGGCGCACTGGCGCCAACTGGAATAGTCCAGGCTCGTACTTCCTTTTCGCCGGCGGTAAAATAAGTCTGCAAACCTAAAAGCTTATAACCGGCACGGATAATCCGGTTAAGCCCCGGCTCTTCAAGGCCTAAATCCTGCAAAAACTCCAGCTGCTCGTCTTCCGGCATTTCTGCAAGTTCCGATTCAATTGCGGCGCAGGCAGCAATCACCTCAGCCTTGTCTTTTTTAGCAATTGCTTTTACAGTATCCAGAGCCGGATTATCGCTAAAGCCATCTTCTGCCACATTGGCGATATACATAACAGGTTTTTCAGTGATTAACGGTATATCCTTGTAGAGTTCTTTTTCCGCAGCAGCTAAATTTAAAGTGCGCACCGGCTGGCATTGATCCAGATGACTTTTTATTTTTTCTAGAACTTCCCTGGTGGCTTTTGCGGTTTTATCACCAGTCCTTGCCACCTTTTCGACTTTGGCAAGAAATTTTTCCACCGATTCAAGATCAGCTAAAGCAAGTTCGGTATTAATAACTTCAATGTCGGATGCCGGGTCAATCTTGCCTTCGACATGTACCACATTATCATCTTCAAAGCACCTTACCACATGTGCTATGGCATCGGTCTCGCGGATATTGGCTAAAAATTTGTTACCCAATCCTTCACCTTTGGAAGCACCGGCAACCAAACCTGCAATATCTACAAACTCCATGCTGGCCGGGATTATCTTTTCAGGATTAACGATCTCGGCTAATTTACCAAGCCGGGTATCGGGTACTGCAACAATCCCAATGTTTGGGTCTATAGTGCAAAATGGGTAGTTTTCAGCATCAATTCCAGACTTGGTAAGAGCATTAAATAATGTTGATTTGCCGACATTTGGCAGGCCGACAATACCGCATTTAAAACCCATATTTAACTGCGTTGATGCAGCTGATTCATTACCTTGGCAAAATCACCGTTTACTATATCCTTAATATGGTGTTCAGCGGCAGTAAGTGCATCTTCTATCTTGCCTAAATCGACCTTAGAGGGTTTCTTAAGTACATATTTAACCACATCATATCGCCGTGCCGGATGACCAATGCCTACCCTAAGTCTATGGAATTTATTGGTGCCGAGGGTGGAGATTATGCTGCGCAGGCCGTTATGCCCGCCATGACCGCCGCCGGCCTTAAGTCGCACCGTACCTGGCTCTAAATCAAGATCATCATGCACAATTAAAATTTCATCTGCCGGGATTTTATAATAGCTGGCAAACGCCGCTACCGCTCGACCGCTAGCGTTAACGAAGGTTTTGGGCTTTAGGAGCCAGGACTTGCGCCGACCGAAACTTTCTCTGGCAGAAAAAGTAAAAAATCTTGGATCGGATTTAAAAGAATTGCTTAAGCGGTCCAGTAACCAGAACCCGACATTATGCCGGGTATTATCATATTCAGCGCCGACATTGCCTAAGCCGGCAATCAGCTTAATCGGCATTTACTGGTCGCTGTCAGTCGCTGGTGTTTCTGTGTCTTCTGCAACTTCTGCTTCGCCTTCACCTTCAGCTTCGCCTTCTGCTGCCTCTAGCTCTTCCTCAGGCTCTTCTGCTACTCTAGGCTCAATTACCTGGACCACAGTCTGATCCCGGTCCTGAATTTCATCTTCTTCTACCCCGATAAATGCAGTTAAGATTACGCCTTCCGGTAATTTTATTTCAGAAAGACTTAGCGAGTCTCCGATATCCATATCTTCCAGGTCAACTGCCAGGGATTCTGGTAAATCCTTGGCCATACAGCGTACCTCAACCTCGGTAAAGTGAGTATCAACTACACCGCCCATCTTAACTCCTTTGGCGGTTTCGCTATTTTCAAAGTGCAGGGGCACAGTCATGTTGATTTCGCTCTTGCCTCTGACGCGCAGTAAATCCAAATGCATAATATTTATCTTAGCCGGGTGCCTTTGTACGGCCTTAAGCACTACTTTTTCCTGATTGCCGTCTAGAGTCATTTGCAAAATGCTGGAGTAAAATGCCTCATTTTCCAGGCTATGCAAAATTTCATCGTGTTTTATCTTAATTGACTGCGGCTCGGCATCTTCTCCGCCATAAACAATAGCCGGTATATAGCCTTGAGTCCGTAAGCGGCGTACGGCGCCTTTGCCTGATTCAGTTCTGGTTTCAGCGTTTATGTTTAAGCTGGCACTCATGGTGTCTCCAAAAAGCCTTGAGAAAATTAAAGGTGGCGTATTTTAATATAAACCGGGAAGTTTGTGTAAAAAACTTACGTGGTTAAATTAGCCGGTTTTATTCCATATATAAAGAACTTACCGACTCGCCGCTGTCCATTCGGCTAATGGTTTCGGCTAATAATTCGGCAATACTGATCTGACGGATTTTCCGGCAGTTTTTAGCTTTTTTTCTAAGCGGGATTGAGTCAGTAACCACCAGTTCGTCGATACTGGAATTTTCAATGTTTTCCACTGCCTTGCCTGATAGCACAGGGTGGGTGCAGTAAGCGGTTACCTTGGAGGCTCCTTCCTGTTTTAGTACATCCGCTGCCTTACATAAGGTTCCGGCGGTGTCCACCATATCATCCACCAGTACGCAGGAGCGTCCGGACACATCGCCGATAATGTTCATTACCTCTGAAACATTAGCATCCGGGCGGCGTTTGTCAATAATTGCCAGATCCAGATTGCCCAACATTTTGGAAATGCCGCGGGCGCGTACTACACCGCCTACATCAGGCGAAACTATCATCAAATTATCATGACCGCTACGCCATATATCACTTAGAAGCAAAGGTGAGGCGTATATATTATCTACCGGGATTCCAAAAAATCCCTGAATCTGGTCAGCATGCAAATCTACGGTTAAGATATGATCTGCTCCGACATTGGTCAGCATATCCGCTACTACTTTGGCGGTAATCGGTACCCGAGCCGAGCGCGGCCGTCTATCCTGCCTGGCATAGCCAAAATAGGGAATAACTACCGTAATCTTGCTGGCAGCGGCGCGGCGCATGGCATCAATCATCACCATCAACTCCATAAGATTGTTATTGGTAGGTTTGCAGGTGGACTGGATTATGTACACATCACGCAGGCGCACATTATCTTCCACCTGCACTTGTACTTCACCATCGCTAAATTTATCGACCGAAATCTTACCTAGCCTGAGACCAAGCCGGGAGGCGACCTTGGAAGCCAGTCGCCGGTTGGAACTACCGGCAAACAGCATCATACGATCTTTATCCTTGTCAACTATATTGGCTAACATAATATATGGCTGGGGTGGTAGGATTCGAACCTACGCATGACGGGATCAAAACCCGCTGCCTTACCGCTTGGCTACACCCCATTAGTTTTTGTCTCCCGCAATAAAGGAGAAGTATTTAAGCTCATGGCCGTAAACGCTTTCCAGTTAGCAGGAATTATATCCAAAATTTTTCGGGCCTCGTTCATTTTTGTAAACTGGCTAAATACACAGCCGCCGCTGCCGCTAAGTCTGGGAGAAAAATCAGCTAAAAATTTAAGCACTTTTCCCACCTCAGGGTATTGGTTTTTAACCACCTCAGTAAAATCATTAGTTAAATCATTCACAGCCGGGGCGGGTATTTTGATACGTGGGCTGTTGCGTGTCAATTCTTTTGCGGCAAAAACCTCACCGGTGCTGACATGTACCTCGGGGCATATGATCAGGGTAGGCTTTTCTTTAAACTCATCATATTTAATTTTTTCCCCTACACCCTCGGCCCAAGCTGCTTTACCGTGCAGGAAAATCGGCACATCAGCTCCCAGTTTAAGCCCCAGACATAACAAGTCATTAAGGCTTAGCTTCGTCTGCCATAATTCATTTAAGGCTACCAGAGTAGTGGCAGCATCTGAACTGCCGCCGCCTAATCCACCGCCTGTCGGAATTTTTTTATTTAGCTTTATGCTGGCGCCAAGCTTACAGCTGGTGTGGGACTGTAAAAGCTTGGCAGCCTTAAGAATTAGATCGGACTTGCCGTAATCCGGACCTTCATCATTTCGGAGAATATTGTTATCTTTTCTAAGCTCAAAACTTAGCTGGTCGCAGTAGTCCAAAAACTGAAAAGCAGTCTGCAGTTCATGATAACCATCGGATCTTTGGCCTACGATGCGTAAAAACAGATTTATCTTGGCTGGAGCCGGGCGGATTATAGTATGCAATGTAAGAGGATAAATTCAATATACGAGGTTTATCATTGATAAATTCCCTTGTCCTCCAGCATTTTCTTGATTTTTAATACCGCCGGGTGTTCCGGGTTTAGCTTAAGCCCGGATTCCAGGTATTTAATGGCTTCTGATTTATCACCGGTATGCAAATATACCTCGCTGATATGGGCTGCTACTTCCGGATCCTGGTTTTTGCTATATGCCTTTAACAAAAACTTGAGCGCATCTTCAATTCGACCCAGCTTGAACTGTACCCAGCCCATACTATCCAGAATATAAAATTGCTCAGGCTCCAGCTGTAGAGCTTTTTCTATATAGCCCAGTGCCTCTAAAAAGCGGTCGGTTTGTTCAGTAAGACTAAAACCCAAGGCGTTTAAGGCATCGGCGTTATCCGGATCGTTTTCAATAATGGTCAGAAAATCCTCCTCCATCGAATCAATACGGCCCATTTTTTCTGCCACCAGCGCCCGTTCATACAAAAGGTCACTTTGCATATGTTCATTGAGGGCTTCAGATAACACCTCATACGCTTTATCCAGCTGTTCGGCATTTTTATAGATTTCAGCCTTGGTAGTAATAATCCTTGAATAAACCTTGAGGCTGGGGCTTCTTATAGAATCAAGATAAGCGATAGCAGCTTCGGTGCTGGTTTTGGCAATCAGCAAGCCAATGTTCAATCTGGCATCAAGGTAAAATTCACCCATTCCGACTTTAGTAAAACTCTCCCGGGAATTATCAAGTTGCCCGAGTTCTTTCTGAATTACGCCTGCAAAGTAGTTAGCCTTATCCTTGTAGCCTGGAGTATCAGCCAGGTTCTGGAACAGTTCAAGGGCTTTGGGGTACTGTTCAAGATTTGTGTATAAGCCAGCCAGCGAGTCTTTTAAGTCCGGGTCATCATATTCTTTAATCAGTTTTTCATAGATAGCGGCTGCTTCAGTATAGGCGCCGTTACCGGCCAGCATTCTGGCATATGTGGCTCCGGCCTTTTCCGAGTTGTGTTGCTGGTAAAAATCTTGGATAAACTCAATAGCTTTATCCTTTAAATCCTGGGTATATAAAACTCTGGCCTTTAAAATACTGGAGTCAGGCCATTTTGGATCCAGTGCTATGGATTTTTCCGCCTTGGCGATCGCCTTTTCAAAATCCGCACGCATAGAATAGAAAACCGCCAGTGCATGCAGATCCTCTTTATCGGCTTTTATTTTGGCAAATAGACCTTCCAGCAATGAATTAACAAAGGTTTTATTCTTAATTAAAGCCAGTTTCTTAAAAACCTCCAGTAGGCTTGTCTTTTGCGCCTTTACTGCTTTATACAGATTTTTTATCTGTTTTCTTGCAGTTTTAAGCTTATTTTGTCCGATTAGCACCACCAGATAATTTTGGTTAGCCGCTATATCATTGGGTTTTTGCTTAATTATTAGTTTGCTGGCCTTTTCGATCAGGTCCAGTTTGCCGATAACCAACGAAATATCAAACAGGCGTCTAAGTACTTTTTCCTCACTATTAGTCTTGGCAAGTTCCTCATATTGATCAAAGGCTTTTTCATATTCTTGTTCCTGCAAGTAAAATTCTGCAGCCAAAGCAACGGCCATTTCTTTTTTACCAACATCCGCTAACAGCTGACAAGGCAGCAACAGCAAGAGGATAAACGTAGTATAAATCCTTAATTTCATGGCATAATTTTACATCATTTATTTTAATTTGCGATTTGATTTTCTTGTGTTTTACAGACAAATACAGGAAAATTCCAAAGTTATGAGTTTAGTTACATTTGGCATAAACCACAAAACTGCCCCAGTTGATATAAGGGAGAAGGTGGCATTTGGCCCGGATATTATGGGTGACGCCTTGCAAAAGCTGGTGGCAGTACCGGATGTTAGGGAGGCGGCAATCCTCTCCACCTGTAACCGCACCGAGGTTTATTGCGATACCGAGGATAAAAAGTCTGGCTCGATTTTTGACTGGTTTAGCACATTTCATAAATTAGATCAGTCCGAAGTAAAGCCCTATGCTTATACTTTGCCGGATCAAGGCACGGTACGCCATATGTTAAGAGTAGCCAGCGGGCTTGATTCTCTGATTCTGGGTGAGCCGCAGATTCTGGGGCAAATGAAAGATGCTTACCGCAAGGCTGCTAGTGCCGGTTCCATCGGCAAAATATTAAACCGCCTGTTTCAGCATACTTTCCGGGTGGCAAAACAAGTTAGAACTGATACTGCTATCGGCACCAGCCCGGTATCGGTGGCTTTTGCCGCTGTGTCTTTAGCCAAAAGAATCTTTGCCGACATAGACGATAAAACCGTGCTGCTGGTCGGTGCCGGTGAGACTATCGAACTAGTTGCCAGACATCTGGTTGAAAATAATATAGGGCAGGTGATTGTTGCTAACCGCTCGTTAGACAAGGCGCACCATCTGGCGCAAGAATATGGCGGTTATGCGATAAATCTTAGCGAGATTGCCGGACATTTAGCCGAGGCCGATATACTAATCTCATCTACTGCAAGTCCCTTGCCGATTATCGGCAAAGGTACGGTGGAAAGCGCACTTAAGCAACGTAAGCATAAACCGATTTTTATGGTGGACCTGGCGGTGCCGCGGGATATTGAAACCGAGGTCTCTGAGCTCAATGATGCATACCTTTATACGGTAGATGATCTTAAGGATGTGATTACCGAGAATATGCAAAGCCGCAAGGATGCGACCAAGCAGGCCGAAGAAATTATTGATATACAAACTATTCATTTCTGGGATTGGGTGCAGGCACAAAAAAACACTTCTACTATTAAGCGTTACCGCCAGCAAGCAGATGCCTCGCGTGAGCATACTTTAAAAAAGGCCTTAAGAATGCTGGAAAACGGCCAGGATCCACAAGAGGTAGTCAAAATAATGGCGCACCAGCTTACTAATCGCCTTACGCATAATCCTTGTTCGGCCTTACGTAATTTTACCGACTCCAATCAACAGGAACTTTTAAAAACCGCCCGCACATTATTTGGGATTGACGACGATAATCTATAAAGTTCTATGCAGCAATCTTTAATCGATAAGTTAGAAGATTTAGGCGCACGTTTGCAGGAGATAAACGCGTTGTTATCTGATCCTGAAACTATTGCTGCCCAGGAAAAATTTAAAAAACTTTCTATTGAACATGCTCAACTTACACCGGTTGTAGCGGCCTATGATAAATATCAAAAATCCCAGTCAGATCTGGCAGAGGCCGAACTTATAAAAACTGAGGAATCAGACCCGGAACTGGTTGCTATGGCTGAAGATGAAATTACCCTGGCCAAAGGTGACATCAGTCAGATGGAGCTTGAGTTGAAAAAGCTATTGCTGCCCAGAGACCCTAAGGATGACAGCAATATTTTTCTGGAGATTCGAGCCGGTACCGGTGGTGATGAAGCGGCGATTTTTGCCGGTGACCTGTTTCGCATGTATTCGCGCTATGCCGAAAGCGTTGGCTGGCAGGTAAATATTATAAATATCAGTGAAGGCGAACATGGGGGCTACAAGGAGATTATCGCCAAAGTTATTGGCCATGGTGCCTATTCTAAATTAAAGTTTGAATCCGGCGCCCATCGGGTGCAGAGAGTGCCGGAGACCGAATCCCAGGGCCGGATTCACACTTCAGCCGCTACAGTGGCAATTATGCCGGAAGCTGATGAAATTGATGAGATTGCGGTGAACCCTGCCGACTTGAAAGTGGATACTTTCCGTGCCTCTGGAGCCGGCGGGCAGCATGTTAATAAAACCGATTCGGCAATCAGGATTACTCATCTGCCGAGCGGTATAGTGGTGGAATGCCAGGATGAGCGTTCACAGCACAAGAATCGTGCCCGAGCCATGTCGCTGTTATCAGCTAAACTGTTACAAGTTGAACGGGAGAAACAGCAGGCGGCTGAAACTGAGGCCAGGCGGTCTTTGGTCGGTAGCGGAGATCGCTCCGAGCGTATTCGTACTTATAACTTTCCCCAGGGAAGGGTAACCGATCACAGAATTAATCTTACCCTGCATAAACTAGATGAAATAATGGCGGGCAATTTAGCTTTGGTGATTGAGCCTCTAATTCATGAACATCAGGCGGATCTTTTAGCGGAACAGGCTAACACTTAGGTTTTCTCTAGTTAAGTTACTATAAAATTAGCTGTAATTTCCGATAACGGTTAACTGTTTTCCTGTTGCCCGGCAATTTCAAATGAATCAGAGAACATTCTATCTTCCGGCAGACCTAGTTTAGCAAAAGACTTTTTGCCAGCTTCAATCATGACCGGCGGCCCTGCCATATATACCTCGAATTTAGCCAGATCTGGATGACTGGCAGCCACCACATCTGTTACATAGCCGGTGCGGCCGTCCCACTTGCTTTTAGAGTCTTTTTCCGATAGTACCGGAATATAATTTACATTAGCGTGCTCGGCGGCAATTTTTTCTAATATTTTGTGCTGATATAAATCCTTAACATCACGTACGCCCCAGTACAGATAAATTTGTTTCTGGATTTTTTCATCTAGTGCATGTTGCAGCATACCTTTGATTGGCGCCAGACCAGTACCGCCAGCCACCATAATAATATCGTGCTCAGTATTTTCACGTAAGAAGAAAGTGCCTAATGGACCTTCGACTCTTAATATATCTCCAATTCTAATTTCATTGCCAAACAGACTATTGGTAAAAACTCCTTCATTAATATGTCGTAAATGCAGTTCAATATTGCCGTCAGCTTTAGGTGCGTTAGCGATGGAAAAAGCCCGTCGTTTGCCATCTTCCAGAATAAACTCAATATACTGGCCGGCCAGAAATTGCATTTGTTCTTCTTCGCTCATAGTAAGGTGCATGATTATTACGTCATCCGCAACTTGCTCAAGACTTGCAACCTTTACATTAAATTCTTTGGGTTTGATTTCTGTGGCGCTGGTAATTTCATGCACTTCGATAGTAACATCTGTAGCAGCATGTGCTTTGCAGCACAAAATTATATTATCTGCCAGTTCCTCTTCAGTTAAAGGGTCAGGAACAAATCCATCCTCATAAGAGGTTTTGCCGGCAAGCAGTTTGGCCTTGCAGGTGCCGCAAAACCCATTGCCACAGCCGTAGGGCAGATTAACTCCGGCCTCCATAGCTGCGCTTAATATGCTGATAGCAGAATTTGCAGTAAACTTATTGCCTGCAGGCTTGGTGGTAACAGTCGCCATTTCTTTAACTCTTGAAAAATCCGAGTATATTACTCAAGTTATTAGCAAGAATAAAGCCCATGGCAGATTAAAATTTTACTTATGAGCTATAGGCTTATCGGTGAACAAATAATCTTTAAGCTCAGAGTCAAAAGTACTGTCCTGTCGGCGGATCCATTCTAGTAGCATTGCCGCATGCTCCTTTTCTTCATCCCGGTTGTGTTTTAAAATCGCTTTAAGCTCGGTATCGGTGCAACAGTCCAGGCGTTGATTGTACCAGTCAACCGCTTCTAACTCTTCCATTAAGGATACGATTGCTCGGTGCATATCCTGGGTTGCGTCCGACAGTTTATTTATATCTTCGTGATAGCCTTCATTTGCCATATTCATCTCCATTAACTTAACATAGCCGTATTATCTCCTTATATATTTTATTTGTATAATGAATTATTCATAAGTAAGTAATTGGAAAATACGATGATTAGTTTGCGGCAAATGCAATATTTAAAAGCGGTTATGGAAACTTTGCATTTTGGCCAGGCAGCCAAAAAATGTTTTGTTACCCAATCAACCTTAAGTGCCGGAATTAAGGAAATGGAGGAATTTCTGGGGGTTACTTTGATTGAGCGCAATAACCGTAAAGTACTGCCTACTCCTATCGGCAAGCTTATTAACACCCAAGCAACTGAAATTCTATCTTTAACCTCAGATCTAATTGAATCGAGCAAAACCTCGCAAGAGCCTATGAGTGGGCGCATTACTTTGGGAATTATTCCAACTATCGGCAGTTTTTTATTAACCAAAACTTTGCTGCCAATAAGAGAGAAGTTCCCAAAACTTGAGCTATATCTTTTGGAAGAGCAATCAAGTGTATTGATAAAAAAACTGGAAACTGCTGAAATTGATATGGCGATACTGGCTTTTCCATATGATATTGGCGAGCTAGAATCCAGGATATTTTTTGGTGAGAATTTTTATCTTGCAAGCTCTATACATCACCCTTTTAACCAGCGCAAAACTTTAAAGGCCAAAGACATAGATCCACAAGAGCTATTATTAATGGCTGAAGGTCATTGTCTGCGTGAACATGTATTATCGGTATGTAATCTGACCGATGTCAGGCATAATAATAAATTTGCTGGCACCAGTCTCTACACGATAATGCAGATGGTAGGCGCGGGTCAGGGCATTGCTTTTTTACCGGAAATTGCAGCTGATACCAACCTGGTGGATTTTAATAATATAAAGCTTACCAAGTTGGCGGAGCCGGGACCTCATCGGCAGTTTGGATTTATCTGGCGTAGAAGTTTTCACAATAAAGCGGCAGCACTTATGCTTGCCGATTTCATGCAAAAGCACCTTGCAAAGTAAAAAATTACTGTCTAAGATGGAATCCTGGCAATTTAATTATTTTATAAAATGCAATATTCAATTGAAGTTGAAAACATAAAATGTGGCGGCTGTGCTCACACTATACAGCAGAAAATACTCCAGAAACATCCGGTTAATAATATCGCAATAGATGTGGAAAATGGCAAAGTATCATTTGAGGCTGACAAGGATATTACAGAAGATGTGGGTCAGACTTTAAAGTCATTGGGTTATCCTGAAACAGGTTCGGTAGAAGGCCTGGAAAATGTAAAGGCCAAGGCAGCATCGTTTGTAAGCTGTACTATCGGCCGGATACAGAAAGATTAAAATCAGGTATGTCAGGTTAGAGTCACGTCCTGGTTAAATAACACCATAAAGGTAGTTATTTAATTTTCTGTGCCAGTATATGCACCACTTTGGCGTAACGGTCACTGTTGTTGTAGCGTTTGATAATCTTAAAATTGGAAAGCTTGTTGCCATTGCCGTCTTTGCCGGTCATGGCATTCTGCCCCCACTTCCAGCCTTTTTTCTTTAAATAATTGGCGACACTGCCTATAGCATCGATCTCGTTCCATAAATCTTTTTTACCGTCATTATTAAAGTCCACCGCATAAGTCCGGTAACTACTGGGCATAAACTGCCCGTAACCCATTGCGCCGGCATACGAGCCTTTAGGTTTGGTGGCTTTTATTTTCTGGCTGCGGGTTAATAACAGAAAGTTTTTAAGTTCCGAGGTGAAATATTTAGAACGCTTCGGAAAATAAAAGGCAATGGTTGCCAGCGCATCAATTACCCGGTCTTTGCCTAAGTGCTTGCCGAATTTGGTTTCGATTCCGATTATACCTGCGATATATTCTGCCGGTACCCCATATTTTTTCTCTGCCCGATTGAGGTGTTTTTTATGTTTTTGCATAAATTTTTTGCCTTTTTTAATATTCTCCTCGGTAATAAAAATTCCCTGGTACCAGTCAAAAGTTTTTTTGTATTCAGCGATATTTTTTTTGGGTTTTTGATACTTTTCCAGTATGTCTTGGCGTTTTTTTACTTTGGAAAAGAGCTTGTTTAATTCACCGCGGTTAAATTTATGTTGTTTAACCATAAGGCTTATGAAGTTTTTAGCTTTCAGCGAATTGGCAAAATCCCCGCTTAAACCGCTTTGGGCAAAGCAGGATTTATAGCTAAAAGCGAAAATTAATAAACCAAGTAATAATATTTTTCTATGCAGCATGGTTTGCTATCCTAGCATAAAATTATGTTGACGCCAGGCCTCGTATAAAATAATACTAACGCTGTTAGCAAGATTGAGGCTGCGGCTTTTTTTCTGCATAGGTATGGTTATGACATCTTCAATAAAATTCGCATTACGTATTTTATCCGGCAAACCCCTGGTTTCCGAGCCAAATAATAAAACATCTTCCGGTTTATATTTTATTTTGCAGTATTGTGTTTTACCTTTAGTGGATACAGCATAAATCCGTCTGGGATTTAATTTTTGCCGAAAGCTTGCAAAATCGGCATGCTCATGCACTGAAGATAGTAAGTGATAGTCCAGTCCGGCCCGGCGCATGTTTTTTTCACTCATGGAAAAACCCAAGGGGTGGATAAGGTGCAAAGTCGCGCCGGTATTAGCGCAAAGGCGTATAATGTTGCCGGTGTTAGGTGGAATTTGCGGCTCATAGAGGCAGATATTAAACATGAATTCATTAACCGTTGATTTTTGCGGGATAGAACTTAATAGTCCGGTGATTTTATTATCCGGCTGCGTAGGCTTTGGTGAAGAATACACCAGAGTTGAGGGTTTTAGCAATGCTGATGTGGGAGCGGTGTGCTTAAAAGGCACTACCTTGGAGCCCAGACTTGGCAATCAGCCGCACAGAGTGTATGAAACTCCAGGTGGAATGTTAAATTCCATCGGCCTGCAGAATCCAGGTGCAAGATATGTGGTGGATAAAATCCTGCCCGAGCTTGATTTTAGTAAAACCAGGTTTTTTGCCAATATCTCCGGCTCTACTGTGGAAGAATATGCCGAAGTTGCCAGGATATTTGACGACTCGCCAATAGATGCAATAGAGATAAACATCTCCTGCCCCAATGTCAAAGAAGGCGGTGCGGTATTTGGTAATGATCCTGATATGTCTGCCCGGGTGGTGGAAGTTTGTCGTAAAGCCACCAAAAAGCCTTTAATAACCAAGTTATCCCCCAACCAGACCGATATTGCTCAGAATGCCAGTAAGTGTATAGAAGCCGGCACTGATGCTTTTGCAGTCATAAATACTTTAATGGGGATGGCGGTGGATATAGAAAAAAAACGCCCGGTGCTTGGTAATAATATGGGCGGTTTATCAGGGCCTGCTATAAAACCGGTGGCGCTTTTAAAAACTCATCAAGTACACCAGGCGTGTAAAGAACATAATATCCCGATTATCGGTCAAGGGGGAATTGTGAGTGCTGAAGATGCTTTAGAGTTTATTATTGCTGGCGCCAGTACGGTAGGAGTTGGCACCGCACTTTTTTATGATGCTTTTGCGGGTAAGGAAATAAATCAGGGAATTCAGGATTACTTGGCAAGGCATAACATAACTAAAATTTCTGATCTGGTCGGAAGTCTTAATCTAAATTCTCCATGTGTGGATAATGTCTGTAGTTAGGGTTAGTTATTACATACCTGCTATTGCTGACTAATACGAAAAGCTGAAGTCGAGTGACTTTCCTGAAAAATTTACTGGAACTTGTAAATGAAATCGACCTCTGGCGATTATAAAATTCGCTCTTTTGTCAGGCGTGAAGGCAGAATCACCAGATCCCAACTATGGGCGCTTGATAATTTATTAGATGTATATGGACTGCCAGCGGACAGGGTTCTTGATTTTCCCAGGATATTTTCCAATAACAATAAGCAGGTGGTCTTAGAGATAGGTTTTGGCAATGGCGAAGCTATGCTGGATAATGCTATTCAGAACCCCGGCATTAATTATGTCGGAATAGAAGTACACCGCCCAGGGGTCGGACATCTTTTAAATAAAATCAAACAGAATGCATTAACTAATATTCGGGTCTGTAACCAGGATGCGGTTGAAGTTATTGACAGACAGATTCCTGATGCGAGTCTTAGTAAAATTTTGGTATTCTTTCCTGACCCCTGGCATAAAAAAAGACATCATAAGCGCCGCTTACTAAATGTGAGTTTCTTTAATAAGGCTGAAAGAATATTAAAACCGGGCGGCATATTGCATATTGCAACTGATTGGGAGGACTATGCAATGAATATTGTTGAATTAGGAAATAATCAATCCCAGCTTAATAATCTGTCCGTTAACGGCAGTTTTGTACAAAGGCCCGCGGAGCGGATAGAAACCAAATTTGAAAAACGTGGCTTAAACCTGGGGCATAGGGTTTACGACATAATGTATAAAAGAGTCTAAAATACTCTCGGTTCATGCTCTTTACGGTTTTTAGTTTCAAACCATTTGAGTTTTTTATGCAAATTTATTACGCCACCTACGACTATTAATGTCGGCGGTTTGATCTTATGTTTTTCAACCAAATCCGGCAGGCTGGCCAAATCACCAATAAACTCACGTTGCTCCGGAGTGGTAGCTTTTTGCACCAATGCAGCTGGAGTATCTGAAGCTAAGCCATTTGCCATTAGATTTTCACATATAACATTAAGCCCCTTGAGCCCCATATAAAACACCAGGGTTTGATTGGGCTTAGCCAAAGCCTGCCAGTCAAGATCCGAGGTTCCGTCCTTTAAATGACCGGTAGCAAATGTAACTGACTGCGCATAATCCCTGTGTGTAAGTGGAATCCCGGCATAAGATGCCGTGCCGGAAGCCGCGCTAATACCCGGTACCACTTTAAACGGTACATTATTTTCCGCTAAAAGATCTATTTCCTCACCACCTCGACCGAAAATAAAAGGGTCACCGCCTTTTAAGCGCAGAACTCTTTTACCCTGTTTTGCTAAATCTACCAACAGCTGATTTATTTCTTCCTGTGGCAAAGCATGATTCGCACTTTCTTTGCCGACATAGATCTTTTCTGCATCACGCCTGGTTAAATCCAGAACTGCCTTGGAAACCAGCCGGTCATGGACTACTACGTCTGCCTGCTGCATCAGGCGCAAGGCTCTAAAGGTCAGGAGATCCGGATCACCGGGTCCGCCGCCTACCAGGTACACTTCACCTTGAGTTTTACAGCTTTTAAGCGGGTCTTTAAGCGCTTTGGTAATTTCGTCTGTGGCTGCTTGTATTTTGCCGGAGAAAACCAATTCCGGGATATGTCCGTTAAATAGGCATTCCCAGAACCTGGCTCTTTTGTCTGCTGGCAAGTTTTGTTTAACTTTGTCTCTGAAGGTGGCAGCAAATTCTGCTAGACGACCATATGCCGCCGGAATCAATGACTCCAGTCTGGCTCTTATTTGTCGAGCCAGCACCGGAGACGAACCACCGGTGGAAACTGCCGCTAACACTGGAGATCGGTCAATAATTGATGGGGTTATGAAACTGCAAAGCTCTGGAGTATCCACTACGTTAACTGGTATATTTTTTGCTCTGGCGACTTCATATACCTTGTGATTTATCGCAAAATCATCCGTTGCCGCATAAACCAGCACCTGGTTTTCAATGAAGTTTTCTTTAAACTTGCTGTTTATCCAGTTAATTTTTTGAGCATCTAACATGCCTTGCATACTTTGGCCCAACTCAGGGGCTACAACGTCCACTGTAGCTTTGGCCTTCAGGAGCATTTCAACCTTGCGAGCAGCAACTTCTCCCGCGCCAATAATTAGGCACTTTTTGTTTTTTATATCAATAAAAATTGGTAAATAGTCCATAATTTAGCTAAAAGTCATGGGCTTAAAAGTATATTAAGCCGCGGAAGTTAATCCCGGTTTACTTTAAAATTCAAAATTTGCATACGGTATTATACGCGGACTTTAAATTTATAAGTTTTTATGAGTACGGTTGTAACAAGTTTTGCCAAGGTCAATGAGCTTATCACATCATCATTAAAGTCGGATGTGGCTTTGATAAACCAGTTGGCGAAATACATCATCATGGCTGGCGGCAAGCGCCTAAGGCCTAAACTTGTGTTGTTAGCGGCTAAAGCATGCGGTTATCAAGGCCAGGATCACGTTAAACTTGCCGCCATAATTGAATTTATCCATACCGCAACCTTATTACATGATGATGTGGTGGATGAATCCTCCATGCGCCGCGGCCGTGATACCGCAAATGGAGTTTTTGGTAATCAGGCAGCGGTGCTCACTGGCGACTTTTTGTATTCGCGTTCATTTCAAATGATGGTGGAAATTGACAATATGCAGGTAATGCAGATTTTATCTGATACCACTAATGTTATCGCCGAAGGTGAGGTTATGCAGCTTATGAATGCACATGAACCTGATTTAACTGAAAAAGAGTACATGGAAGTTATTTACCGTAAGACTGCAAGACTATTTGAGTCCGCCACCGAACTAGGAGCTGTGGTGGCCGGGAGTGACAAGGCCATCCGTCAGGCGCTTAAAAATTATGGAAAGCATGTTGGCATGGCTTTTCAGATTGTTGATGACGTGCTGGACTTTAACGCTAATGATGTAGATTTAGGCAAAAATCTGGGTGATGATCTGGCCGAGGGCAAGATAACCCTGCCTTTAATCCGGGCTCTTAGATTGACAAATGACAGGCAAAAAAAATTAATTACCCAGGCTATAGTTAAGGAAGAAAAGGATAAGCTTGAAACTATAATTGAAATTATTAGAAAAACCGGAGCCGATGAATACTGCCTTACTAAAGCTAAAAAACAATCTGAGCTTGCGGTTAAGGAGCTTGCAGCACTACCTGATTCTGAATTTAAGGACGAACTGACTGCAATTGCCCTAAGTTCAGTTAGCCGCAGTTATTAGAGCCATAAAAAAACCCACTCCTAAGAGTGGGTTTTTGTAAGTAATCCGAAGATTTAATACTTACTTGGCAGGTGCACAACCATCATTAGCAGCTGCAGGAGCCTGCGGACGAGCAGGGGCTGCAGGAGCCTGTGGGGCTGCTTGTGGAGCCATACCACTCATTCCACCCATGCCGCTCATGCCTTGTGGATAACCGTAGTAACCATAAGGAGAGCCATATCTAGGGCCATATCTGTAGTAGTCGCTTCTGCTGCGGTAGTCACCATAGTAGTCGCCACGGTAGTCACCGTAGTAATCACCATAATACTCACCTTCACCGCGGTACTCAGAATCACCTTCCCACTCGGTGTCAGCGTCAACATCTGCATCACCTTTGGCTTTCATGTTCATGTTGAAGCCAAAATCGCCTTCAAAGTCGCCTTTACCACGACCACGTCCGCGACCGTCACCGCGACCACGGCCATATCCGTCACCACGGCCATATCCGTCACCACGGCCATATCCGTCACCATAACTGCGGCTGTCCCAACGGTTGTCGCTATCATTATCAAAGAAAGGCATATCCCATTCGGCAAGAGCAGCACCAGAAGTCATAGCTGTAGCTACTGCGCTAGCAATTAATAATTTCTTCATTTATGTCTCCAAAAAGTTTAAATTTTTAACAAACCTTACTTCCCTCAAGGTTTGCGTTATAGTATATAAGAAAATAATTGAATATCAATATAAATATTCTTATGGAGCTATAATCTTACTTAATGCTCCCTGGTGGATAAAAAATCAATTTCAGGCCACCTTTCAACTGTCAAAGTAAGGTTCACTCTGCTTGGTGCCAGATACACTAGATGCTCACTTCCATCAAGTGCCAGGTTATCATAGCTTTTTGTTTTGAATTCTTCCAGTTTTTTTTCATCGGCGCATTGCACCCAGCGGCTGGTGTAAATATTCACATTTTCATACACGGCTTTTACTTTGTACTCATGTTGCAGCCTGTGTGCCACAACGTCGAACTGCAACACTCCGACTGCGCCTAAAATAAGCTGGTTACTGTTCAGCGGCATAAAAAGCTGGGTAGCTCCTTCTTCTGATAGCTGCTTAAGTCCTTTTAATAATTGTTTGGTCTTGAGCGGGTCTTTTAATCTTACCAAACGAAACAGTTCAGGGGAAAAATTCGGGATACCTGTAAATTTAAGGTTCTTTCCCGCGGTAAAAGCATCACCAATTTGAATCGTGCCATGATTATGCAGGCCAACAATATCACCAGCACAGGCCGTAGCTGCCAATTCCCGCTCACCGGCCTTAAAAGTAAGAGCTGAGGCAACATTAATATTTTTATTCAACCGTACATGGCGCATTTTCATGCCTTTGCTATATTGGCCAGAAACAATTCGCATAAATGCAATCCGATCGTGATGTTTGGGATCCATATTGGCCTGAATCTTAAAAACAAAACCGCTGAAATCTTTATTATCAGCGCTGATAATGCTATCGGCAGTTTCCCGTCCACCGGGCGGTGGTGCATATTCAACAAAACCATCCAGCATTTGTCTTACCCCAAAATTGCCAAGCGCGGTGCCAAAATACACTGGGGACAAAGCACCTTGTTTATATTCATCAAGGTTGAATTCATGACTGGCACCTTTTATAAGTTCCAGAGTATCACGAAGTTCCAGGGCATAGTCTCCGATTTTCTCATCAAGTTCCGGGTTGGAAAGCCCAGAAATTACCTCTTCTACATTAAGGCTATGACCTTGACCGGTTTTGTATAAAAGAGTCTGATCGTTTTGTATATTATAAATACCTTTAAATTGCTTACCCATGCCAATTGGCCAGTTCATGGGAGCGCATTTGATGTTTAATATATCCTCAATTTCATCCAGAAGTTCTATAGGATCCCTGATATCTCGATCCATCTTGTTTATAAATGTGATAATCGGTGTGGTACGCAAGCGGCATACCTCCATTAATTTAATGGTTCTGGGCTCAACACCCTTGGCACCGTCAATCACCATCAATGCCGAATCAACTGCAGTTAGGGTTCTGTAGGTATCTTCAGAAAAATCTTCATGTCCCGGAGTATCAAGTAAGTTTATCACCCGCTCTTTATAAGGAAATTGCATAACTGAAGTGGTAACTGAGATACCACGCTGTTTTTCCATTTCCATCCAGTCTGAAGTCACATGCCGATCCGAACCGCGTCCCTTGACCGTACCGGCTTTTTGGATGATTTTTCCTAATAATAGGAGCTTCTCGGTAACTGTGGTTTTACCCGCATCCGGATGTGAAATTATTGCAAAAGTCCTTCGCCTTTTTATTTCTTCGGCTAGCATATACTTGGTAAGTTTAATTAAAAGCCGGCTATTCTACATGCAAAGACAAACTCAAATAACCAAAGATAATTTGATAAACTGCAAAAAATGTTCGCGTCTTGTAGATTTTTTGCAGGATTTAAAAACTAAATATCCCGAATATCATAACCGGCCAGTCGCACCATTTGGCGATCCGAAGCCGAATTTGCTAATAGTAGGTCTGGCGCCCGGTATGCATGGTGCCAATGCAACCGGCAGGCCTTTTACCGGTGATTATGCCGGCATTCTGTTATATAAGACTTTGTATGATTTTGGCTTTACAAATATGGCTGAATCCAGGAGCATAGACGACGGATTGGTGCTTAAAGGTGTTAGAATTACCAATGCAGTTAAATGTTTACCACCGAAAAATCAGCCGCAAGCCATAGAAATTAACAGCTGCAATCTATTCTTATCTAAGGAAATCATGGCATTGAAGCCGAAAGCCATAATTCTGGCTCTAGGTCTAGTAGCGCACAAGGCGATTATAAAAGCCCTGGGACTTAAACAGAAAGATTTTAAGTTTGCACATAAAGCCGTTTACCAACTACCTAATGCAAAGACTCTCATAGATTCTTATCATTGCAGTCGTTATAACACTCAAACCAGGCGTTTAACCCCTAAAAGCTTTCGTGAAGTTTTCCTGGAAATTGAAAAAACCTTGCGCGCTAAATGAAAGCTGATTTTGATAAAAAAGAATTTTTAAGCGGCTTAAGTTCCCTGCCTGGAATCTATCAAATGCTGGATAACAAGAATAATACTTTATATGTCGGCAAGGCAAAAAACTTAAAAAAACGTGTTACAAGTTATTTTAGAAAAAACTTAGCACCTAAAACTCAGGCTCTAATGCAAAGAGTAAATGTAATAGAAACCATAATCACAAACACCGAGACCGAGGCATTAATCCTGGAAAGTAACCTTATAAAAAAACTAAAGCCAAAATACAACATCCTTTTAAGAGATGATAAAAGTTATCCTTATATTTACATTTCCGACGATAAATTTCCCCTGGTGGCATTTCATCGAGGCGCCAAAACCAAATTAGGTGAATATTTCGGCCCCTTTCCCTCCGCGCAGGCAGTACGCGAAAGTCTTAAACTTATGCAAAAAATTTTTAAGATCCGCCAATGTGATAATGCTTTTTTTAAAAACCGCTCCCGACCCTGTCTTAGTTATCAGATAAAACTGTGTAGTGCTCCTTGTGTGGGGCTGGTGGATGAATTAAGTTATGCCGAGGATATTAAGCATACCAAACTGCTATTAGCGGGCAAAAGTGATAAGGTAACCGCTAAACTCAAAACAAAAATGCTTACGACTTCGAATAACTTGGAGTATGAAGAAGCCGCAAGTTTTCGCGATCAATTAAAACACATCCGTAAAATCCAGAGTCAGCAGTTTATAAGTGGCGCCAATCAGGATGTGGATGTGTTAGCGTTGGCCTTGGCCGAAAATATAGCAGTGGTGCAAGTTTTTGTATTCAGAAATGGCAATAATCTTGGCAGTCGCAGTTTATTTTTAAAAAATATCAACCAGTCCGATGCGGCAGAAGTACTAAGCGCCTTTATCGCCCAGCATTATCTTAACCGGCAGGTGCCGGATGAAATTATCCTTAGCGACAATGTTGCCAATAGTAAGTGGCTGGAAAAAACTTTAAACACAACTACAAAAAAAACAGTAAAAATATCCAATAATGTAAGGGGTAAAAGAGCAAGATGGCTGGAGCTTGCGGCTAAAAATGCCAGTATTTCCTTGAAGTCCAGGCTTAATATGCGCGTCAGTACCTTAAAGCGTTTAGAGGCGCTACAGGACACTTTGCTGCTGGATTCTTCATTGCAGACTATAGAGTGTTTCGATATCAGCCATAGCTCGGGCGAGGCTGCGGTTGGCTCCTGCGTGGTGTTTAAAAATGGCACAGCCGCTAAGGATAATTACCGCAAATACAATATTAAAAATATAAAAGATGCAGACGATTATGCCGCTATGCGCCAGGTGCTTGCCAGGCGTTATGCCAGGATAATCAAGGACGAGGCGCCATTGCCTGATCTTATCATTATAGACGGCGGCAAGGGCCAGCTAAAGCAGGCGGTTGAAGTTCTTGCCGAGTTACAAATAGATTCGGTGACAATCCTTGGCGTAGCCAAAGGCCAAAGCCGAAAGCCCGGACGTGAGACTTTATTTTTAGCTCCTGATAATAAAAAAGTCATATTAGCGGAGGATGATTTGGCGCTGCATCTTATCCAGCAAATACGGGATGAGGCTCATAGGTTCGCCATAAGCTCTCACCGTGGACAGCGCGCCAAAGCTCGCAGAAGCTCAATACTTGAAAAGATCCCTGGAATTGGAGCTGCCAGGCGGAAGAAACTTATAATTCATTTTGGCGGTCTAAGGGAAATCAGCCAGGCCGGAGTTGAAGATTTAATTAAAATCAAAGGCATCAGCCGCACTCAGGCACAAAAAATATATGATTATTTACATGACAGCGGCTAAACTAGGTTCCTTTAAGTTCCAGCGTTAACAACCTAAATATAAATCCATACATGAAGCGTATTAATCTTCCAACGACTCTGACTTTATCACGCTTAGCTTTATTGCCAGTATTGGTTTTATGTTTTTACTTTTTAAATGAAGAAAGGCGGCTGGTAGTAACCATTTTATTTGTACTGGTATCCCTAACCGACTGGCTGGACGGCTATTTAGCCAGACGGCTTGATTTGACTTCAAAGTTCGGTGAATTTTTAGACCCGGTGGCTGATAAGATAGCGGTATGCGTGGCCTTGGCTCTGTTGATAGAAGAGCACTCATCCTGGGTTATTACTATTCCGGCAATTATTATTATCGGCCGCGAGATAGCGATTTCTGCCTTACGTGAATGGATGTCGGATGTCGGAGCTCGGGCTAAAGTTGCGGTATCCACGATCGGAAAAATAAAAACCGTAGCGCAGATGCTTGCCATTATATTTTTGCTGTATAAAAGCGATTTGTGGTTTTTTCCAACTGAGATGGTGGGCAAGGTCTTGTTGTATATAGCTGCGATTCTTACTTTGTGGTCAATGTTTATGTATTTAAAGTCTGCCTGGGCTATTCTTAAAGAGCACTGATTACTTCATAAATTGCATCTGCTAATTTTTCGATCTCGTCATTTGTGATTAAATAAGGCGGCATTACATACACCAGATTATTAAAAGGCCTGATCCAAACTCCGCGTTTTACAAATTCAGGCTGAATCGTATTAAGTTTTATCTTATGTTTTAGCTCAACCACGCCGATTGCTCCCAGCACCCTTACCTCATTAACTGCACTCAATTCTCGGCACTTAGCAAGATTGTTGTTTAATATTTGCTCAATATTTTTAACCCTTTCCTGCCAGTCAGAGGACAGCAGTAAATCAATACTGGCGATTGAGGCCGCACAGGCCAGCGGATTAGCCATAAAAGTTGGTCCGTGCATAAAGGCAAAAGGTGGATTGTTACTAATTGCATCGCTTACTTTTTTAGTTGTAATTGTTGCCGCCATACTTAACATGCCGCCGGTCATGGCTTTGCCAAGACATAAAATATCCGGGCTGACACCTGCATGCTCTAAAGCCAACATTTTGCCGGTTCGACCAAAGCCGGTTGCGATTTCATCAAAAATTAAGAGAATGTCATATTCTTCGCATATTTTTTTTATGCCGGATAAATACTCTGGATGGTAAAAATACATTCCTCCTGCACCCTGTACTACAGGCTCCACAATAAAAGCCGCGATTTTTTTATGCTCTATTTCTATTATATTTTTAACCTCATTTAAGCATGAGCTGCTCCATTCATCATTAAACTTGCATTTGGGCCGCGGGGCAAAAATATTCTTTGTAACTAACCCAGAGAACAAATTGTGCATACTGTTATCAGGGTCGCATACAGACATCGCACCTAAGGTATCGCCATGATAGGCGCCTTTTAGACTTAGTATTTTATACTTATCAGGATTGCCGGCCGCCATCTGAAATTGTAGAGCGAGCTTCAAAGCAACTTCCACTGCCACCGAACCGGAATCAGCGAAAAAAACCTGGCTTAAGTCTTTTGGAGTAAGTTTAACTAATTTTCGTGCAAGTTCGGTGGCCGGCTTGTGTCTAAGACCGCCAAACATAACATGCGAAAATTTATTTATCTGCTCATGCAGCGCCTTTTGTAAAGCGGGATTGTTATAGCCATGAATAACCGACCACCAGGAGGCCATGCCATCAATAAGGTCTCTACCGTCGGCTAAAGTAATCTTGGAACCCTTAGCTCCTGTTACTTCATAAATTTCGCTGATTGCCGGCAAGGGTGAATATGGATGCCATATATGTTTTGAGTCAAATTTCTTATCATTCATGCCAAAGGCCTGGTTTTCAAGATTTTTATGCAAGTGTCAGTTTATTTAGACTAAATACAATAAGCCAGGATTATGCAAAATTTTTGCTATATGCGTTCAAGGTCAAACTTTACTTGATTTTCTTTTTGGTTTTATAGGCCTCATAACCATCGCATTTTTATTGCGTTGAGCCATGTTCAAAATAAAGTTTGAATGAGCGCGTTTAGCATCTTTACTTTTTAAAATCCAGGCCCAGGGTTTATGTTCGGGTTTTTTAACTGTAAGCTCTAAGCTATCTCCGGTTTTTAATTCCAGCGGCGGATCTGTCGGAAACCACAAAGGTGACCAGTGCACTATCGGTGCATGCGGGCCAGTGGATAAAACATGCTTGCCAAGTGTCATATCGAACCAACCTAAAAAGCCGTGACATTTAGCGGTTTTGCTTATTTTAAATTTCACCGTTTGATTACAATCTGCTTTTTCAGCTTTTTTAAAATCTAAAGTTTGAATATGCGCAGGTTCTGCCAAATAATTTGCAGTTTTTAAATTTCTTTGTTTGTAAATGTTATTGGCCGCATGTTGACGATAAAAACTATAATCAATCCCAAGGTGTGGCTTGGAAAAATGTTCTATGCGGTTTTTAAATATTTTTGGCGCTGTAACCGGCACAGCATACATGCTGCCGCTGTCCGGTAGCAATGACCCGCCGGGTTTTAAGAATTTATCGCGGGCAACAAACAAAGAGGGCAGCAAATCTTCACTTAGAAGGAAGTTGCCGGTAAAACAGGAGGTTATGATATCTACTTTTTCCGGTAATTCGACCTCTTCTATCGTGCCCTGAATACATTCGACTTTATCCTGTAAATTGTTTTTTTTAACCACATTCCTGACCGTTTGTATCACCGGCTGTGGTTCTACAAGATAAACTTTGCGGGCTCCAAGCTTAGCCGCTAGCAAACCAAAAGGCGCCATCCCCGCCCCAAGATCCAGCACTACACTGTCAGGTGTAATTACATCTTTTTCTATATAATTTATTGCGGGTTTTATCAAGGGCCATGGAAGACTGGCCCAGAATAGATGTATAAGCCATTTACACAATCCAGGTTTAATTAGGAATATCTCGCACCAGCCTGAATCCTACACGTTCAAAAGGCGTATGTTTGTCATATACCTTGCGATTATGTACTTTCATATTGCTCAGAGTCGAAGTCCAGGCACCGCCGCGCGTTACTATCCGCGAGCAAACGCTATCCCGCCAGGCGCTGCCATCGGTGGGTGCCCCGGTATAATCCTTGTTATTTTCACAGTCATTTGTCCATTCATGCACACTGCCCAGCATGTCATATAATCCCCAGGGATTAGGCTTAAAACTGCCTACCGGCACCGTGGTCCCAGGTTCTGGGCAAGGTTTTTCGTTTTTCCACCAGGGTTGTGCACCCCAGCTGGCAGCCAAAGGTGATTCAGGATCACAGCTTGGATTCTCATCCCCCCAATAACGCGTAGTAGTGGTGCCGGCCCGTGCGGCATATTCCCATTCGGCCTCGCTTGGCAGCCGATATCCGCCTTCGGTGTTTTCGTTAAGCCAGCGGATATATTGTGAGGTTACATCATCCCATGACACCGCAAAAACCGGGCGCTCACCACGGCCAAAGCCTAAATCACCTGGCATCGTATAACAACCGCCAAAAGCTACGCAGGTATCCCATTGCTCAAACGTAACTTCAGTCGCTGCCATTGCAAATGCTGGCACATTTACTTCATGTGTTGGCAACTGGGTTAAAAAACATGGGCTTTTAAGGCAGCCCATAGTAAATTTCCCTCCATCTATTTTCAGCATCTGAGGTAATGGAAGTTTATCTTTATATTTTTCTCTAAGTCCGGCCAAATATTCCTGATGATCTTTTGGATGCAGTTTACTTGGTAAGTCAAGTACGCTTTTGGCCCGATATGGTTGTTCAATTTGCCTGGGGCGTGTGGTTTTTCTGGCACTGAGCTGTGGCGGCTGGCTTTGCAGGCTAATCATCGTCTTGGCTTTTGCGTATATCTTATTAAACAACAAGGGGCGTTTTGCGCCGTAAATTGCCGCCCCTAAAATTAAAATTAACATGATGCCCAGAATAAATAGCTTCTTCATCCAATTCATTTTGTGTAAAGCATTTGATTAAACCCAAGTAATACTAATACAAATATTTTTAAATATGTTAAATTTCTCACCCTGTTAATAATCAAGCTAAATATGTTTGCAGGTATAGTGGAGCCGGCCGGTTCCAGGATAGGTGAAAGTTTATTAAAACAGGCCTCGACTCCAGAAGGGCTGGCACATATTCCATATGATGCTGCTGCCAGTTGGCAAACCACTGTTACCGATTCCAGCGTCACATTGGTGCAGCAATGCTCTTGGAACTCACCCAAATCCAAGTTACAAAAAGGCATGGTAGAACATGTGCCCAGCAAAACAAAAGTTATAGCCTGGGCCCGTATTGACAACCAGCAAGAGCTGTTAAGTAAGTTGTCGAAAGACTTGCATAGTCTATGTCAGAATGATGCTGGTTTTATTCTGGCTGCATACTTAAGCTGGGGTGATAGAGTCTGTGAATACCTTATCGGCGATTTTGCATTTGCAGTTTATAATGCACTGGATAATACGGTTTATCTGGGGCGGGACCATATGGGGGTAAAACCGCTTTATTATTATTTTGACGGTAAACACTTTGCTTTTGCCACCAGTCTGGCTGTGCTTAATCAGTTGCCGGAACTTAAACTTGAACTGTCAAAAGAATGGCTGGCGCGTTATTTGCTTAATGTTTCAGAAGACTGGTCAGCAACCACTTATAACAATATCTTTAAACTGCCGCCGGCGCACTTTCTTAAATTTAACTTAAAGAAAATTGAACTTAAGCGCTACTTTGAATTTTCTTATGCTTCTGATTTAACCCTTGGTAGTGATGAAGAATATGTTGAAGCTTATCGTGAGCTACTTGATAAAGCCGTGGCATGTCGGGTGCAGTCAGACTATCCAGTCGGCTCTGAATCTTCCGGTGGTCTTGACTCTTCCACGGTAACTGCTTTGGCTTCACATTTTATGCCGCGCCCCGGGCAGGAACTGCATGCTTTCGGTTATGATGAATCGGAGCTTACCCCTGAATGTATTATCTCCGTGAGCCAGACTAACAGGTTAAGAATGACCCATTTTGCCTCCAAAACGCGCGGCCACCCAGGCTATGATTTAAACCAAAGATTTAATCTAAGTCACGGGGCTCCGGTGGAGCATCCGAACGGTATATCACACCATATGTTTTATGAGGTGGCACAGAAGCTTGGGATTAGAACTTTACTTTCCGGTTTTGGCGGGGATGAATTTGTAACAAATACCGCACAGGTGGCTTTGGTTGAATTTTTTCGCAATAAAGATTGGAGAATGTTTTTCAGCCGCCAGCGCGGTAATTTATTTCTTAGACCTGTAAACAGTGCACGCTGGCTTTATCAATATTACCGACATAATAATCATTTTTTAATTTCAAGGCAGTTAAAGGAAGGGGCAATTAAAAATTGGGAATTACGTTTTGTGAATGATGTGACAGCAAGGAGATATAATTTAAAAAACCGGTTGTTAAAAGATAAAGTATATGATGGCGGTGAAACCAGACAAAATGATTTTATATTAAATGATCGCTGGTCTCCTAACATGACCGCACGTTTGGAAAACTGTACTTTGATGGCAGCCAGTTATGGTATTGACTATCGCTGGCCTCTGCTGGATATACGTTTGTTAAACTTTTATTTATCGGTGCCAGCCAGCCAGAAACTGGGGCCGAAAATGATGGGTCGCTATTTACACCGCCGGGCGGTGGCGGATGTTCTGCCTGAGTTTATCGTGTGGAAACAAAAAGATATGGAGCCTTTTAAATTTTGGGAAAGAATAAAACTATGGTCCAGCCGCACCCCGTTAGGTAAAGTATTAATGCAACTTACTCAACCAGCGCCAACTCTGCGACCGCCGGCCGGAGCAGCTGAAGGTGAGGAGACTGAACCACCTTTGTCTATGCATGCGATTCTAGATTCCATGATTGCTGAGGATAGATTACAGCGTGCTCTTAAAATACTTAGAAACCAGAATTTAAATAAAAAACATCGAATCATGCTGCAAAGAAAAATTTCACAAGTACAGCAGTTAAACCAATGGCTGCATGCACATGACTTGTTAAAAAAGAAGAAAAAATAACTAAGACGCTAATTTATAAATAAGCGTTAAAAGCTGATTCGGGCTGTCATTAATGATTGGTTGTGTCGCTATACTCGTGTACATAATCGACCAGAACTTTTACCTTATCCGGATCCATTTCCGGCTGAATGCCATGACCCAGGTTAAATACATGCCCCGGACCTTTGCCAAAACCATCAATAATTCTGGCAACTTCTCGTTTTATGGCCTCTTCGTTGCCATGTAAAACACATGGATCCATATTACCTTGCAGCGCAACTTTGTCCCCAACGAGATTCCGTGCCTTATTTATATCAACGCTCCAGTCTAGACCCAAAGCATCAACCCCGATAGCCGCTTGTTGCTTTAGCCAGATTCCGCCGCCTTTAGTAAACATGATAACCGGCACTGCCCTACCCTCATTTTCCCGGATAAGACCGGTTTTAATTTGTTGCATGTAATTTAAGGAAAATTCAGGATAAGCGTAATAACTTAAAGCTCCGCCCCAGGTGTCAAACAGCATAACTGCCTGCGCTCCGGCCTTAATCTGGGCATTTAGATATTGGGTTACCGCCTGCGCGGTGATTTCCAACAGTTTATGCAAAAGTTCTGGCTCATTGTATAACATGGCCTTTATGGTAGAAAAGGTTTTGCTGGAACCACCTTCAACCATATAGGTTGCCAAAGTCCAGGGGCTGCCGGAAAATCCGATTAATGGCACATTGCCATCAAGCTCTTTACGAATCGTACGCACCGCATCCATCACATAAGATAAATCGGTTTCCGGATCCGGTACAAACAGCTTTTCTATTGCTTGTTTGGTATTGGCAGGGTCAGTGAATTTCGGGCCTTCACCTTCGGCAAAATATAAGCCCAAACCCATGGCATCTGGTACAGTTAAAATATCGGAAAATAGAATTGCCGCATCCAAATTATACCGGCGTAAAGGCTGCATGGTTACTTCACACGCCAGTTCAGGATTTTTGCACAAATCCATAAAGCTGCCGGCCTCGGCTCTGGTAGCTCTATATTCAGGCAAGTATCTTCCAGCCTGGCGCATAATCCAGATGGGGGTTTTATCCACCGGTTGACGTTGGAGTGCTCTTAAAAATCTATCATTTTTCAACTCAGTCATCATCTACTTCCATCATATAAGGGTGATACAGTCTTAGTCTCAGGCCGGTTCTGGATTTTTTCCACCATCCTTGAAAACTTGCAGTTTTACCTATAAGGCATTGCCAGCAAATTTTAGCAAAATATTTAAGATCATCTCGGCTAATCCTGACATATTTTTTCTTATCAAGATACAACCAAAGAGAATTCTTGGTAAATTTATACTTTTTAATTAAGCCTGACTTTTTAGAAAATTTTAAGTTATAAGCGTCATTAAAAAGGTTTAAGTTTTTTTCTATAGCAGTATTCTGTGCGGTTTTATAACAATCAGCAAATTCCACATTAGGTTGAATAATCAAAAGATATGCTAAACCAGTTTTTAAAATTTCAGCCGTAACGTTGGTTTTATCAGCTAAAAAAACATGTGCCAATAACCTTGAATACTTATCAGCGCTTTCAGCATCGGTCTTAAGATAAATAGTTTTATTGTGTACCAGGCTGTTTAATTTACGGTAAGCTTTTCTGGCATAAGGCTCACTTTTTTCCCCGGCCTTGCCAAGTTCCGGGGCATTAAGCCCCAAAAGCCTAACTGCGCGTCCGTCCGTAAGTTTTAAGGTATCACCATCCAGTACTTTTTGCACTTTGGCCTGAACAAGATTATCATGGTTTAAGGTTTGGTATTCGGCCAAAGCCGGTAAATTCAGGCATAAAAAAACAGCACAAATCGAAATTTGTGCTGCTTTTAAAGCAATCCTGTTAAAGATTTGCGAATTTCTTATTAAATTTATCCACCCGCCCGGCGGTATCTAGAATCTTCTGTTTACCGGTATAGAAGGGGTGACATTTGGAGCATACGTCAATTTGCAGCTCGCTCTCATCTAAAGTTGACCTGGTTACAAATTTATTGCCGCAGCTGCAAGTTACGCTAACTTCCGAATATTGTGGATGTATATCAGCTTTCATCGGTTTTCCAAAAACAGAAAAGGGGGGAATTAGACCTTAAAATATATAAAAATTCAAGAATTATCGCTTCATTGCATCAAAGAATTCAGCATTGGTTTTGGTATTTCGCATACGCTCTAAAACAAATTCTACAGCTGCCAACTCATCCATTGGATGTAAAACTTTACGTAGTAGCCAGATTTTTTGTAACTCATCCTCACCGGTAAGCAATTCCTCGCGGCGGGTACCGGAACGGTTAATGTCAATCGCCGGGAACACCCGTTTTTCGGAAATACGGCGGTTTAAATGCAGCTCCATATTGCCGGTGCCTTTGAATTCTTCGTAAATTACTTCATCCATTTTAGAACCGGTATCTATCAAGGCGGTGGCAATAATAGTTAAGCTGCCGCCTTCTTCCACATTACGCGCTGCGCCAAAAAACCTTTTCGGGCGATGCAAAGCATTAGCATCAACCCCGCCGGTCAATACTTTACCGGAGGCTGGAGCCACCGTGTTGTATGCTCTGGCCAGACGAGTAATTGAATCTAACAATATAACTACGTCTTTTTTATGCTCAACCAGCCTTTTAGCCCGCTCGATTGTCATTTCGGCTACTTGCACATGACGCGAAGCCGGCTCATCAAAAGTACTTGATATTACTTCACCGCGGACCGAGCGTTTCATCTCGGTAACCTCCTCCGGCCGCTCATCAATTAATAGTACCATCATCACAACTTCCGGATGATTGGCTTCTATAGACTGGGCAATATTCTGGATAATTACGGTTTTACCGGCTTTAGGTGGTGATACGATAAGTCCGCGTTGGCCTTTGCCAATCGGGGAGGCCATATCTATCAGCCTTGCGGTTAAGTCTTCTGAACTGCCATTGCCACGTTCTAGTTGCAGGCGCTGCTCAGCGTGCAGCGGAGTTAAATTTTCAAACAGTATCTTATGCCTGGTATTTTCCGGGTTTTCATCGTTAATAGTTGAGACCCGTAACAGGGCGAAGTATTTTTCACCTTTTTTCGGCGGACGGATAGTGCCATTGATTGTATCGCCGGTGCGAAGGCCAAAACGGCGGATTTGATTAGGTGACACGTATATATCATCAGGTCCTGCCAAATATGAACTATCTTCCGAACGCATAAAGCCAAAACCATCTGGCAGAATTTCCAGAACGCCTTCGGCATAAATATCAGTGCCAGTGCTACATAGTGACTTCAGTATGTTAAAAATAAGGTTTTGTTTGGGTGCGCGCGAAACGTTTTCCATTCCAGTTTCACGGGCCATATCCTGTAATTCAGGTATAGGCTTTACTTTCAGTTCAGATATTTTCATAGCTAATGACATAAGAATTTAAGAATAATAAGACCGCCTGAGAACCCAGGCGGAGGATTAAAATAATTACAGGTTTTCTTCCAAAAATGCTGCCAGTTGCGACTTGCTTACCGCACCGACTTTAGTGGCTTCAACATTACCGTCTTTGTACAGCATTAAAGTCGGTATGCCCCGAATCCCGAACTTGGGAGGAGTTTCCGGGTTTTCATCAATATTGATTTTAGCCACGGTTAACTTATCTTTATATTCATCGGCTATTTCTTCCAATACCGGCGCAATAGATTTACAGGGTCCACACCACTCTGCCCAAAAATCAACCAATACCGGGTTTTCACAATTTAAAACATCTTTATCAAATGTGTCATCAGTTACATGTACGATACACTCGCTCATGGATTTAAATCTCCTTAGTACAAATTTACTGGGGTTATGTTAAAAGAATTAAAGATTGTTTTTTAAAAACGACTTCATTATATACACAATATAGGGGCGATTATATAAAAATATCAAGTTAAAAAACCATATAATTTATAAATGACCAGATTTCAGTTAGCAATAATAAAGCAAGTTGTTGATAGTGGTGGAATTATTGCCTATCCTACCGAAGGGGTTTTTGGTCTCGGCTGTAGGCCGGATGATTATATTGCGGTAAAAAATATTCTAAAAATCAAAAAAAGACCTGCAGCAAAGGGCCTTATTCTTATTGCGTCAAATATAAGACAAATACTGCCCTTTATAGTAAAGCCGCATAAGTCCACCTGGAGTAAAATGACTGAAACCTGGCCCGGGCATATAAGCTGGGCAATAGCAGCGTCAGACTCTTGTCCAGCCTGGATCAAAGGTGAAAATCCTACTGTGGTGGTAAGGGTAAGCAAGCATCCTGTAGTAAGAGCCATATGTAACACATTAGGCTATGCCATAGTATCCACTAGTGCTAATATCAGTTCCCAGGTGGCATTGGATAATGCACTTAAGGTAAGGAAAGCTTTAGGTGATAGGCTGGATTTGATAGTGCCGGGCGCTACGTTAAACCGGAAAAAACCAAGTTCGATTTTTAACGCCCAAGATGGCAAGCAGCTTCGCTGATGGTGGGTAAAATATTTTTAAGCGCCGACGAACTGCTTGCAGATTCTTTTATATTGGCAAAACAAATTTATCTATCAGGTTTTAGGCCTGACTGGGTGGTTGGCATCTGGCGTGGTGGTACTCCGATAGCAATTGCGGTGCATGAATATTTTAAATATTCAGGACACGAAACCCAGCATCTGGCGCTGCAGGCCATATCCTATAGAACTATTAAAAAGCAGGCTGCGAATATTGAGCTAAGAGGAATTAGTAAACTGTTGAGCCTTGCAAAGTCTGGTGAAAGAATCTTACTTGTAGATGATGTGTTTGATAGCGGCAGAAGCCTTGAGGCAATGATAAACGCGATTTATAGCAGAAATTCAAGTCTTAAAATTTATACCGCAACCCCTTGGTTTAAACCTGATAATAATAAAACGAAATTAGAACCGGATTTTTATCTTAAAACTACAGATAAATGGATAGTATTCCCGCATGAGCTAGTGGGCTTATCCAGTGAAGACATTAAAGATAAGCCGGTAAAAATGCCAAAGTCCTGAAACTAGCTGGTTTTAATCCGGATTATTAACCTCCTTTTTAAGTTTGACTAATAATTTACCTAAAGCCTTGCCACGGTGACTTATTTTATTTTTCTCAATCTGAGCGATTTCTGCTGCCGAACATTTATGTTCCGGAGTGAAAAACACCGGGTCATAACCAAAACCCTGACTGCCAGAAGCTGATTTTAGAATTAGACCCTCCCAGGCGCCTTCGGCAATTATTGGTGATGGGTCTTTGGCATGTCGCAAGAAAACCATAACACACCTAAATCTTGCGTTTCTTTTCTCGTCCGGCACTTCCTTTAATTCAGCAAGCAGCTTGTTAATGTTATCCTGACTGTTGGCCGATGTACCTGCATATCTGGCAGAATAAATCCCGGGTGCGCCTAAAAGTGCATCAACCTCAATTCCGGAGTCATCCGCAATTGCAGCCAATCCGGTTTGTTCACAAGCATTCCTGGCTTTTAAAATGGCATTTTCCACAAAAGTAAGTCCAGTCTCTTCCGCGTCCGTTACTTTTAAATCAGTTTGCGGGATAATTTTTAAGTTAAGGCCTGACAATAAATTTTTAAGCTCTTTGACCTTGCCCTGGTTGGAGGTGGCGAGGACGATTTTTCTAGCCATCTAAAACTGCCCTTTGAATTTCAAACAATTCAGCTATGCCTTTTCTGGCAAGTTCAAGCATCTGGTCAAGTTCTTTTAATGAATAAGGAGTCTCTTCTGCGGTGCCCTGAACTTCAATAAAATCAAACTCATCATTCATCACTACATTCATATCGGTTTGCGCGTTTAAGTCCTCTGTGTAATTTAAATCCAGGATCGGGAGGCCTTGATAAATGCCGGTCGAAACTGAGGCTACGTAGTTTAGAACAGGCTCACCAGCAAGTTTCCCCTCTTTCAGAAGTTTATTAATACTGTCTGCCAGGGCCACAAACCCGCCAGTTATGGCTGCGGTTCTGGTGCCGCCATCTGCCTGAATCACATCACAGTCAATTATAATTTGCCGTTCACCCAGCTTTTCCAGATCAACCGCTGCCCGCAAAGACCTGCCGATTAAACGTTGAATTTCCATAGTGCGGCCGGACTGACCGTTTTTGGCTTCACGGCGCATACGGCTGGTAGTTGAGCGCGGCAACATGCCGTATTCTGCAGTTACCCAGCCTTTATTCTGTCCCTTAAGCCATGGTGGCAGGGTCTCCTCAACTGAGGCGGTACAAATAAGCTGTGTATTGCCAAATTCCACAAATACCGAGCCCTCGGCATGGCAAGTGAAATTCTTGGTAATAGTTACCTTTCGCATTTGTTCTGGCTTTCTTTTGTCTGGACGCATATAAAAATCTTAAACTTTACGTTAGAATCGCGAATTCTAACATTAATGATTTAGCTATGGCTAACAGCATGACCGCTTTCGCTCGGATTGAAAGTCAAAATAATTTTGGCTCCCTGGTCTGGGAAATAAGAAGTCTTAATCACAGATTTTTGGATATATTCTTACGTCTGCCGGAGAATTTCAGGCAGCTGGAAAATGATATCCGCTCCAAAATAAAAAATAATATAAATCGCGGTAAACTGGATGCCAGTCTATATTTTATTCAGGATGTTAAACAACAAAACTCGGTCGATATAAACGAGGAGATTTTAAAATCGGTAGCTGAAAGCTTATCAAGGGCTGGTAATTTTTTAGGCGCACACCAGCAGGTTAATTTAATGGATGTATTGGCCTGGCCGGGAGTTATTAAAGAAGCTGAAATTGATACTGATGCTCTAAGCCAAGAAGCTTTAAACTTACTGGAACAGACGATAATAAGTTTGGTTAAAGCCAGAGCGCAAGAAGGCGCCAAACTACAGGCGATTGTAAAACAAAAGCTTAAGCTGCTTAAGCCATTAATAGAAAAGGCTAAGGTCAGAGTGCCGGAAACTATTTCTAATCACCGGCAAAAACTTAAGTCTGCTATGGATGAGCTTAAACTTAAAGTAGATAATGAGCGCCTGGATCAGGAAATCGCACTTTTAATCCAAAAAATGGATATTAGCGAAGAGCTTGACCGACTTTCAACCCATGTGGAAGAGGTCAATAATGTGTTTAATAAAACTGAACCTATTGGTAGAAGGCTGGATTTTCTGATGCAGGAGCTGCATAGGGAGGCCAATACTTTGGGTTCAAAATCTCAGGATTCTGTAACCACTTCATTGGCACTGGAGATGAAAGTTATAATTGAGCAAATGCGCGAACAGGTACAAAACATTGAGTAGTGGGCAGTTATATTTAGTCTCAGCACCATCCGGTGCCGGCAAAACTTCCATGGTGCGGGAACTTATAAAAAAGGATGAAAATATTAAGCTTTCCATCTCACATACCACCCGTGCACCTCGAGCCAGCGAGCGACATGCCAAAGATTATTTTTTTGTAACAAAACCAGAGTTTGAAGAGTTATTAAGGCAAAATTCATTCCTGGAACATGCCAATGTATATGGTAATTATTATGGCACCAGCAAAGATGCAGTGTTTGCAATGCTGGCAACAGGCTCTGATGTAATTCTGGAAATCGACTGGCAAGGCGCCCAACAGATTATCCATAAATTACCGGATACCATACATATCTCCATCGCACCGCCTTCGATTGAAGCTTTACGGTCTCGCTTAAGTGCTCGCGGTCTGGATGATTCTGCAACTATAGAGCATAGAATGTCACAAGCCGAAGATGAAATCGACCATTTAAAAGAGGCAGAATATGTAGTTATAAATGATGACTTTGCCCAGGCGGTTGCTGCTATGCATGCAATCTTTATTGCCGAGCGGCAAAAATATATAAGGCAGAAGCCCTTGCTGGATAAGCTGTAAACTAAAAGAGTTCTTTTTCCAAATAACCTACTTAATCTTAGCGTCAATTTAAGCGCTGTATGCGCCGTTTCCAGACATAAGCCTATGGTATACTTAACAAGCTATCTTGGATGAAAAATATGGCGGAAAAAAACCAATACGGCGCGGACAGTATTAAGGTTCTTAAAGGGCTGGAAGCGGTTCGAAAACGCCCTGGTATGTACATTGGAGATACCGATGATGGCACTGGTCTGCACCATATGGTGTTTGAGGTGGTGGATAATGCTATTGATGAGGCTCTGGCGGGTTTCTGCGATAAAATCACGGTTACGATTCATGCCGATCAATCCATAACTGTCACAGATTATGGACGTGGAATTCCAGTGGAACTTCATCCAGAAGAGAAGATCTCGGCTGCCGAGGTTATTATGACTGTGCTACATGCCGGCGGCAAGTTTGATGATAATTCCTATAAAGTTTCGGGCGGTCTGCACGGAGTGGGAGTTTCGGTGGTAAATGCCCTGTCTGAAGAACTTGAGCTTACTATTTATCGTGACGGTAAAACACATAAGCAGACTTACCATCTTGGGGCGCCGGCAGCGGATTTACAGGTTGTAGGCAAGACCGATAAAACCGGAACTAAAATCCGCTTTAAACCAAGCTCGGAGATTTTCTCTAATACCGAATTTAAATATGAAATTCTTGCCAACCGTTTGCGCGAGCTATCTTTTTTAAATTCTGGAGTAAATATTGAACTTTCAGAAGAATTAAGTTCGCGCCAAGATGTATTTAAGTATGAAGGTGGAATTCAGGCTTTTGTGGCACATCTGAACCGCAAGAAACAGCCAATCCATGAAAAAATAATTTCTCTTGATAAAGTTAATCCCGAAGCGCAGGTAGAAATTGCTTTGCAGTGGAATGATTCATATCAGGAAAGCATATATTGTTTTACCAACAACATTCCTCAGCGTGATGGCGGTACTCATCTGGCAGGCTTCAGGGCGGGATTAACCCGTACTATAAACAAATATATTGATAAGGAGGGTTTAGCTAAAAAGGCCAAGATTAATCTTAGTGGTGATGATACCCGGGAAGGCTTGACTGCGGTGGTATCAGTTAAGGTGGCAGACCCTAAGTTTTCATCACAGACTAAAGATAAGCTGGTGTCTTCTGAAGTGCAGAAGGTGGTGGACTCGTCACTGTCAGAGGCTTTATGGGATTTTCTTTTAGAAAATCCCACAGAGGCCAAACTTATAATCGGCAAGATTATTGATGCGGCAAGAGCTCGGGATGCTGCGCGTAAAGCCCGAGAACTAACCCGCCGCAAAGATGTATTAGATATAGCGGGCCTGCCGGGTAAATTAGCTGACTGTCAGGAAAAAAATCCTGAACTATCTGAAATATTTTTAGTCGAGGGTGACTCAGCCGGCGGTTCCGCCAAACAGGGTCGGGATAGAAAAACCCAGGCCATCCTGCCGCTTAAAGGAAAAATTCTGAATGTAGAAAAGGCCAGATTTGACAAAATGCTGTCTTCTGCCGAGGTTGGCACTTTAATTACTGCGCTTGGCTGCGGGATTGGTCGCGAGGATTATGATCCGGATAAATTAAGGTACCATCGCATAATAATCATGACTGATGCAGATGTTGACGGTTCACACATAAGAACCCTGCTTTTAACTTTCTTTTACCGGCAAATGCCGGAAATGGTAGAACGCGGACATATATATATTGCTCAGCCACCTTTATATAAAGTTAAAAAGGGCAAACAAGAGCATTATGTCAAGGACGATACAGAGCTTGAAAATTATCTTCTGCAAATTTCTCTTACAAATGCCGAGTTAATAAGTTCAGCAGATACACCGCCGATAAAAGGCACGGCTTTAGAAAGGCTTGCACGGAAGTATTTGCAGGTGGAAGCATCTATCAGAAAACTTAAAAGACTGTATTCCGAAAAAGCCCTAAGAGAAGTATCAACCCTGCCAAAACTTGATTTTGCAGCAGCTAGCAAGGATGAGATTAATTCCTGGTGCCAGGCACTTACGAAAAATCTTGGGCCTGGAGCCGAAGCCAAGCTTGCAAATGAGGCTATAGAGGACAAAAAAATTAAAATAAAATTTGTAAACCACGGTGTAGAGCAAGTAGTGTATTTTGATAAATTATTTTTCAACTCTTTAGACTATCAAAATATGCAGGAGCTACGCACTGAGCTTGAAGGCTTAATCGGTCAGGAAAGTTACATTAAGCGCGGCGATAACCAAATGCCGATAAATAGTTTCTCTCAAGCGGTTGACTGGCTGATGCAGCAGGGCAAAAAAGGCCAGCAGATACAACGCTATAAGGGGTTGGGCGAAATGAATGCCGACCAGCTGTGGGAGACCACCATGGACCCGGAAACCCGTAGAATGATGCAGGTCACCATTGCCGATGCAATTGCCGCCGATGAGATTTTTACTACTTTAATGGGTGACCAGGTAGAGCCGCGCCGTGAGTTTATTGAAGATAACGCTCTGTCGGTCAGTAATCTGGATATTTAATAAACTGCTAGACATTTTCTTATAATAGGGCTTTAGTTAAAAGAGATTACTGTGGCCACATTTCAATTTGATAAAAAATTAAAAGCGCTGGAAGAGATTGTCGATTCCATGGAACAGGAAAACCAGAGCCTGGAAAAATCCATTACACAATTCGAAAAAGGGGTGAAAATTATTAAAGAATGCCAAAAGGCCCTGGCAGAAGCGGAGCAAAAGGTATCTATCCTCAAGAATGATTCCTTAGAAGAATTTAGCCCCGGCGAATGAGTTTTAACCTTGACGCCTGGATGCTTAAGCGCCAGGAAGCGCTGTGCGGCGCACTCGACTCGGTTTTTAAAAGTCTTGATACTGGCTCTGACAGGCTTAAGCAGGCTATGCGCTACAATCTTAATAGTGGCAAGTTTATCCGGCCGTTGTTATTTTTTGCTACATGTGAGATTTATAAAAAACCTTATAAAAAGCTGCTTGAACCTGCCTGCGCTTTGGAGTTAATCCATGCTTATTCTCTAATTCACGATGACTTGCCGGCAATGGATGATGATGAGCTTAGGCGCGGCCAGCCAAGCTGCCATATCAAATTTGATGAAGCAACGGCAATTCTGGCGGGTGATGGGCTACAGACCCTGGCATTTGATTTACTGGCTAAAAGCCAATTATCGTCCACAATAAAGCTGGAGCTTATAAAAATATTAACTAAGGCTGCAGGGGCCACGGGTATGGTGGGCGGACAGGCACTGGATATGGAGTTTGAAAAAACCGTAACCAGCCTTGGCAAGCTAAAGAAAATGTATTTAATGAAAACCGGAGCCTTAATCAGCGCTGCTATTGATATGGGATTAATTGCTGCCGAAGCATATACACAAGACAATAAAAAAAAGTTTTACCAAATTAGTCAAAACCTTGGCCTTTTATTTCAAATTCAGGATGATATTCTGGATGCATCGGCCGATACCAAAATATTGGGAAAACCCGCAGGTTCCGATGCAGCTAATGAAAAAGCTACCTATGTCTCAATTCTAGGACTAGCTGGTGCTAAAACTGAAGTTAGTAACCTGCTGGCACAACTTCAAAATAATTTGGCACAAATAGATGGGGAAACAGAAGTTTTAGCAGCAATTATAGAATTTATCTTTAAACGTAAGTTTTAACCTTATTATAAAACTTATATAATCCTTAATCTTTTGCCGGATAAATCAAGAGCACGTCATGTCATTGCTGGATTCAATAGAGTTGCCGGCCGGATTAAAATCTTTAGGTACAGACGAGTTAAAGGTTCTGTCTGAAGAAATAAGGGAATTTTTGATAAAAAGCGTTAATAAGACCGGCGGGCATTTATCGTCAAGCCTTGGCGTGGTGGAACTTAGCGTGGTTCTGCATCATGTGTTTGACACGCCCAGGGATAAAATTGTCTGGGATGTCGGTCATCAAAGTTATGCACATAAAATTCTGACCGGGCGCAAAGATAAGATGCACACCTTAAGGCAAAAAGGCGGCATCTCAGGTTTTACCAAAAGATCTGAGAGTGAGCATGATGCCTTTGGTGCCGGGCATTCCAGCACTTCTATAAGTGCGGCCTTGGGACTGGCGGTAGCACTTAAGGATAAAAAGCGACATGCAATCGCGATAATCGGAGACGGCGCGCTTACCGGCGGTATGTCATTTGAAGCCTTGAATCATGCTGGGGATATGGATGCTAACCTCTTGGTGATTCTGAATGATAATGAGATGTCAATCTCGGAAAATGTCGGTGCCATGTCACGTTACCTGGGCAAAATTCTCGCAAGTAAACCATACAGCGCCATGCGTGAACAAAGTCGTAAAATTTTAAGCAAAGTTCCCAAAATGTGGGATTTTGCCAAAAAGGCCGAGGAACATTTTAAAGGCATGGTGGTGCCGGGCACCTTATTCGAGGAACTTGGTTTTCATTATATAGGCCCGATAGACGGACATGATATTGATACATTGTTAAAAGCCCTTAATATTATGAAGTCACTGCAGGGCCCACAGTTTTTGCATATTATTACCAAAAAAGGCAAAGGTTTTGCTCCGGCAGAAGATGATCCGATTTCTTATCATGGACTTGCCGGGAAAAAAATATCCAATGAGCCGAAGAAAAAAACCAAAACTTATACCAAGGTTTTCTCTGATTGGATCTGCCTGGCCGGTGAAGCAAACAGTAACCTGGCAGCAATCACCCCGGCTATGCGTGAAGGCTCTGGGCTGGTTGCATTCTCAGAAAAATTTCCTGATAGATTTTATGATGTAGGCATTGCCGAACAGCACGCGCTTACTTTTGCCGCAGGTCTGGCCTGCGAGGGCATTTTACCGGTAGTGGCGATATATTCCACCTTTTTACAAAGAGCTTATGACCAGCTCATACATGATATTGCCCTGCAAAATCTTCCAGTAATCTTTGCTATAGACCGCGCGGGGCTGGTTGGGGCAGACGGCCCAACCCATGCCGGAGCCTTTGATTTAAGTTTTTTAAGAACAGTACCTAATTTAACCCTAATGGCCCCTAAGGATGCAAAAGAACTTGAGGCCATGCTTAATTTCTGTTTAGAATTTGGAGCACCGGTGGCGGTAAGATACCCGCGGGGAGCAGCGGTTAATTTAGCCAATAAAACTGTTCCTGTTACATTAGGCCGAGCGGAGATTTTAAGACAGGGGGAGGAACTTGCGATTTTAGCTTTTGGTTCCATGGTGCGACCAGCATTAGATGCTGGCGAGAGTTTAAATGCCACAGTGGTTAATATGCGCTTTATAAAGCCATTAGATACTGATCTTATTCTAGATATAGCTAAAAACCATACGGCTGTTTTAACCGTGGAGGAAAATGCCATAGCCGGCGGGGTCGGAGAAGCGGTGCGCCAGGTGTTAAACAGCCATTATTCAGATGTTAAATTTAAAAACCTCGGTCTGCCGGATGAATTTATCGAACATGGTGATACTGCTATATTACTAAAAGAACTAGGCCTGGATGCCAAAGGCATAGAAAAGGCAGGTGCTGAGTTGTTAAGTCAATAAGCTTCTCCTGTAGAACCATGCTAGTATGGTGACCTTGATTATATAAACTAATCAAATTTGGGGCACTTCAATCCCATGGGTAAGGCACTGAATTAATCAGAAATACAGCTTAGCTTGTACCCCAGCTATATCTGGATTTAACTGCTTTAAGACAGTATCTTACTTTTTGAATACAGCATGCTATAAGCAAGCTCGGCAACGTTTTGTGATCCACCTTTTTTGCCTAACCTGGCTTTGACCTTTTTAAGTTGCAAAATCATATTTTGCCGGTATGTACTATTTTTAAGAATTTTTATAATCTCTGCGGCAATTAAGGAAGGTTTGGCCTTATCTTGAATAAACTCTTTTACTATATCTTTTTCTGCCACAATATTTACCAGCCCTACTTTATCTATGTTTACCATACGTTTCAGGATAAGGTAGGAAAGCGGTGAGATTTTATAGGTAATTACGCTTGGAATTTCCATAAGGGCAATTTCTAAAGTGGCGGTGCCGGAGGCAGTGATAATTGCATCTGTAACCTGCATTACATCATATACATTACTTTGAATTATTTTCACTTCCAGCGATTTATGTTTTTTTACAAAGCCCATCATATCAGCTTTGCGCAAAGAGCTGGCTATCGGCAGAATAAACTGCACTCCAGGCTCAGATTTTCTTAAAGTTTCTGCAACATTAAGCTGTAGGGGCAGGATTCTTTTAATCTCACCTAAACGGCTGCCAGGGAAAAGTCCGATAACTTTTTGCTCCGGATTAAGTTTATATTCAGTGATTGCCGCGTTTTTGGTTTTGGATGGTTTTACTTCATCTACCAATGGATGACCGACAAAAGTAACCGGCACCCCGGCCTCCTGATAAAATTTCTCTTCAAACGGAAATAAAACCGCCATCATATCGACATACTTCCCTATTTTATGCACCCGCTTAGGGCGCCAGGCCCAGACTTGCGGGCTTATATAAAACAGCACTTTAACCCCTTGCTGCTTGGCGGTTTTGGCAAGTTTGAGATTAAATTCCTGATAATCTACCAGGATTAGCAGGTCCGGTGGATTTTGTTTTATTTCTGCGCGCATCGTATCAAGTGCAGTTTTGATTTTTTTATAGTTTGCCAGAACTTCAAATAAGCCGACTACTGCGATCTCGGTACAGTCAACCACTACTTTGGCTCCTGCGGCGCGTAGTTTGTTAGCCCCCATAGCTCTAACTTTAATCTCTGGCTCAATATTTAAAAGAGCTTTTATAAGATTTGCCGCATGTAAATCACCCGAGGCTTCACCGGCACTTATTAAAACTCTTTTAGTCATTAAGGGCCAATTTAATCGTATCAGTTACGGTTTTGATTTTGTCCTCTTCAAGTTCGGGATAAATTGGTAAGGCAAAGCATTTTTCTGCCGTGGCTTCGGCATTAGGCAGGTGTATATTGGCATAATCTTCGGCATACACATCCTGGCGGTGCAGTGGTATAGGATAATAAATGGCACTGGCAATACCCGCGTCGTTTAAGGACTTGATAATTGCATCACGCATAGGATGCAGGCAGGTGTATTGATGATATACATGTAGCCCAATTCCATCTTCTACCGGGGTCTGTACAGCAGTATCTGCCAGGAAGTCACGGTAGGTCTTGGCCACTCGGCGGCGGTTTTGATTATAACTATCTATATGTTTTAGCTTAATATTAAGAATTACCGCCTGCAGTTCATCCAGCCGACTGTTAAAGCCGAGCATGGTATGGTGGTAGCGCACGCTCATACCGTGGTTGCGCAGATATTTTACTTTATCGGCATATGTATCAGAACTGGTAGTTATAAGGCCGCCATCACCAAAAGCCCCAAGATTTTTACTGGGGAAAAAACTAAAAGCACCAAAATCACCAAAGGCACCGGTTTGCGTGCCATTTATATGCGCTCCAAAAGACTGTGCGCAATCTTCTATTATTTTTAAATCATGTTTGGTGCAGATTGCGGACAGTTCAGACATATCTACCGGCTGGCCGAATAAGTGCACCGGAATTACCGCCCGGGTTTTACTTGTTATGGCTGCTTCAATTTGCTTAAGATCAATATTGAAAGTATCAGGGTCAATGTCCACAAACACCGGTTTGGCACCGACAAAACTTATGGATTCAGCGGTAGCAATAAAAGTAAAGGGAGTGGTGATAACTTCATCGCCTGGGCCAATACCTGCTGCATTTAAGGCAAGGTGCAAAGCATCGGTGCCAGAGGCTACCCCTATAGCGTGCTTAACGCCCAGGTATTCGGCAGCACTTTTTTCAAGCTTTTGTACTTCAGGCCCCAGAATAAACTGGGTGTTGGCAAGAGCTTCCAGCATTCCAGAGTCTATCTCGGCCTTAAGCTCGTGATATTGCTGTTTAAGGTCAACCATTGGGATATTCATATCAATTTCCTTCATTCAATAGTTTTGAAATTTCCATTGCTACTGCAAGCGCCCGGCGTCCGTCCTCTCCTGATACTACAGCTGGTATGTCGTTTTCAATACTGTTAAGAAAGGCTTTAATCTCGGCCATCAACGCGTCATTATCCTTATAGGAGTTTTCTGTAGTTTCGATATTTGGAACCCCAGGATACATTTCATCCTTGCCTTTTTTATACATATTCATTTTTTTGTTTTGGAAATCTATAGTTATGCAGGCATCTGATTGAAAAAGACGCATTTTACGTTCAGTTTTCATCGAAATTCTGCTGGCGGTAACATTAGCAACACAGCCGTTCATAAACTCCAGGCGCACATTGGCAATATCGGTGGTTTCGGTCAGTACCGGCGCACCGGAGGCAGCGATGGATTTAACCTCGGATTTGACAATATTAAGTATTATGTCTATGTCGTGAATCATTAAATCCAGGACCACATTAACATCGGTTGCCCTGGGGTTAAACGGCGCCAGGCGATGGGATTCAATAAAATTTGGCTCAGTTAAAATATTATCGAGGTCAAGCATTGCCGCATTAAAGCGCTCCAGATGCCCAACCTGAATTATCTTGTTCCTGGCTTTAGCAAGATTAATCAATTCATCCGCCTCATCTGTGGTGACTGTAATCGGTTTTTCTATAAGCACGTGCGCATCATGCTCAAGGAAGTCTCTGGCTATTTCAAAGTGTAAAGTAGTAGGGGCAGCGATACTTACCGCATCGACCTTGCCCAGCAATGCTTTATAATCAGTCAAAGCCTGGACATTATATTGTTGCGCTACATTTTTAACAGTATTAGCATCAGAATCAACTACCGCTAATAATTCACTGTTAGCCAGTGCATGATATTTTGCGGCATGAAATTTACCAAGATAACCGACGCCGATAACTGCGGTTTTAATTTTACTCATTTTTCGCCAAAATATTAAAGTTGCCTATTTTAGGCTGGTGTTTTTATAACAGACAGGTTTTTTTCTACAAATTCCTTAATAAAGCTAAAGCTTTTGGCGCCATGAAAGCGTGCAAGTTCCTCTCCCTGGTACAGCGCAATAACCGTGGGGAAGCCCCGGACATTGTATTGGCCGGCAATTTTCATATTTTCATCTTCGGCTTCAACTTTGCCCAGAATTAATTTTCCTTTGAATTCATGGGCGATTTTCTCAAGAACAGGATCTAAAACCCGGCATGGGGCGCACCAGTCGGCACTTATATCCAGCAAGATGAGTCGGTGTTGGGATTTTTCGATTATCTCCCGGTTTATATTATCAGTATTAACTTTGACAATTTCCGGCATGTTGAAAAGTTATGCCTCAGCCAGGGCCGGGTTTTGATTTATTGGGGTTTGCGGCTGTAAAGGGCAGTAATCTTTATTATCAGGATCAGAATTTAATCTTGAATAGATATGGGTTATCGCCATATCTTCATTCGGATGAATGTTTTCCGCGCCGATTTTTGCGTATAAATGGGTATTATTCATAACTTTAAGTATTTGACGTTTAAGCCCGGAGAATACCAGGGTTGTATCATTTTCTTTTAAGTGATCCAACACTCCGGAAATACACTCCTCACCCGAAGCATCAAGTTCATTAATACCATCGCCCACTACCAGAATATATTTGCAGTCTTTGCGCTTACTGACGGCTTTTAAAATAGCATCTTCAAAAAAAGAAACATTGGCGAAGTACAAGGAACCATCAAATCTAATAACAATAATTCTGTCATCCTGCGGCAAGTTCTTATGCACACTTATATCACGCATGGTGCCGTCTTCATAGCGGCCTAAAAGCGCCACTCTGGGTTTCATAGTACGGTACAAGTATAAAACCAGGGCAAGCCCGGCGCCGATAATAATGCCCTGATCAAGATGTGGGGCAAATCCTAATGTAGCAATAAAAGTAACAATTGAGGCTACTCCATCATGGGCACTTGCTTTCCAGGCATGTTTTACTGCCTTGAAATTTATCAGACCGATCACCGCCATCATAATTACCGCCGCCAATACCGATTTAGGCAGGTGATACAAAAGCGGGGTTAAGAATAACAGGGTAATCATTACAAAACCGGCGGTAAAGACCGAAGACATGCCGGTTTTGGCCCCGGCATTTAAATTTACCGCCGAGCGGGAAAATGAGCCGCTGGTTGGGTAAGACTGGCTGAAGCTGCCGATAATATTAGCCAAACCCTGGCCAATCAATTCCTGGTTGGGATCCAGTTTGGCCTTGGTGCGGGCGGCAATAGCTTTGGCAACTGATATCGCCTCCATAAAACCGACCAGAGAAATAATTATCGCACTGGTTATAAGGTCGGCCAGCATGCTCATTTGAATTTTGCTGAAATCAGGCAGGTGAAACGGTGGCAGGCCTTCTGGCACTTTGCCGACTATATCTCCGCCCTGGCCGGCAAAATCTATGGCCCAACTTATTATAATCGTACCGGCCACCGCCACTAAAACTCCTGGTATCTGCGGCAGATATTTTTTTAACAAAACCATGACCAGTATTGCCCCAACGCCAAAGGCAAAGGTTAAAAGGTGGGTTTCACCAGCAGCCACATGCTGAAACACCCCGTAAATGTCATTTATAAAATGCTCTGACCGTTCCTTTTCTACCCCAAAGATTTTATTGATTTGTGAAAGGCCGATAATAATTGCCGCCGCATTGGTAAAACCAACAATTACCGGATGTGAGAGAAAATTTACGATTACCCCCAGCTTAAAAATACCCAGGGTTAATTGTACAGCCCCTACCAAAAATGCCAGGATTATCGCCAGAGTGATGAAGTATTCACTGCCGATACTGGCAAATGAGGCCAAGGATGAAGCAGTCAACAATGATACAACTGCCACCGGGCCGGTACCTAGCTGTTTGGATGAGCCCCAGAGAGCGGCAACAATTACCGGTAAAAATGCGGCATATAATCCATAATAAGCCGGTAACCCTGCAAGTTGAGCATATGCCATGGACTGTGGTACCAGTACCAGGGCTACGGTTAGTCCGGCTACGAAGTCGGCTTTTAGATCGGCAACCGGTACTGGAAACCAGTGCAAAAACGGAAAAAACTTGTGTTTTATATTCATTTAACTGCCAAAAACGGGACTATCAGAATTATTCGCGCAGATTAATGGCGAAATAGTGCATTTTAACTGCTTTACAGGTAGTATTCAAGTAATTAATGATTTAATTATAAGCTTTTGCAGTATTTATTTTAATTGAGGTAGGGGCATCAGATTCCTCAATATTTTTAGTGACCCGAGCTGCCATGGGTTTTTAACATCAATCTTGCCTGGCTCTGCAACAGCATTGTTGCTTACAGTTTATATTTACCCGAGGCAAGCACCGTCTTTTACAATTCTTTTTGTTGATGGCGGAAATTTTGCTAAATGTATTGTCGGCCTAATAGGTCTTGGCATCAGATTGCCACCGTAATTCGGACATTTATGATTTAAAACTTTTTCAGCGCAGGATACGCAAAAAGTACACTCAAAACCGCATATTAACGCATTGACAGATTCCGGCGGCAGATCACAGTCACAGCATTCACAGTTAGGTTTTAATTTCAGCATATCAGTTCCTTATTTGGTTTTAATTATGTTTAAATATATACAAAATATATAGAGATTTGGGAGCAATTAATGGCAAACGTTCTTATTATCAACACACACGAATATTATCCGTTTTCTGAAGGCAAGTTAAGTAAATCCATGGTGTCCAAAGCCAAAGATATATTATCCGCCAAGGATTATTCGATCAAAACCACCAGCATGCAGGATGACTATGATATCGAAGACGAGATTAATAAACATCTATGGGCAGATGTGATTATTCTGCAAATTCCGGTTAACTGGATGGGAGTTTCCTGGAGTTTTAAAAAATATATGGATTATGTGTATTCTGCTGGGATGCAGGGTAAATTATGTGACGGTGACGGTCGAACTCGCGAGGATCCGTCTAAACAATATGGCAGTGGCGGTTTATTACAAGGAACCAAATATATGCTGTCCTTGACTTTTAATGCGCCAAAAGAAGCATTTGATGATCCGGAGCAGTTATTTTTTGCAGGTAAAGGAGTAGATGACTTGTTTTGGCCCATGCATCTTAATTTTAAGTTTTTCTCTATGCAGCCACTGCCGACATTCTCTTGTTTTGATGTATTTAAAAACCCGGATATTGAGAATGATTTTATTCGTTTTGAGCAGCATTTAAACCAGATTTTTTAAGATATATTTGCTGTATGCTGCGTATTTCAGACAAGATTCAGATACCGGACAAAGAAATTGAAATTACCGGGATTAGAGCTCAGGGCGCCGGTGGGCAGAATGTAAACAAGGTATCGAGCGCGGTACATCTGCGCTTTAACATTAAAGCCTCTTCCCTGCCGACTATACTTAAACAACGTCTTTTAAGAAAATCCGATAAACGCATTAATAAACAAGGGGTAATTGTTATCAAGGCCCAGAGTTACCGCACACGGGACAAAAATACCAAAGATGCTCTAAGACGTCTTTATGAAATTATTCAAAGTGCAGCATTAGTGTCAAAAAGGCGTATCCCGACCAGGCCGACTAAAGCTTCTAGCCAGCGGCGAATAGAGAATAAAAAGCATAGAGGTTATGTAAAAAAACTGCGGGCCTTAAGTCGGTCATGAGGGCGTTCATAATTCTGTGTCATCGTAAATTTGTTTCCCATTCGCATTCTCCACAGGGTCCACCGGCTTGACTGCAAGATAGAGATTTCCGTCGCCCGTGGACTTGTGGATAATGCTCATATGTC
>Ga0209790_1000002_pt1 | contig 56372 bp, 51 predicted proteins | sample WorMetG1aBELIZE2_FD_187420 | JGI IMG/M metagenome (GOLD analysis project Ga0209790, IMG submission 187420) | Marine gutless worms symbiont microbial communities from Max Planck institute for Marine Microbiology, Germany - Inanidrilus... ... | reverse complement strand
TAATATTCTGGTATAACTGTCATGTAAGTTGCTCATATCATTCCGTTTTTTGGTCAAAACATAATGATACTCTTTGAGCTTTTGTGAGCAACTTACTTTTATAACTTTTTTATAATGCACCACGGGTTTAGAACTTAACCATTATTTATCATTACTTTATTTACTACATTAGTAAGCCTTATTATGATGAGAAAAGAGATAATTGATTTTGATGTTGAAATCGACCGAACCGAGGTTCCAACCCTTAAATTTGACCCAAAAATAATAGGTTCTATCTTTGGTAAAAATAATATATGGCCATCCTGGGTTGCAGATATGGACTTTAAAGGTTCAAGCCATATTAAAAATGCCATAGTCCGAAGAGCCGAACATGGCGTTTACGGTTATGAGCCTAGCTCTGATGAGTTAACAACTGCAGTTTCTGCATGGCATGAAAAAAGACATAACTGGTCATTTAAGAATGAACAAGTAATATTTAGCCCGCGAACCCTGGCTTCGATTGCAAGCTTAATCAGGCTTTTTTCTAAAGAAGGTGAAGGTGTAATCGTGCAACCGCCGGTATTTTATGACTTTAAGCGGATTATTCTGACAAACAAGCGCCTGCTTGTTAAAAATCCACTTAAGTTAATACACAGGATTTACCAAATAGACTTTGAGCATCTTGAAATGATAGCAGCCGATCCTAACAATAAGCTATTGATACTTTGCAATCCGCATAACCCAATTGGGCGGGTTTGGTCGAGTGGTGAGTTGGCTAGAATCTCGGAAATCTGTATTGCAAACGATGTATATATAATTACAGATGAAATTCACGGCGATATTACTTATCAAAGCAAATACACTCCACTAGCCAGTATTAACAAAGAATCATCACTTAATTGCGCAAGTTGCATATCTCCTGTTAAATCTTTTAATCTAGCCGGTGTGGCAAATTCCATGATTGTTATCTCGCATGATGAAAAAAGATTGGCTTGCCAATCATGGTTTAATCGTATGCAGGTAAACAAGAATAACGTGTTTACCAGTGCTGCCATGTTAGCCGCTTATACTAAAGGTGAGTCCTGGTTGGGGCAGGTAATAGAGTATCTGGAACAAAATATTAAAATGCTTAAAAATTTCCTGCAAGAAAAAATCCCTTTGGTAAAGCTTATTGAACCGGAGGGGACTTATTTGCTTTGGTTAGATTTTAGAAATTTATCCTTTGATGTAAAGCAACTTGAGGATTTTTTAGTACAACAAGCCGGGATCGCAGGTAATCCAGGTCATTGGTTTGGCAGAGAAGGTGCGGGATTTGCTAGAATTAATATAGCCTGCCCAAGAAGAATACTTAAAAACTCCTTAGAGAAGCTTGAAACGGCGGTCAGGAAATTGTCAAACTGTAAGTGAACCTGGCAGTTTATATAGCCAAATAACTATTTAAATTTCAGGATAAAAATAATGCGATTTTTGTGCCAGAGTTATTACGACTCTATTTATTACTTAATTTTGGCTTCTTTAAAGACCACATATTTACGAACCACAGGATCGTATTTTTTGATTTCCATTTTCTCTGGCATGGTTCTTTTATTCTTGGTAGTGGTATAAAAATAGCCGGTATCGGCACTGGAAACTAACTTGATTTTTTCACGCATATGACTAGTCCTTTAAACTTTTTGTCCTTGTTTACGCATATCCGCCAGCACTTCGTCTATACCTTTTTTATCAATTATACGCATGCCCTTGCTGGAAACTCTTAGTTTTACCCAGCGCTTCTCACTTTCTACCCAAAACTTATGCACATGCAAATTAGGCAGAAAACGCCGGCGTGTTTTATTATGGGCATGTGATACATTGTTGCCGGACATTGGTTGTTTGCCGGTAACTTGACATACTCTGGACATTTTAAATCTCTGGCTTAATTTTAAAAAGACGCGAATTATCCAGGATTTTGCCGGGCTTTGCAAGTGCGAATACGGTTAAAATATTTAGGTTGGTTTTTAATTCAGTGCTTCTTGCCGCTGTATAATGCGCGCTTTATTTTATAAATATAAAGACTTAAACATTATGCATAATATAAAGGCGGTCATTTTAGCCGGTGGCAGTGGCACCAGGTTATGGCCTTTATCGCGCAAACACCTGCCAAAACAGTTTATCAAGCTCGCAGGTGAGGATGTGCTGTTAAAATCTACCATACAGCGCTTACAGCCTTATGCAAGTAATGAAGATGTGGTGGTAGTTACAAATAAGCAGCATGCTACCGGTGAAGCCTATCATTTACTTGCAGAATATAAAAAAATATTAGAACCAGTTGGCAGGAATACCGCACCGGCAATTGCCCTGGCTGCAACCTGGCTTCAGCATTTTTCTGCTGAAGATGATCCGGTAATGATTGTTTTACCAGCCGATCATATTATTCAAGATATCCCTGGCTTTCATGAAGTTCTTGCTGATGCTATTCGGGCTGCTAATGAAGGTAAGTTGGTTACTTTTGGTATTATACCTACCAGACCAGATATTGGTTTTGGTTATATCAAAGCAAAGAGGGAGAAAAACAAAGTAAATAAAGCTTCAACGGTCGAAAAGTTTGTGGAAAAACCTAACCTAGCTACTGCAAAAAAATATATAGAAGATGGTAAATATTTATGGAATTCAGGAATGTTTGTTTGGAAATCTTCATCTATTCTGGCAGCATTAAATCAATATTTGCCTGAGATTTCTAATGTGTTAAGTAAAATTATATTAAGAGAGGGTGAAGTGCAGGCCCAGGAATCTATAAACCGTTTTTTTAGCAATATGCCGGATATTTCAATTGATCATGGGGTATTAGAAAAAGTTGCTGCAAATAGCTCTGATATGTGCGTTATACCTTGTGATATTAAGTGGTCTGATATTGGTTCTTGGGACGCCGTGCATGAAGTATCATGTAAAGACAATAATAACAATTCCATATCCGGAAATACGGTGGCAATAGACTGTAAAAATTCTTTGATTCATAGCAATCACCGACTGGTTACTGCAATTGGAGTTGACGGTATATGTTTAATAGAAACACCAGATGCGATTTTGCTTAGTAATATGGGAGAAACGCAAAGGGTACGTGAGATTGTAAAAGAATTAGGGCAAAGAAACGCCCAGGAGCATATATTGCATCTTACGGTAAAAAGACCGTGGGGCACTTATACGGTGCTGGAAGAGCAGGATAAATTTAAAACCAAGAAAATTGTGGTATATCCCGGGGCAAAATTATCCTTGCAGCGTCACCAGCATCGCTCCGAACATTGGACGGTAGTTGAAGGTGTGGCCAAGGTTCAGGTAGGGGACAAAATTCAAACTTTAAAGTCTAACCAGTCCACTTATATTCCTATTGGCGAAATTCACAGATTGGAAAATACCGGCAAAGTAGATCTAATTATTGTTGAAACCCAGGTTGGCGAGTATCTGGGCGAGGACGATATTGAAAGGCTTGAGGATGATTTTAAAAGATAATTTTTTCCAGTGTATTGATTTTCAGTCAAATTACACGATATACGGTTTCTGTAATAAATTTTAGAGCTTAATTAATGAGTAAAACGGCAGTTATTACCGGTATTACCGGACAAGATGGAGCATATTTGGCGGAACTTTTACTAAATAAGGGTTACAGGGTTTATGGAACCTACCGGCGAGCTTCTACAACTAATTTTTGGCGGATAGAAGAACTTGGAATCAAGGATCACCCGGATTTACATCTGGTTGAATATGATATAACTGATCTTGGGAATAACTTAAGATTGCTTGAAGACGCTAAACCGGATGAATTTTATAATTTAGCGGCACAAAGTTTTGTGCATGCCTCGTTTAACCAACCATATACAACCAGTGAAATCACTGGCTTAGGGGTGCTTAATATTTTAGAAGCTATCAGGCAAGTGAATCCCGCCATTAGATTTTATCAGGCGTCAACTTCAGAGTTATATGGGAAAGCACAGTCTATACCACAGGATGAAACTACGCCTTTTTACCCAAGAAGTCCGTATGGTGTAGCAAAGCTTTATGCTCATTGGATGGCGATTAATTATCGTGAGTCATATGATGTTTTTGCATCATGCGGAATTTTATTTAACCATGAATCACCATTGCGCGGTATGGAATTTGTAACCAGAAAAATTACGGATGCTATCGCCAGAATCAAGTTAGGTAAACAAGATTCACTCGAGTTGGGGAATCTGGATGCGAAGAGAGATTGGGGGTATGCTAAAGAGTATGTTGAAGGTATGTGGTTGATGTTGCAGGCAGAGCGGCCTGATGCTTATGTGTTGGCTACTGGTAGAACCGAAAGAGTCAGGGATTTTGTGGAAATGACCTGCAAAGCGGCAAATATAAAAATTACCTGGCAAGGACAAGGGGAAGACGAGATGGGCATAGATGAGTCTAACGGTAAGACAATAGTGAAAGTAAACAAAAATTATTATCGACCAAGTGAGGTTGATTTACTTATCGGAAATCCGGATAAAGTCAAATCTGAACTTGGTTGGGAGCCCAAAACCACCTTAGAAGATTTGTGTCGTAAAATGTATGAAGTTGACCTTAGAAGAAATAGTTAATTATAAATGGCAGAAAAAACTGTTCTGGTAACCGGTGATGCCGGATTTACCGGTAAGCACTTAGTAAGCTATTTATCAAAAAAAGGTTATTCTGTCTTTGGGCTAAGGCAATCAGATGAAAAGGCAATAGACCTGGCTGATAAGAATGCCCTAAGCAAATTTATCTTAAATACCAAGCCGGAATATGTAATACACCTTGCCGGTATCGCCTTTGTTGAACACGAGGATCAACTTGAAATATATAAGACTAATTTGTTCGGCACTTTAAATTTGTTACAAGCGATAAAAGAGGCTAAGTATTACCCTGAAAAAATTATTATCGCCAGCAGTGCCAATGTCTATGGTAGTCCTAAAAAAAGTATAATTGATGAGAACTTTTGTCCGGCGCCGGTAAACCATTATGCATCTAGCAAACTTGCTATGGAACACATGGTTAAAAGTTTGTTTCCGGATTTTCCTGTCATTATTACCAGGTCTTTTAATTATACTGGCATAGGGCAGGATAAGGTGTTTTTAGCCCCCAAGCTAGTATGGCATTTCGCCAATAAAAAACCACAAATAAGACTGGGCAATATTGATGTTATAAGAGAGTTTAACGATGTAAGGTTTGTGATAGATTGTTATTTAAAATTGCTAGAAAGTAATGTGATTGGAGAAACTGTAAATTTATGCACTGGCACTGGGCACACAATCCAAGACTTGTTAGATATTTTATCCACCATATCTGGTTATATGCCTGAAATAATAATTGATGAAGATTTTATCCGACCTAATGAAATTAAGAAGCTTATAGGTTCTCCTTCAAAGCTGTATGCATTAACCAAAAATCAGGAAATGTTAATTCCTATAAAGGACACGCTTAGCTGGATGTATGATTGGTTTAAACTTAATGCATAAAAACTTTAAAGTTTTGATATATTAGAAAACAAATATTAATATATAATTTCGCACTTTTCCTACTTGAGAATTTGGATTTAATATCATGAGTATGAGTGACCGCGACGGTCTTATCTGGATGGATGGCAAAATGGTGCCCTGGCGTGAGACCAAGGTGCATGTGCTTACCCATACTCTGCATTATGGTATGGGGGTATTTGAGGGTGAAAGAGCATATAAAACGAATAAAGGCACAGCAATTTTCCGCTTAAAAGAGCATACCGACCGACTTTATCGTTCTGCGCATATAATGAACATGCAGATTCCTTTTAGCAAAGATGAAATAAATCAGGCAACCTTGGCCTCAGTGCGAGAAAATGGCCTGGAGTCGGCTTATATAAGGCCTATGTGTTTTTATGGTGCCGAAGGCATGGAGCTTAGAGCAGATAATTTAAAGGTGCACTGCATTATTGCCGCCTGGGACTGGGGTTCGTACCTTGGAGAAGAAAATATGCAAAAAGGCATCAGAATTAAAACCTCGTCCTATTCCAGACATCATGTGAATGTAACCATGTGCAAGGCCAAGGCTAACGGACATTATGTCAATTCTATGCTGGCTTTATCCGAAGCTTTGCGCGATGGCTATGATGAGGCGCTTTTATTGGATGTCGATGGCTTTGTGGCAGAAGGCAGCGGTGAAAATATATTTATTGTGCAGGGTGGAGTTATTTATACTCCGGAACTTACCTCGGCCCTAGAGGGAATTACCCGGGATGCAGTAATAACCATTGCCCAAGATGAAGGTTTTGAGGTTGTTGAAAAGCGTATTACAAGAGACGAAGTCTATACTGCTGATGAAGCTTTTTTCACCGGCTCGGCTGCGGAGGTAACCCCAATACGGGAACTGGATGGCAGATTAATTGGTAGTGGCACACGTGGCCCTGTAACTGAAAACATACAATCAAAATTCTTTGATATTGTGGCTGGCAAGCTGGATAAATATTCTAATTGGCTTGATTTTGTATAGACGTAAAGCAAAAAGTAATAAAAACAATTTTTTTTCATTGACTATTTAAATGAATAAATCACCAAATACAATCTGGCATCATGCCACAGTTACCCGTGAGCGTCGGAACCAGCTAAACAAACATAAATCAGTAGTGGTTTGGTTTACGGGCTTGTCGGGAGCGGGTAAATCAACTTTGGCGCATGCGGTCGAAGAAAAATTGCACCAAATGGGCTGTAGGACTATCGTGCTGGACGGGGATAATGTGCGTCATGGCCTATGCAGTGATTTAGGTTTTAGTGATAAAGACCGTAAGGAAAACTTGCGCCGTATAGGGGAGATGAGCAAGCTTTTCCTGGAAGCGGGATTTATAACACTCACCGCTTTTATATCGCCATTTAAAGACGATAGAGAATTTGTAAGAAACCTTATGCCGCATGGTGATTTTCTGGAGGTTTTTATTGATTGCCCTCTTACTGTTTGCGAGGAACGAGATGTTAAGGGTATATATAAGCGGGCAAGAAAAGGTGAGATTAAAGATTTTACCGGCATTAGCTCTCCATATGAAAGCCCGGAAAAACCTGAGCTTAAATTAAATAGTTATTCATTATCCATTAGTGAATCAGTGAATCAAATTATTGAAATGTTGGCCGTAAGAGGAGTTACAAATAAAAGCTAATTTGACTTACTTAAACATGAATCGTTATGTATAGGACGTCTAGGCTAAGCCTATGATATTGCCAAATATGTATTTAAGGTATATTTTTGCAATATAAATTATTAAGGGAAATGAAAGAAGATTTGATAAAGAAATTAGAGAACAAGACTGCGGTAATTGGCATTTTGGGTTTGGGCTATGTAGGGCTGCCCTTAATGTTGCGTTATACGGATATTGGCTATAAGGTTCTTGGGATTGATATTGACCAGGATAAAGTTGATAAATTGAATCAAGGCTTAAGTTATATAGAACACATATCTTCCGCACATATTCAAGAATCCGTTGCCAAGGGATTTGAAGCAACTACTGATTTTTCCAGAGCAACCCAGGCCGATGCTCTTATCTTGTGCGTGCCAACGCCGCTTAATAAATTTAGGGAACCTGACTTAAGCTATGTGATTGACACAACTGAGGCAATTTTACCTTTTTTACGTAAAGGGCAAGTTTTATCATTGGAAAGCACAACCTATCCTGGTACTACTGAGGAAGAGCTTTTACCGCGGGTAGAATCCAGCGGCTTAATTGTTGGCAAGGACATTTTCCTTGTATATTCGCCAGAGCGAGAAGATCCTGGTAATCCTGATTTTACTACCAGTACCATACCTAAAGTTGTTGGAGGGCACACCCCAGATTGTCTGGAAGTTGGAATAGCTTTATATAAAAGTGCAATTGATAATGTGGTACCGGTAAGTTCTACCAAGGCCGCAGAGATGACCAAGTTATTGGAAAATATTCACCGGGCGGTAAATATAGGTTTAGTTAATGAAATGAAAATTGTAGCTGACAGAATGGGGATTGATATCCACGAGGTCATACGCGCAGCTGCAACCAAGCCATTTGGTTTTACTCCATATTATCCTGGGCCTGGGCTAGGCGGGCATTGTATTCCGATTGACCCATTCTATTTAACCTGGAAAGCTAGAGAGTATGACCTGCATACTCGTTTTATAGAACTGGCGGGAGAGGTTAATACCAATATGCCACGTTGGGTTAAAGCTAAAATAACTGATGCCTTAAACCAACGTGGAAAGCCGCTAAAAGATTCCAGAGTTTTGGTGCTTGGCATAGCATATAAAAAAGATGTGGATGATATGCGTGAATCTCCGGCAGTAGAGCTTATGGAGTTATTGAGGTTAAAAGGTGCATTAGTTGAATACTCTGACCCGCATGTGCCGATATTCCCACATATGCGGGAACATGATTTTAAGCTTGAAAGCGTCGAACTAACTCCAGAGAAGATAGCTGAATATGACGTACTATTGCTTGCAACGGATCATTCACAATTCGATTATTCAATGCTAAAAGATAATGCTAAGTTAATTGTAGATACGCGAGGGGTATATCTTGAAAAATCAGATAATATTGTAAGGGCCTGATTTGGTGTACAAATTGATAAAAAATAGAAAAATCAAGATGGCGGTTGTTATGTAATCCCTCCGAAGAATTGAGTAGGTTCAGACCCTTGACTAAAATTTAGCACAAGAAAGTTGTCCGCCACCCAATGAATGGATTATTATGCTCGTAGCCTTAGAGCAAAAACTGGCTAAAACCTCTACTTTGCTAGAGTCTTAAAAAGGGATGAATTATCGACAAACTTGATAATTCCAAAGAAACCGTAAAAAGATTCTTAAAGATGGTGGTGCAGGAGTACAATCCGCAAAATGCAGTTTAATTTATTTTGTAGGTTTTAAATGACTATCAATAAAGCGGTAATACCGGCGGCAGGCCTTGGCACCAGATTTTTACCAGCCACCAAAGCAATGCCCAAGGAGATGATTGCCCTGGTTGATAAGCCGCTTATAGAGTATGTGGTAGAAGAAGCATATGCAGCTGGGATTAGCGAGGTAATTTTGGTAACCCATGTGGACAAACCATCATTAAGTAAGCATTTTGTTAAAGATCATAAACTCGAAGCTAAGTTAATCGAGCAGGGTAAAGACAAATTATTAAACGCCACGCGTAAAGTCTGCCCTGCCGGACTAAAAATAACTGCGGTAAATCAAGATAAACCATTAGGCTTGGGCCATGCAATCTTGTGTGCCGAGCAAAAGATATCTGGCGAGGATTTTGTGGTTATTTTGCCTGATGTCTTGTTATATAAAGAATCAAAGCCGGATTTAAGAAATATGCTGGATAGATTTTCTCAAACTTGCGCCAGCCAGGTGATGGTTAATCCGGTGTCACCGGATGTTGTCGGAGAATATGGCATTGTCGATTGTGATAATGAGAGCATAAGCCCTGGGGATTCAAAAAAAGTAATCAAGGTTGTAGAAAAGCCCAAGGCACATCTTGCGCCCTCAAATTTAGCCATAACCGGACGCTACGTTTTGAGCAGCAATATTATGGCTTATCTAAAACAGATAAAACCTGGAACTGGCGGTGAGATTCAATTAACGGATGCCATAGCAAGACTTATCGAAACTGATGAGGTTGAAGCCTATCATATAAACTCCAAAATATATGATTGTGGCAATAAACTTGGATATCTTAAAGCTACTGTTGAATACGGTTTGCGCCACTCTGAACTAGGTGTTGAATTTAAAGAGTTTCTTGACAAATCAGACTTATCCTAAACGACTTGGTCTTTATTTAAAGAAAGGCCGCCACATATCTTTTTAAGGGGCAATTAGACAAGTCTTAAAGTCGCTATTCTGTTAAAATTACCCTGTCTAAAATACTTGATATTTATCCGATTTAATGAGCGAGTTTGCCAAAGAAATTAGCCACATAAGCATAGAAGATGAGATGAAGCAGTCTTATCTTGATTATGCAATGAGCGTAATTGTCGGCCGTGCTCTGCCGGATGTGCGTGATGGACTAAAGCCGGTACACCGCAGGGTTCTATATGCCATGAGTGAACTTGGCAATGACTGGAATAAATCCTATAAAAAATCTGCCAGAATTGTGGGTGATGTTATTGGTAAATATCACCCGCATGGTGATACCGCGGTTTATGACACCATAGTCAGAATGGCGCAGACTTTTTCTTTGCGTTATCCACTGGTGGACGGGCAGGGCAACTTCGGTTCGGTTGATGGTGATGCCCCGGCTGCTATGCGTTATACCGAAGTCAGGATGGAGAAAATATCGCATGAGCTTATGGCGGATCTTGATAAGGAAACGGTAGATTTCATTCCAAATTATGATGAGACTGAATCAGAACCGGCTATTTTACCGACCAAAATCCCTAATCTTCTAATTAACGGTTCAGCGGGGATTGCCGTGGGTATGGCGACTAATATTCCGCCGCATAATCTGGGAGAGATTTTAGATGCCTGTCTGGCTTTGATAGATGATCCTGAAATTGATATAGAAAAAATAATAGAACTGGTTCCGGGGCCTGATTTTCCAACACACGGGATTATCAACGGAGTGCAAGGTATCCATGAGGCTTACCGCACTGGCCGCGGACGTGTGCATATTAGAGCCAGAACCCACTTTGAGGAAAGGGAGGCCGGCGGAGTTACGATTGTGGTGGATGAGCTGCCATATCAAGTTAACAAGGCCAGACTACTGGAGCGTATTGGTGAGCTGGTACGGGATAAAAAAATTGACGGTATCACTGCTCTTCGAGATGAGTCTGATAAAGAAGGCATGCGCATGGTGATTGAGCTTAGGCGCGGCGAGGTGCCGGAAGTGCTGTTGAACAATTTGTTTCAGCAGACAGCCATGCAGTCGGTGTTCGGGATTAACATGGTGGCTTTGATGGATGGTCGACCTCAGCTTTTAAACCTGAAACAGGTATTGGATGCCTTTATTCGCCACCGACGTGAAGTTGTAACCCGGCGTACAATTTTTGAACTGGCTAAAGCCAGAAATAGGGCGCACGTTTTAGAGGGGCTGGCGATAGCTTTAAGCAATATCGACCCTATTATTGAGCTTATTAAAGCCTCGAAAGATCCAAAAAGCGCGAAAGAGAAATTAATTAGCCGGTCCTGGGCGCCGGGCATAGTATCTGACATGCTGGAGCGGTCTGATGCCAAAGACACCAGGCCGGATGGCCTGTCGGAGAAATATGGCCTGATTGATGGGGTGTATTATTTATCCGAGCAGCAGGCGCAAGCGATTCTTGACTTGCGGCTACACCGTTTGACTGGCCTTGAAAAGGACAAGATAACCGATGAGTATAAAAAGCTTCTGGATGACATACAAAGCTACCTGGAAATTCTACGCTCGCCGGATGTTTTAATGCAGGTAATCCGTGCCGAGTTATTGGAGATAAAAGAAAAATATACCGATGTCAGGCGCAGTGAAATATTAACCGATAAGCTTGACCTTACTATGGAGGATTTAATAACCGAAGAAGATGTAGTTCTTACTATTTCCCACGGAGGTTATGTTAAATCCCAGACTCTTGGAAACTACCGGGCCCAAAAACGCGGCGGTAAAGGCAAAACCGCAACCAGGGTGAAGGATGATGATTTTATCGATCAGTTGCTAATTGCCAGCACTCACGATACGATTTTATGTTTTTCTACCCGTGGACGCTTATATTGGTTAAAGGCTTATGAAATTCCACAGGCTGGCCGTCAGGCCCGCGGCAAACCGATTAATAATTTGCTGCCGCTGGAAGAGGGTGAAAGAATCAGTGCCTTTTTACCGGTACGCGAGTATGAAGACAATAAGTACATTTTTATGGCTACCGCTAACGGCATAGTTAAAAAGACTTATCTTACTGAATTTGCCCGACCCAGGGCCGGGGGTAAAATTGCTTTGGGACTTAACGATGGCGACAGTTTGGTCGGGGTTGAAATTACCGATGGCAGCAAAGATATAATGCTTTTTTCGGATAATGGCAAAGCGGTAAGATTTTCTGAGGAAAAAGTGCGGCCAATGGGACGCACGGCCCGTGGGGTTATCGGGATGCGCATGGATGAAGGCGATAGAATTATTTCCATGATTGTACCGGATGAGGGTGATATACTGACAGCGACCGCTAATGGATTTGGTAAGCGTACCACCTTGGAGGAATACCCCAGAAAAGGCCGCGGCGGTAAAGGTGTAGTTTCGATTAAAACTTCCAGCCGTAACGGCAAGGTGATAGGTGCGGTGCAGGTGGAAGCAGGTGATGAAATTATGTTAATCTCCGGTCAGGGTACTTTAGTGCGCACCAAGGTAAATGAGGTTTCCTGTCAAGGGCGCAATACTCAGGGCGTAACCCTGATTAGACTTGGCAAGAATGAAAATTTAGTAGGTCTTGGAAAAATAGTTGAGGCTGGTGATACCGAAGATTTAGACGAGTAATTTAAAACTAATAGGAGGAAATATGGGACTATTCGATTTTATGAGTGATATTGGCAATAAGATTTTTGGCAGTGAAGAAGAAGCGCCGGAAAAAATTAAAGAACATATTGCAGAAGACAACCCTGGGGTTAAAGACCTTGAGGTAGAGGTTAAGGATGGGGTGGCTACTTTAAAAGGTGAGGCAGAATCACCGGGTGCTTTTGAAAAGGCAGTGCTGATGGTGGGAAATATGTTTGGAATAAAAGAAGTAAAAGCCGACGAACTTGCAGGTAGCGCTGAGGATACTACCGAGTATTATGAGATCAAAAAAGGCGATACCTTGTGGGCTATTGCTGAAAAGGCTTATGGAAATGGCGCTGAATATAAGAGAATCTTTGAAGAAAACCGTGAGGTTATAAAGGATCCTGATCTTATATTTGTCGGGCAGAAGATTAGAATTCCAAAATAGGCTAAAATTAGCCGCTCCCGTACACTTAAGTATATTACGGGAAAGTTTAATGATAATGCCTGCCAGGTTTTGCCTGGCGGGCAAATTTTTTTAAGGTTTATGATGACAAGAGTATTTAACTTTAGCGCAGGGCCGGCTATGTTGCCGACCGAAGTTATTGAACAGGCACAGGACGAGATTCTGGATTGGCAGAGTAGCGGAATGTCGGTAATGGAAATGAGCCACCGGGGCCAGGAATTTACCTCAATCGCGACCGAGGCTGAACAGGATCTAAGAGATTTATTGTCAATCCCTGATAATTACAAGGTATTATTTGTTCAAGGCGGCGCTTCGTCCCAGTTTGCCATGGTGCCGGTTAACCTTATGCGTGGCAAGTCTAAGGCAAGTTATATAAATACCGGCATGTGGTCAAAAAAAGCAATTGCCGAGGCCGGTCGTTTTCTTAAGGTGCATATTGCCGGCAGCACGGAAACTGATGGCTTTACCTCGGTGCCCCTGGCATCCGAACTTGATATAGCCCCTGATTCTGCCTATGTGCATTACACTCCAAATGAAACTATAGGCGGGGTTGAATTTGATTATGTGCCGGATACTGGGGATATCCCGCTGGTAGCGGATATGTCATCCAATATTTTATCGCGGCCGATAGATGTAAGTAAGTTTGGAATTATTTATGCCGGGGCCCAGAAAAATATAGGCCCGGCTGGTTTGACCATCGTAATCGTGCGAGATGATTTAATTGGCGAGCCCATTGCCGGACAGCCCGCTATGTTTGATTACAAAACTCATGCACAGGCGGGTTCTATGTACAATACCCCACCGACCTATGCCTGGTATTTGGCTGGTTTAGTATTTAAATGGTTAAAAGCAAGAGGCGGGCTGCAAGCAATGGCAAAGGCAAATCAAACCAAAGCTGAAATGTTATATGCAGCGATTGATGGTTCTGATTATTACGCCAATCCGGTAACAGTCAGAAACCGCTCATGGATGAATGTTCCTTTTACCCTGGCTGACAGCGATAAAGATGAATTTTTTCTAAAAGAAGCAAAATTAAACGGTTTGGTTACATTAAAAGGCCATCGTTCGGTCGGTGGAATGCGCGCCAGTATTTATAATGCAATGCCATTAGCCGGGGTGGAAGCATTGGTGGAATTTATGCGGGAGTTTGAAAAAAATGTATAAAATTCTAACATTAAACAATATTTCCAGCGCCGGGCTAGATTTGCTGGGTCATGATAAATATGAAGTGGCTTTTGAGTTTCAAAATCCGGATGCAATTTTATTGCGCTCTTTTAAGATGCACGATATTAAAATTCCGCAAAGTCTAAAGGCGGTAGGCCGGGCTGGCGCTGGAGTTAATAATATTCCGGTAGATAAGCTTACCAGACTTGGGGTGCCGGTTTTTAATGCCCCGGGGGCTAATGCTAATGCGGTAAAGGAACTAGTGATTGGCGCTATGCTCCTGGCCTCCAGGAATATCTGTCAGGCCTGGGACTATACCCGAAATCTTGAAGGCACGGACGCCAGGATAAGCAAGGATGTCGAAGCTGGCAAGAAAAAATATGTCGGCAGTGAACTTCCGGGTAAGACCTTAGGGGTTATTGGTCTTGGGGCAATCGGAGTGCAGATAGCTAATGCCGCGCATGGTCTTGGCATGAGGGTTTTGGGCTTTGATCCACAAATGACAGTTAAAAGTGCCTGGAAATTAAAATCTGATGTTGAGCCGTGTGATAATGTTGATACTTTGCTGCAGGCCTGTGATTTTATAACCTTTCATGTGCCGTTGATTGATGCAACTAAAAACATGATAAATGAAGAGCGTCTTAAATTAATGCGTGACGGGGCGGTAATCCTGAATTTTGCCCGCGGTGGTATAGTGGAAGACAGCGCGGTCATCAATGCGCTGGATACGGGTAAATTACATTCATATATTTGTGATTTTCCTACCAATGAGATAAAGAATCATCCCAAAGTGATAGTTCTGCCGCATTTGGGAGCCTCTACGGTTGAGGCCGAAGATAACTGCGCGGTTATGGTGTCCGAACAGGTAAAAGACTACCTGGAACATGGCAATATTACTAATTCGGTAAATTTTCCTGATATGGCCATGCCACGGGCCGGTGATAGCCGTTTGGCGGTGGTTAACTCCAACGTACCTAACATGCTGGGACAGATTTCTTCAATTCTGGCTGAAGCCGGTCTTAATATCGTGGATATGTTAAATCGTTCAAAGGAAGATATCGCGTATAATTTGGTCGATGTCGAAGGTGAGGTTAGCGACGATACTTTGGCAAAACTAATGGCCATAGATGGGGTTTTGGCTGTAAGGAAAATATGACACTCGAAGAACTTAGGCAGAACATAGATAAACTTGATGATGAGGTGCTTGAACTTTTAAACCGGCGGGCATCTTTGGCACAGGAAGTTGCCAAAGTTAAAATAAAAACCGAAGGTAAGGCCGAATTCTATCGTCCGGAGCGTGAAGCCAGGGTTTTAAAAAAAATAATGCAGCATAACAAAGGGCCTCTCACCAACAATCAGGTTGCGGCATTATTTCGGGAAATAATGTCAGCCTGCCTTGCTTTAGAAAAGCCGGTAAGCGTGGCATATCTGGGCCCGGAAGGTACTTTTACCCAGGCAGCGGCGGCTAAGCATTTTGGTAAATTTGCCGATATACATCCTCTAAATTCCATAGCTTCTGTATTTCGGGAAGTAGAAACGCAGGGTGCGCAATACGGGGTAGTGCCAATAGAAAATTCTACTGAGGGAATAATTACTCATACTTTGGATGAATTTGTACAAAGTCAGCTTAAAATCTGCGGCGAGGTGGAAATTCCTATCCATCATAATCTGTTGAGTAAGGCTAATGACATATCAGAAATAAAGGAAGTTTATGCCCACCAGCAGTCATTAGGCCAGTGCCGGCGTTGGCTGGATGATAATTTGCCGGAGGCTAAAAAAATACCGGTAGGCAGTAATGCCGAAGCAGCGAAAATAGTAAAAGACAACTTACAGGCAGCGGCAATCGCCGGCAGTATCGCTGCCACTATATATGAGCTTAATATTTTAGTTAGAAATATTGAAGATACTGAAAGAAATACCACCAGATTTTTGATAATCGGCAATAATGAACCGGAACCAAGCGGTAATGACAAAACCACACTATTAATGGCGACCGATAATAATCCTGGTTCATTGTATAGAATGCTGGAGCCATTTGCCAGGTTTGGAGTGTCAATGACCAGAATTGAGTCCAGACCCTCGCGGCGTATGAATTGGGAGTATGTGTTTTTTGTTGATATTGAAGGACATAAAAGCCTAAACGGGGTAAAGGATGCAATTAAAGTCCTTATGGACAACGGCCATATAATTTCTATTTTGGGCTCTTACCCTAAATCGGTAAGGTATTAAAATATAAGGGAATGATACTTTTGTTCTTATTTTAGGAGATTGGAATGTACAAAAAATCAATGAATATCGAGGATTTTGATCCTGAAATCGCCAAGGCATTGGAATCAGAGTCCAGACGCCAGGAACAACACATTGAGCTAATTGCCTCGGAAAACTATGCCAGCCCGCGGGTTATGCAAGCTCAGGGTTCGGTTCTTACCAATAAATACGCCGAAGGTTACCCTGGTAAAAGATATTATGGAGGCTGTGAATATGTGGACCAGGCTGAAAGTCTGGCAATTGAGAGGGCCAAAGAACTATTCGGGGCAGATTATGTAAATGTACAGCCGCATTCCGGCTCACAGGCCAACGCTGCGGTTTATATGGCTTTATGTAGTCCTGGCGATACTATTCTTGGTATGAGTCTTGATGCCGGGGGACATCTGACCCATGGCGCCAAACCTAATTTTTCCGGTAAGTTGTACAATGCAGTGCAATATGGAATTGATGAAAATGGCTTAATTGATTATGCCGAGGTCGAAAAGCTTGCAGTTGAAAATCAGCCGAAAATGATAGTTGCTGGTTTTTCAGCGTATTCACAAGTTGTTAATTGGCAGAAGTTCCGTGAAATTGCCGATAAAGTGGGAGCTTATTTATTCGTAGATATGGCGCATGTGGCAGGGCTTATTGCCGCCGGAGTGTATCCATCACCGGTAACTATTGCCGATGTGACCACCACCACTACTCACAAGACCCTACGTGGCCCGCGCGGCGGCCTTATATTGGCTAAAGAAAACCCTGAAATTGAAAAGAAATTGAATTCTCTGGTTTTCCCCGGTACTCAGGGTGGGCCGCTAATGCATGTGATTGCCGCCAAGGCAGTATCTTTTAAGGAAGCATTAGAGCCAGAGTTTTCCGAGTATCAAAAACAGGTGGTAAGAAATGCCAAGGAGATGGCGCAGACTTTTATTAAGCGTGGTTATATGATTGTATCTGGCGGCACCGAGAATCATCTAATGCTGGTGGATTTGATTGATCATAATATGACAGGCAAAGCAGCCGATGCTGCCTTGGGCGCGGCTAATATCACGGTTAATAAAAACTCGGTACCAAATGATCCTGAATCACCTTTTGTAACCAGTGGAATCAGGGTTGGTACTCCGGCTATCACAACCCGGGGATTTAAAGAAGCTGAGACCTGCGAACTTACCAATTGGATGTGTGATATCCTGGACGACATTGACAATGAATCCTTAAGGGATGAGATAAAAGCAAAGGTCCTGGATTTGTGTGAAAGGTTTCCGGTTTATTCTTGATTACCTTAGTAAGTCTGCTACATTAGCTGCTTTTGAAGTATGCATTGGGCAAAAACCACTTAAAAAGTTTGGTTAACGCTTATAAATAAGAACATTTTTCGGGGGGTTAGCGCTGCAGAAAATGAAAAAATCGTGATTGAATGGTGATAAATAGTGTGGATAAACCGTAAAACCCATATAAGTTATCCACATAAAATGGTTTTCGTCCTGGACTTATAGATGGCAGTAATAAAAATACCGGTCTGAAGTCTTTTTAATTTCAGGGTACTCGGTTTTACATATATCTAGCGCCTGGCGACAGCGCGGGTGGTAAGGGCAGCCACCTGGCGGGTTGATTGCCGATGGCAATTCCCCTTTAATCATATTATCTTTAACTACAGGTTTATGTATATCAGGCATGGCACGGATTAGGTCTTGAGTATATGGCTGGCGCGGTTTGTGTAAAATATCATTAGCACTGCCGAATTCTACAATCTTACCTAAGTACATCACCGCAATTTCATCGGCCAGCCAGGCCACCACGCTTAGATTATGTGTAATAAATAAATAGGATAAATTACGCTCAATCTGCAATTTACGTAAAAGATTAAGCACCTGGGCTTGTACCGATACATCCAGGGCCGAAGTGGGCTCATCACAGATAAGAAGTTTAGGCTCAACCGCTAGAGCCCTGGCAATCGCAATTCTTTGCCTTTGTCCGCCGGAAAACTCATGCGGATAGCGGTTGAGGATGTTGCCGCTTAAGCCAACTGATTTTAAAAGCGCCTGTATTTTGCCATCAATATCGGAATTTTTATCCCAGACTTTAAGGCTCAGCGCGCCTTCTGCCACAATATCGCGTACCATCATCCGTGGGTTCATTGACGAGTATGGATCCTGAAAAATAATCTGCAGATCGCTGCGAAACCTCTTTAGATTACGAATTTTAAGTAAGTCATTTCCAAGATAGCTTATAGAACCGCTTTCAGGTTTTAGCAGGCCCAGCATGGCATTGGCGATAGTGGTTTTGCCGCAGCCGGATTCTCCCACCAGGCTTAAAGTCTTGCCAGAATATAAATTAAAGCTTATGCCATCTACGGCTTTTACTCTGGCGACTTCACGCTTGAAAAGGCCACCAGTTATTGGAAAATGCACCTTAAGATTCCGTATGCTGAATATATTTTTAGCTGCATGACGACTGCTATCCTGAGCTTTATGCTTAAGTACGGTTTTATTTAGCACAGGATTAATACATCTTACTTTATGCTTATCTCCGACAGGTTTTAGCTCAATTAGGTTTTCACAGCCCTCCTGCCGATAAGGGCAGCGGCTTAAAAACCTGCAGGTGGTAAAATTATCTACGAGGCTAGGAACTTCACCCTCTAATATTTTAAGTTCGGTTTCGCGCTTGGAATAATCCGGTAAAGAATCCAGTAAACGATTAGTGTAAGGGTGACAAGGTTTACGGAAAATATCCGAGCGGCTTGCCTCTTCCAATAATTGTCCGGCGTACATTATTCCGACTCTATCAGCAATATTGGATACTATGCCCAGGTCGTGAGTGATAAGCAGCATAGCCATCTGGTACAGCTGCTGCATAGACTGTAATAAATCCAGGATCTGCGCCTGGGTTGTTACATCAAGGGCGGTGGTTGGCTCATCAGCAATTAGCAATTCCGGTTTGCCGGCAATTGCCATCGCAATCATAACCCGTTGTTTCATGCCGCCGGATAATTCATGCGGGTACTGTTTTAAACGCCTTTTAGGTGACGAAAGCCCAACCGCATCTAAAATCTCAATAATTTGTTTTTCGGAATTTTCTTCATCTTCCAGCATTTCGGCTATTTGTTCCTTGATGGTCATAACCGGATTCAAGGAGCTCATCGGCTCTTGGAAGATCATTGCGATTTTTTTGCCGCGTACTTTACGCATTTTATGTTCGGGAAGATTGTATAAGTCCTGACCGTTAAACATGACTTTGCCGTCGTACCTGGCAAATTTGGTGTGCTCCAAAAGCCGCATGATAGAAAGAGCGGTTACGCTTTTGCCGCAGCCGGACTCACCAAGTAAGGCATAAGTCTCGGCTTTATTAATTGTAAAAGAAACATCATCAACTGCTTTTAAAGCTCCATGTTCGGTGGCAAACCAGGTATGTAGATTTTCAACCGTGACTAAGGTGGTATTGCTCATCGACTGCGCGGGTTAAAGGCTTCTCTTAGTTCATCAGAGAATAAATTGGCAGCTAAAACCAGGGTGAACATAAAAATAAAAGCCGCAGTTAGGCTCCACCAGACTATAGGTTCGCGTGCCATTTCCAGTCGAGCGGTATTAATCATATTGCCCCAGCTAAAGGTGGTTGGATCTACTCCAACTCCAACATAGGATAAAACTGCCTCGGCCAGTACCAAGCCACTGAAATCAAGGATTATTGATATTAAAATTACATGCATTACATTCGGCATTAAATGTCTAAGCATAATCCTGTATGGGCCAACGCCTAAAGTTTTGGCCGCAGTTACATAATCCATTTGTTTCAATTTAAGGGTTTCGGCGCGCACCAGGCGGCATAAGCCAGTCCAGGAAGTAATACCGAGAATTATGCACAAGGACAGCATACGCATATCTGCCTGCCTGATTGTGGTGTTAAAAGCCTCTGGGTGATTGGCAATATAAACCTGCACCATTAAAATTGAAGCGGCAATTAGCAACACTCCTGGAATTGAGCTGATAGTAGTGTATAAATACTGAATAACATCATCGACCCAGCCGCGCATAAAACCCGCCATCAGGCCCAACATTACCGCAAACGGCAGCATAATTAATGTGGTGATAGTTCCAATTATAAGCCCGGTGCGGATACTTTTTATCGCTTGATACAAAACATCCTGCCCTATCTTATCAGTTCCGAGAATATGGTAATTTGGCGCCAGGTAGTACATGCATGCAACGGTTATGAGCAACAATAACAAAGTTAGGCTCATGCTAATAGTCGGGTAGTCTGCCCGACTTGAATTATTTCTCTGGCGCCGGCGCAATAAAATAAAAAACCCAAGCAAGAACAGCCAACAGACCAGGGAAGCCAATATGGCTTTTAAAGTTTTTTTTGCCACATCAGGCCATTTGTCTGCAGGATCAGCAAGATGCGCACCGCCGTATTTTAGCCGGGGCGCAATGCGTTTTAAACTGCCGTCAGGCTGCTCAACCGATTCTTTGGAATATAAGTTGCTGGCAAATGGCGCGGAATAAGTCTTCTCTTCATTAGTTTTTATATCCAGCAGCATAAAATCAAGAACGCTTATTACCTCGCCATTGAGCCTGGAATTTTTACTGTCTGGTATTGTAAAGTGAATAGAATCCAAAAGAGCGGTGGCTATGTACAACACTAGTACCAGCAAGGAACTCATGGCAATCGGGCTTTTGAAAACCTTACGCCAGGGCTCGCGCAAATGTGGCTTGCCAAGGGTGTATTTGGTGAAGGCCAGAATCATCAGCAGTAAAAGCCAGAGTAGAATATCGGTCCATAGAAATATAAGATTCACGATAGTCTTACCCTGGGGTCTACAATGGTGTAGGAAATATCGGTCAATAAGAGTCCCAGAATATACAGCACTGCACCTAAAAACACCATGGCGCGTACGATAGCAAAATCCTGCGAGCTAATGGCATCAATGGTATAGCTGCCAAGACCAGGTATGCCAAAAAATGATTCAGTTATAAGGCTTCCCAGAAACAATAAGGGCAGAACCACCACCACTCCGGTTAATATAGGAATCAGAGCATTTCTAAGTATATGCTTAAATAAAACTTTAAGCTCCGATAAGCCCTTGGCGCGGGCAGTTCTTACATATTCTTTATTTATTTCTTCCAAAAACAGGGTGCGATACCAGCGTGAACCAGCGCCGATACCGGAAACCACACCGATGATTACCGGCAAGACCAAAAAGGAGATGCCGGCAAGTCCCGGGACATAGCCTGAGATAGGCACCAGGTTCATAACTTTGCTTATAAGATACTGACCGGCAATAATATAAAAAAGCCCAGAGATTGACATCAGGATTACACTTGCCACTATGCCACTGGTATCGAGTATTGAGCCACGGAAAAACACCATCAGCATGGCGATTAGAATATTGGTTATCAGCCCGATAATTAGAACCGGAATGGCTATGGCTAGTGATGGCCACATGCGCTGTTTTATATCAGCGCTAATGTCACGTCCGTCATCTGCCCGGCCGAAATCAAATTTAAACAATTTTAACGATTCATTATAAAATAAGGTATCAGTCAGTTTGGCAACGCCTGGCGCATGCTCATTCCATAAAATCGGCTTGTCATAACCGCGCTCATGTTTCCAGTTCTGAATTGCTTCCGGGGTAACCCGAATAACCCCAAGGTGCATGCGTGCCATATCATCCGGCGAGTTGACTACGAAAAACAATACGAACGTGATTATATTGACCCCGAGTAGAATCGGTATCGCATATAGAATTCTACGAATTATGTAGGAAAGCATAAAATTATATTATTCATAATGACATGTTTTTAACATGTTCATGTAACAAGGTTGGATTGTTATTTAGATATTCGAGGGCTTTTTTAGAGTTTAGCGCCAAGGATGTTAAAATTTCTTTAAAATTTTTGTTACTCATAAAAATATTTCTCTTCATGAAGTGTTAAGTGTTTATTGAGCTTAAAGAATAATTTTCTTGCAAATCTATCTGTCATCCCGGCTATGTAGTCCGAGCATATCATGGCTTTAGTGGTGATGCCTGCATTTTTAAAATCTACTTGTTGACTTTCCGGTAAGGCTTCAGGATTTTCTAAAAAGTGATTAAATAGAAATTTAACTATTTCATCGGCCTGTCGGGACATCTTGGCCACCACCGGGTGTTTATACATTTTGGTATTCAGGATTTTTTTAAGCTCAAGATGCTGGCCGGTCATTGGCTTTGAAAAACCTATGAGGTATGTATCCTGTGCTCTTACGTCATCCAGTGTGGCAGGTTTTGTGTTTTTAAGATTTTGTTCACTACTTGTGATTAAGTCGGTTATCTGTTTGTGAATCATATATCTTACCGTCTCAAGCAAGATAATTTTCTCATCTGCTGCCTGATATTTATCTTTTACATGTTCGTACGAAGTTTTAAACAAGCTGCTTTTTAGTAAGGTGGCTACCGTTAACAGGCCCGATCTTAAGCCGTCATCCACATCGTGATTGTTATAAGCGATGGCATCAGCTACATCCACCAGTTGCGCTTCTAATGAGGGCTGCCGGCGTTTAATAAACCTCAAGCCAAGTGAACCAAGTTTTTCGGCATTTTTCAAAGATGCGTGCTTTAATATGCCCTCTCTGGTTTCAAAGCATAGATTAAGCCCTGGAAAGCCGGCGTATTTTCTTTCTAATAAATCTACTACCCGGATTGACTGTAAGTTATGTTCAAAGCCCCCGTATTCCTGCATGCAGTAATTAAGCGCAGTCTGCCCGGCATGCCCAAAAGGCGTATGGCCAAGATCATGTGCCAGGGCAATGGCTTCGGTCAGATCCTCATTTAAGCATAAATTACGGGCTATAGATCTTGCTATTTGTGCAACCTCCAGGCTGTGGGTAAGGCGGGTACGATACATATCGCCCTCGTGATTAACAAAAACCTGGGTCTTATATTCAAGGCGTCTGAAGGCGGTGCTGTGGATTATCCGATCCCGATCCCTTTGAAATTCGTCGCGGTCAAGTGGCGCCGGTTCCTCATGTTTACGCCCTAAAGAGTTTGAACTGCTTACAGCATATGGAGCAAGACTCATAATGTCTGATATTATATTAAATTAATATTAAAGCTTAAGCTTACAACGCTTTTTATTTCTGTGTTTGCTTGGGTTAAATGCTAACTTGTTTATTTGGCTTGGGAATATGAGGTTTAGATGTTTTTTAAATATTTTTGGGTGTTTGTTGCTGGCTGCCTCTTCGCCCTCGTATGCTTTAAAGTTCGTATCTGATGAGGTTAATCTGAATCCGACTTATGATAATTTTTCCGTATGTTACGGACATACTTGCGATACTGTGCAACAAGTATCTGTTTCACAGTCCGCCTGGTCAAAAGTGGCCGGACTTTTTAGGCCTGTGGCCAATACGGAGCAAGCCGAGCGCGTCCAGATTGGCCTTGCTGTTGCGCTTATGGAGCGGATAGTTGGAGAAATAACCGGCACTGCCAATGATAAGGCCTATAATTTTAAGGGCCTTTTTGCCAAAAGTCATCAGATGGACTGTATTGATGAATCCACCAATACCACCACCTACCTTACAATGTTTAAAAAAACCGGCCTGATTAAATGGCACACGGTTAAAAATCCTGTAACTCGGGGATTTTTTATTTTTGGCTGGCCACATAATACGGCGGTTATTCAAGGCATAAAAACCGGCAAACGCTGGGCGGTGGATTCATGGTTTTATGATAACGGTGAAAAACCTGCTATAGTGCCCTTAAGTAAATGGAAAAAAGGTTGGGATCCGAGGAAAATCAAATGAGTAAAATGTTACATTTTTGCTTCACATTAATTTTAATATCGTCTTTATCTTTCTGCGCCGGCGGCATAGCAACTGAAATCCCTTATACTAAGAATCCGCAAGAAGTTTTGATTAGATTATCTAATCAAACCGGTGTGAAACTTAATAATGTACTGGTAGAATTTCCAGACAGAAGCCTAATAAACTATGGTGATATAAATCCAAATACTAATACTGGATATCATGCAGTGAAGAAAGCCCATAGTTATGCTTATGTTGAGGCCTGGGCAAAAGGCAAGCGCCTGGTTATTCAGCCGTTTGATTATATGGGCGAACCTTTTCTGCTTAAGGGTAAATATACCTATGCTTTAAAATTAACCCCGCAAGGTCAACTCTTTATTTATTTGCACAGGGATTAGATTACTATAGATAGCGGCATGAAAGCCACGGTAAAAAAACAAAATACGACTCTAGAATACTACCATCAAGAAGGTTGTTATATAACTGAAATATCTAACTCGGCAGATGATCCTGAGCTTTCTATCGCCAGAGCCAGAGTTAAGCCTGGGGTTGCCACCAGACACCATAAATTAAACGGGATTGCTGAGCGTTATGTAATACTTAAAGGTACTGGGGTAGTTGAAATAGGTAGTAATAGTTCTGCAACAGTTGCAGCAGGAGATGTGGTTGTGATTCCTCCAGGACATGTGCAGCGCATAAAGAATACCAGTGCCGATGATTTAATATTTCTGGCAATTTGCACCCCGAGATTTAGGCCCATCTGTTATGAGGATGTTGAAAAGCCTTAAAAAATTAACTTAATCACGTGTTTTACGTATAGTAAATGTAATGTTAAATGATTTTTAAACCATGCCCGGCCGAGTTAAATATACATTTGATAATCTAAGAGGTGAAAGTCTTGCTGGGCTGTTGGAAACACCGGCTACCCAGGTTAAAGCCTATGCATTGTTTGCCCATTGTTTTACCTGCACCAAAGATATTGGTGCAGCTTCACGTATAAGTCGGGGGTTGGCCGAGCGTGGTTTTGCTGTTCTGCGTTTTGATTTTAGTGGCTTGGGCCACAGTGAAGGCGACTTTGCTAATTCGAATTTCACCACCGATGTAGAGGATTTGGTGGCGGCGGCCGACAGCCTGAGAAAAACCCATGCCGCACCCCGGCTTATTATCGGCCATAGTCTTGGCGGTAGCGCAGCACTGGCGGCAGCCGGTAAAATAGCAGAAATTCAGGCAGTGGCTACAATTGCCGCCCCCAGCGATCCAGAGCATATCAATAAGCATTATGAGCAGGAAATTGCCAAAATCGAACAGGAAGGCAGGGCAGTGGTAAGTTTAGGCGGGCGACCATTTACTATAACCAGGGAATTTCTTAAGGATGTTAAACGGCAAAAGCTGTTAGATGCAGTAAGCAAACTTAGAAAACCCCTGCTGATTTTTCACTCGCCGCTGGATGATGTGGTGGATATAGAGCATGCCAGGCTTATATACCAGGCGGCCAAACACCCAAAGAGTTTTATTTCTCTGGACGGTGCAGACCATCTTATACGTGGCGCAGAAAACTCGCAGTATGTGGCGGATACTCTGGCGGCCTGGGCTGCGCGCTATGTTAAAAGCTCTATAAAAACCCGCGCAGAAGTTAAATTGTTAGAACTTGATGAGGGTGAGGTCGTGGTAGAAGAATTAGGCCAGCGCTACACACAAAGAATAAGCTCAAAGAACCATCAGTTTTTGGCCGATGAACCGGAAAATCTTGGTGGAGCGGATAAGGGTATGACACCGTATGAGTTGCTGCTTGCTGCTTTAGGTGGCTGTACTTCTATGACTTTACGTATGTATGCGGATCATAAGAAGATTAATATGGGTCTGATTTCAGTCAGGCTATCGCATCAAAAGCATGATGGTACTGACCTGATTACCCGGGAAATTAAAATCAAGGGCGGAGTTGATTCCAGGCTAAAGGAAAGGCTTTTATATATAGCTGGACGCTGTCCGGTACATAAAACCATACACGGCGAAATTGAGGATAAAACTGTAATCCTGGATTAAGCTTTTTACTGCTTCTGGTTTTTTTACTTAAGGGCTAAAGAGTCTAGTTTTTTTACTATCTCTTCACTATCCCACTCAATGCCGCCAAACAAAGTGTAACGAATTTTACCGGCAGGATCTACGATAAAAGTGGCAGTGGCTGCATAAACTTTCCAGGCCTGGATTGATTCGCCTCTGCTGTCTAGCAAAATACTAAAATCTGGTTTTACTTCATCGACAAAGGCTTGAACCTGGTCTTTAGTCTCGCCCATGTTGATAGCCAGTATCTTAAATCTATCTTCTCCTAACTTTTGCATTAGACGGTTCATCGACGGCATTTCTTTGCGGCAGGGTGGGCAATAAGTGGCCCAGAATTGTACCATTACCACCTTGCCGGCATAATCTTCAAGAGTATGCATTTTACCGCTTAAGTCGCTAAGAGATAACGAAGGAGTAGCGTCGCCTTTATAATCCTTAAGGCCAATTGCCTGAATTTGCGGTAAAAATAAACTTACAGCAAGCAGTGGAAGTAAAAATATACGTTTCATTGGCTTGACCTTTGTAAATAAAAAAGACTAGCCTTAACCAAGCCTGCAAGTTGAGTGGTTACGGTCTGTTCCGGTAGATTAGCATCTTCACGCTTAAAGAAATAACCACGCACATCCGGAATAAGCTTGGTGTAAACCTTGCTGCCCCCAGCATGTAGAGCTTGAGCCAGATGATTTACGCCCCAACGGTTTGGTGTGCGTTCACCTTCAAATAATAATAAAGGCAGTTTGGTAGTGCCGACTGCATTTTTGTACTCTGGTTCTTTACCAGGTTCTGGCGCGCCATTATTAAGCCTTGGAAACATCAAAACTGCACCGTTAAGATTTTTTTTCTTAGTAGTCTCCCATTTGGCGGCGCCACGCAATAAAAGGTCAGCTTTAGGGCCCGTAGCAATTAAATAGACTTTTTTCCCGGTTTTGTGTGCCAGGTCGATCAAGTTACTGATACTATCAGAATCAATTTGGTCTAAACTGCTTTTAAGTTTAGGCAGCATCAAACTTGATAAAATATCCGGCATCCAGACTTCTATACCATCTTTGGCTAAAGAGGACGCAGTAGCTTCTTCCTGGGCACCAGCGCCGGCATCACAGGCAAAACCCAAGAGTAAAGTATCTCCGTCAGCCGGAAATATCCTGACTTCCACCTCGCTGCCATCTTGCATTTCTACGTCTATCAACTCAGGTTGTGCCTGGCTAATTGGGTTAAATACTGTCGTAATTGCAATAAACAGTATGGATCTAACTAGTTGTAACATGACTTATCCTGTTCCATGATTACAAATTAACGTTTAGTATATAAGAATATGCTAAAATAGTAAAGCGTAATTTTTGTGCGGTCTTAAAAGGATGACAAAATGAAATTAGGATTATTTTTATACCTGTTAATGCTTACAGTAACCAGAGGTTTTGCAGTCGAAGCTCTATCAACTGCTGCTGATGGTAATTTAGCGCCACAAGTTTTACAAATATTACAATTAGAACCCGATGTTAAAAATGGTGCCAAAGTTTATGCGTTGTGCGCTACCTGCCACGATGCCAAAGGTTTAGGTAAAGAGGACGGCAGTTTCCCTGCCATAGCCGGGCAGCATCAAGCTGTTATCATAAAACAATTATTTGATTTTCGTACTCGTAACCGGGATAACCCTACGATGTATCCATTTTCTGACCCGGAAACTATAGGCGGCATGCAAGCTATCGCTGATGTTACGGCTTTTATTGCCGGTATGCCCGTCAATGAAAATCCCGGACAGGGCAGCGGGCAACAGATATTAAAAGCTAAAGTTATGTATGAGGAGCATTGCGCGCTATGTCATTTAAAAGATGGTAGCGGCAATGAAAAGCTGTTATACCCTAAACTTCAGGGCCAGCATTATGAGTATTTAAAGCGGCAGCTAATTTGGATACGGGATGGTATCAGGCGCAACCCAAATCAGGAAATGTTACGGCAGCTTAAAGGATTTTCTGATAAGGATGTTGAAATTGTGGCCGACTATATAAGCAGGATTAAGGTGAATTAGGCAGGTTTCTTTTTGCAATCTATACTGTGCCATTTGGTTTCCTTCTCGTTTATTTCCAGAGCTGAGAGCCTGCCACCCCATAAGCAGCCGGTATCAACTGCATAAACGTTATCAGTCTGGCGTATGCTAAGTCTTGCCCAGTGACCAAAGATAAGTTTGTTTTTCTTTAATTTGGATTTAGGGTGCAAAAACCAAGGAATAAGCCTGCCGGGCTGAGAGCCTACATCTGAGTTATATTGAAAATCCAGCCGACCATTACGATATACATAACGCATTCTGGTAAAGCAATTTACGATAAAACGTAATTTGTCATATTCTTTTTTGGCTTTGTTCCAGGTTTTTGGCCGATTACCATACATGTTGCGCAAGAAATTATCCGCCTGTTTGCTTTGTAAAACAGCTTCTACCTGCCGTGCCATTTTATTGGCCTTTTTTATAGACCAGGACGGATGGATGCCGGCATGCACCAGGCTAAGTTTCAGGTTTTTATCCGTATGTATAAGTTTTTGTTGTTTCAACCAAGAGGTAAGTTCGTCACAGTCCGGAGCATTCAACACCTGTTTTAGGGAATCATCCTTTTTTAAGTACCGCATATTACCGGCCGACATCGCAAGTAAATGCAGGTCATGATTACCAAGTACAGTTAGCGCAGAATCTCCAAGATCCTTTATAAATTGTAAAGTCTCAAGGGATTTTGGGCCACGGTTTACCAAATCCCCGCTAAACCATAGCTTATCCTTTTTCGGGTCAAATTTAATTTTCTCCAGCAGGCGTTGTAAGTGGTCAAGACAGCCCTGTACATCCCCGATTGCATAAATACTCATAATTTCTTATACCATTTATAAAGATTGAAATAATCCTTTATGCTTAGATTTTCCGCACGTAATGATAAGTCAAAAGGGCAATCTTTAAGGCTTTTTTCTGCAATTATGGTTTTTAAATTATTGCGTATGGTTTTGCGGCGTTTAGAAAAAATGGTTTTAACTAGAAATGAATAGGAATCAAAACCTATATTATTAGATTCAGTAGGGATAATCCTGATAATCGCCGAATCAACTTTAGGCCGGGGATAAAATGCACTTGGCGGGATTGAGATAAGTTTTTTTACCTCAGCAAAACTTTGTAGCATTACCGAAAGCCTGCCATAGGTTTTGTTATGAGGTTTGGCGATAATCCTTTCTGCCAACTCTTTTTGCAGCATAAAGTGCATATCGGCAATTCTGTCACATTGTTTAAGGTAGTGAAATAACAAGGGACTTGATATATTGTAGGGCAAGTTACCAACCAGGCGTATTTTCCTGGCACAGTCAAGTTGATCCAGATTGAATTTTAAGACATCTGTGTTAAACACCTTGATTTCAGGAAATTTTTCCTTAAGGCCTTTGCTTAACTCATGGTCTATTTCAACTGTATAAAGTTTTTTTACTTTATCAGAAAGAACAACAGTCAAGGCGCCGGTTCCAGGCCCAATCTCTAAAATACAATCATCCGGTTTTGGCTTGACTAATTCTATGATGTTGTCGATTATATTTTGGTCTTGCAGAAAATTTTGCCCAAAGCGCTTACGGGGTTTATGCATGGTTTTTTCTTATCAGCATAGCCTGAGTTAAGGCTTGTTTCAGGCTTTTATCACTGGCCTTGCCGGTGCCGGCAAGCTCAAGTGCAGTGCCATGATCTACCGAGGTGCGAATAAACGGCAGGCCTAAAGTAATATTGACCGAATCTCCGAACCCGGAGTATTTTAAAATCGGCAGCCCCTGATCATGGTACATTGCCAGGAAAGCATCAGCGATTTTCAGGTTTTGCTGGTTGAACATGGTATCGGCGGCCAGCGGCCCTGTTATATCCATGTTTTGCCCCTGACAAGCCTTGATTGCAGGGATAATTATTTTAATTTCCTCTTGTCCTAAATAGCCGTTTTCTCCAGCGTGTGGATTAAGGCCGGATACAATGATTTTTGGGTTTTTGATTCCAAAATCATTTTGTAATGAACTATGCAATATTTTTATGGTTGCAATTAGTTTTTTTTCACTAATGGCTTTACTTACATCCTTTAATGGCAGATGAGTAGTGGCAAGTGCCACCTTTAATTTGTTATTAGCCAGCAGCATAACAACTTTTTTGCTTTCACTTAATTTTTGTAAATGCTCGGTATGACCGCTGAAGGCAAAACCTGCCTCGTTTATTATGCCTTTGTGTACCGGTCCGGTTATAAGTCCGGCAAAATTATTTTTTAAGCAATAAGCTGCAGCATCTTCCAAACAAGATAGTACATAAGCCGAATTTCTACTATCTAATACTCCTGGCTTTACTTCTTCTAATTTTTTTTCTATCAGTTTTATTTCATATTTCTTGTTTGGTCGCGGAGGCTGGTTAAAGTTAAAGCTATTAATTTTTATTTTAAGGTTTAAAAGCTTTGCTCTGGTCTCTAATAAATCTTGGTTAGCTATATAAACCAGTTCGCAGGCAAGACTATTTTGCGCAAGTTTTACCGCGATGTCCGGGCCCACTCCGGCCGGTTCTCCCGGAGTAAAAACAAATCTGTCAGTGCCGGCCATGGCCAGTAAATTTCCCGATTACAGCCTTAACTCGATATAGGCTTCGTCCCGGTAACGACGTAAGATTTTTTCAATATGTTTTTCCGCCTTTTTCTGTAGTAGCACATTCCTGGCTTGTTGTTTGCGTTCCTCGGGGCTAAAGTTTTTGCGGATAATGCCGCCTTCGGTCTCAACAAGTTTTATAAGATGAAAGCCGTTGTTATCCTTTATTGGCCCTTTGACCGCACCGGATTGCATTTTTTCTATAACATCAGCGATTAGTTTCGGATAATCATCCAGCAAACGCCAGCCTAAATCTCCACCATCCTCTGCGGTTGGTGAATTGGAATTTTCTTCAGCTGCTGCGGCAAAATCAAATCCAGAATTTATTTTATTCAGGAGATTTTGAGCTTTGGCTAATTTGTTTTTAACTTCCGCTACATCTTCCGGATCATTCACTGCAATCAGGATATGCGCCACATGATAATACTTGGGACTATTGCCTAGAATCACCGATTTTGGCTGTTTGTTTGTTTCTTTTTTTAATTCTGCTTCACTGATAGCATTTTTACCTTTAAGCACCTGTTGTTGAAATATAGTGGCTTCAATTTCTTTTTTTATTTTACTGCGCAGACTTTGCATATTAAGACCTTGTGATGGCAGAGCCTGCTCTAGCTGTTCTATACTTAAATTATTCTGGGACGCAATCTGAGCGACGGCATCGTCTATCATGCCGGGGGTTACTTCCACCCCTATGTTTTTTACAATTTGCTCGCGCAATCTGTCATTGATTAGCTGTTCTAAAACCGAGGCCCGGTAGTTCGCAGCTTTTGGCAGAGATTGCTTTTGTGTTTTATGTTTTTTTAAAGCCTGATTAAGCTCACTTTGCATAATGATATCATTATTGACTATGGCCACGATACGATCTATTTCCTTGGCCAGGCTTACTGATGTCAGCGCAGTTAAGGCGCTTAAAAAGAATATTAATTTGCTGATTTTTTGCATAGCTTTATTCAAAAATTGTCTGAAGAGTTTCCTTGGTGTTTCGCTTGCCGGTCAGGCCTTTAAGCTCTATTGACAGGTTAACCGAGTTATCGTATTCGGCATTGCCTGCAGTTATAAGTTCCCGCTTAAAACTTAGATTAATTGCCCAACAGCAGCTATCGTATTCAAAACCGAGCAAGTTTTCAATCGCCCTTTTTTCTCCGCTTAACAAAGAATGCCGGCTGCGGCCGTAAACCAGCCAGTTGGAATTAATTTGCCAGGCGCCTGCAAGGTCTATTTCCTTTCTGACTGTGTCTTTGAATTTATAGGATGTTTTAAGATGTAATTTGTTACTTGGTTGATAATGAATACTGGTTTCCTGGGTTTCGAGTTTAAAGTCTTCCGGGTAAAAATAGTTTTTAATACTGCCGCGCCAGGCATTATGGTTAATATAAGTTTCAAACGCCATATTGGTTTTTTCTTTGGTATTGAAATTATAGCCTTGGCCAAGTTTGAATTCCAGATGAGTAGAGTTATTCTTAAGTCTGATAAATTTTGATACCAGTCCTAAACTTATTCTATCCAATTCTCCGGTAAAGTCTTTACCGCTGTAGAGCTTATGTGAAAACAGCCGGTTGTAACTGAAGCTATATAATGAAGTATCAAAATTTGGAAGATCTGATTCATCTTCCCTGGCGCGCTTAACATAAAATATTCTGGGTTCCAGAGTCTGCAGCCAGTTATTGTTTGCAAATTCACGTTCCAGGAAAATGCCGCCATCAATAAAATATGAAGTTGCGGTTCTGTCCGCAGATTGTGCGCTAAAGTTTTCCAAATCCCGGTAACTGGTATTTTGCACATGTATTCCGGGCCTTACAAAGTAGGCATTTGCAGTGAAATCTAAGCCCAGGCTTATTCCATTATTAAATCTTTCTCCTACAGCCTTAGTATCATCCGGATGGTCGAATTTTGAATATTGGTGGCTTAATCCAAAGCTTACATATTTATTTACAGGAGGGTTCCAGGAAAAGGTGATTCTTGGTAACAGGCGATATTTTTCACTATTATCGACCAAAGACTGAAATGCCTGGGCTTCGGCTTTGAGGCTCCAGTTAGTTCCCTGATATTGGATAAAAGCTCTTTGGTTTACATAATCCGTATTATCGTCAAAGTTACTTTGTTTAAAATCACTTATATAGTCGTCATCCGATAATTTGCTGTAATCTATGCCATAGGCTAGTTTACCGCCTGGGTGGCTTCGAAGATTTACACCAAAATAATACCGATTTTCATTATTAAGAACCTGATCCTGATATAAACCTTCTACATTTATCCGGCTTATGAAATTTTGATTTAAGTATCTGAATTGGGTTCCCAGCCAGAAGCCGCGTTTACTCAGGATGCCTGGAATTATAAGAGCATCCATATGCGGCGCGATATTCCAGTACCAAGGCGCATATGCTTCAAGCCCGCTTAGGTTTTTATAACGAAGGTATGGAATTAAAAATCCGGATTTTCTGCGTTCATCCAGCGGGAAAGTAAATCTTGGTAAATATAAAACCGCTACATTTTTTATTTTTAATTTGGCGTTTTTTATGCTGCCAATGCCCTCAGCATGATCCAGGATTATTCTGTTAGAGGCTAAATGCCAGTCCTTTATTTCTTGCTTAACCGGGCAGGTGCTATAACTGGAGCGGTTGAGCCTGGTATAAACATCAGACACCCTGTATATTGATTCTGCTTTTCCGTTTACCCTGGTGGCTGGCATCAAATATCTAAGGTCTTCGGCATTTAATATTTTGTACTGACTATCCAGATTAATTCTTGGAGCCGAAACATGAATATCAGTCCCTTGTAAATCAGTAGAGCCTGCCATATCCATAAAATTAGCGTCCGGATAATAAGATATGCGTTCAGTTCTTATTAGCTGTCCCTGGTGGTTAGCTCTTACCCTGCCGGTGAAAGTAAGCTCCTTATCTTTTTTGGCGCTAACAACATCAGAATTAATTGCCAGCAAACCTTGGGCGGGTGTCGGCGGAGCATCGATTGGGGCAAACAATTCGTAGGAACAGGAATTAGCCGCCATTGCCTTAAAAGGCACCGACATTAATACTACAACTAAACCTAGATAGCGCAAATTTTAAAAACTTAAGATAAAAAATCTTAGTATTTTAGCCTTTATAAGCTAAAAAATAATTACAATATAACTAATTTAGTTATTTCTTTTAATATTATGCGGATTTGGTTGTTATTCTACTGTCTTATAAGCACAACAATTTGGGCGCAGCCTAAAATATATGACCCTACCAGAACAGAATACTTTGACTATGAGGGTAAAGAATGGCAGGAGTCTAAAATTAAACTGCCAAAATACCCTAAGCGGGGCAACCTTTTGGAATTTTCCCTAGATACACCTGTTGCTGCCAGCTATAAGTTTTATCTTGATAGCAAGTCACTAAGTTTAGGCAAGGACGGGGTAAGCAGATATACATTAGTTATTGAGTCAGGGACGGCCAGAAATATCTTATACGATGGTATAAGGTGCACCACAGCCCAATATAAAAACTATGCTTTTGGATCCGGCGGCGCCTGGCAATCTGCTGGCAGCGGCTTATGGTCCGGCATTGGTGATAAATCAGTGCTGGGTGCCAGACTTTATTTATTTAGAAATGTGGTATGTGATGAGCTGCATAAAAGCCGCAAACCCAAGCATATTATTCGTATATTAAGATATAACTGATGAAGTCTATTTGCTGATGGCAAACTACCAAGCGCGTGATATTGAGGTTTTATCCGGGCTGGAACCGGTGCGTAAACGCCCCGGAATGTACACTGATACTGCCCGGCCAAATCATTTAATTCAGGAAGTTATAGACAATAGCGTCGATGAGGCCATCGCTGGGTTTGCACGCAGAATTACGGTTATCCTGCATAAAGACGGTGCGATCACGGTTGAAGATGACGGACGCGGTATGCCGACTGATGTTCACCCGGAGGAAGGTATATCAGGGGTTGAGGTGATTCTGACTCGTTTACATGCCGGAGGTAAATTTTCCGGTAAAAATTATACTTATGCCGGTGGTTTGCACGGGGTTGGCGTGTCGGTGGTTAATGCTCTTTCCAAAAGTTTGGAAGTCTGGGTTAAGCGCGATGGTAAAGAACAATACATGAACTTTATTAATGGCGATAAATCTTCTGAGCTACAAATAATTTCTGAAGTAGGGGCCCGCAATACTGGAACTAAGATAAAGTTTACTCCGGATCCAGGTTTTTTTGACTCGACCAAAATTTCTATTCCTGCCCTCAAGCATAATCTACAGGCCAAAGCGGTGTTGCTAAACGGCCTCAAACTTGAATTAAAAATAGAAAAAACCAAAGAAACCTTTAGCTGGGTTTATGCAGAAGGCCTGGATGGATATTTGCTGGAAACTTTAGGTGACATTGAGTTTATTCCGGACGAAGTATTTGCCGGCAGTTTAGAAAGAGATGAGATTAAGCTTGATTGGTCTCTGGTTTGGCTTAAGGAAAATGCCGAGCTCAAAGGCGAATCCTATGTCAATTTGGTTCCAACCACTCAAGGTGGCACCCATGTTAACGGCTTACGCACAGGCCTTACCGAGTCGGTCAGGGAATTTTGTGATTTTCGTAAACTCTTGCCGCGCGGGGTTAAGATAAGCCCGGATGATGTGTGGGATAAGTTGATGTATGTGTTATCGGTAAAGCTTGTTGACCCGCAATTTGCCGGACAGACTAAGGAAAGATTGTCATCACGTGAAGTAGCAAGTACTGTTGGTTTAAGCATTAAAGATGCTTTTAGTCTCTGGCTTAACCAACATCCCGATCAGGGCGAACAAATAGCACAAATGGCTATAGCCAAGGCTCAAATCCGCCAACGTCAGACAAAAAAAGTCAAACGCAAGAAAATATCACAGGGCCCTGCTTTGCCCGGGAAACTGGCAGATTGCACCTTAAATGATATTGCTGCAACCGAATTATTTTTAGTCGAAGGTGATTCGGCCGGCGGTTCGGCTAAACAGGCACGCGACCGTGAAACTCAGGCTATCATGCCGCTAAGAGGAAAAATTTTAAATTCCTGGGAAGTGGATTCAGGTGAAGTTCTGGCCTCCCAGGAGGTGCATGATATTGCAATTGCCCTTGGTATAACACCTGGCGCGGATGATTTAACTAATTTGCGTTATGGCAAAGTTTGCATCCTGGCAGATGCCGATTCGGATGGCGCACATATTGCCACATTGTTATGCGCCTTGTTTTTGCGACATTTTTCCAAGCTGGTGGAAAAGGGCCATGTGTTTGTGGCTATGCCGCCTTTATACCGGATAGATGCCGCCAAGGAAGTACACTATGCTTTAGATGAAGAAGAAAAAGATTTAATTTTGGACAAGATCAGGAATACAAATAAAAAAATAAAACCTATGGTGCAAAGGTTTAAAGGTTTGGGTGAAATGAATCCGGCGCAGTTGCGGGAAACGACTATGCATCCTGACACCAGACGTCTGGTGCAGTTAAAAGTCAACCGCGGTGATAATACCAATGAGCTGATGGATATGCTGCTGGCTAAAAAACGTTCACAGGACCGCAAGGCCTGGCTCGAAAAAAAAGGTGATTTGGCTGATATAGACGCTTAACTATAATGCCTTAGCTATGGGGTGATTCATGCCTTATATCAGTTAATGATTGATTTATATCAATTATTAATAATGATATAGGGGGTATGCTCAAAAGCAGGTAGCTGTAAACTCATATATATTAAATGCTTTAAAAAAATTAGAAATGCTATTAAGAGCTGGATGATGACACTTTGAAAGACATGGAAAACAGGGAGCTGCTTGCTTCAATTATTGGGGCTTTTGCCGCAACCCTGATTGCGTCTTTCTTCTCGTTAAAGATTCTGGAATTTAATCAGATGCCAATCATTTTGGCTTCAACTGGCGCCTCAGCAATATTAATCTTTGGCTTACCGCATAATCCGGCCTCGCAGCCGTGGAATATTATCGGCGGACACTTGGTAAGCGCCCTGATCGGTGTTGCTTGTTATAAATATATACCGAATTTATTGCTAGCATCGTCTATGGCAATACCATTAGCAATTATTGCAATGCATTTTTTTAATTGTATGCATCCGCCGGGTGGCGCTACAGCCATTACTGCTATTACCGGGGGGCAGGCCATATATGACCTGGGGTTTGCTTTTGTGATTATCCCGGTGTTTTTTAATGCAATTATTTTGCTGTCTATTGCAATTGCAGTAGGAACGTTTAGAGATAAAAATCCATATGAAGTAAGGCCAATGCATTAGTGGTTCGTTTTTCTCGCATCATTAAGGCTGGGCATCTTTGTAGTTCATGGAAAGATTAAGGTGCGCGAGCTATTAATTTATTCATTTGTACATTCACATTTAAAAATCATTAAATGTATTGGTCTTTATTAATTAATAAAATTTTTCATATCAGAATAAGCTATTTTAAAACTATAAAATAAAGATCATTTGATTTGGCTCAAGGTCAGCAGATGTTAGTTTTTTTATAAGCCCGGTATTCGGCTAATATATAATCCACTTCTTATGCAATATTTGATTGTAGCTTTAGGCGGAGCTTTGGGTGCGATGGCGCGTTTTGGCGCCTCACGCATTGTTACGGTAATCATGCCGGTGGGATTTCCCTGGGGCACTTTGGTGGTAAATGTAGTTGGCTCATTTATGGCAGGAGCTGTGTTCGGGATGATTATGCAAAGGGCTGATGTTATTGGTGAAGAGCTAAAACTTTTTGTCATAATAGGCTTTTTAGGAGCTTTCACCACTTTTTCAACTTTTTCTCTGGAAGTGGTGGAATTACTACAGCATGGTTTGTTGATCAAGGCCTTGTTAAATATAGTTTTAAACGTAGCCGTGTGTGTTTTACTGGCATGGCTTGGTATGGTATTGGTGCAAAAATAAATGTTAGATCCCAAGTTATTAAGAAGATCTCTAAATGATGTAGCGGACAAACTATCAGTTCGCGGTTTTACTATTGATATTAATAAAATATCCGAGCTGGAAAGTTTAAGAAAGGATTTACAAATAAAAGTTGAGAACCTGCAAAGTGCCCGTAATGTCAAGTCAAAAGAAATAGGCAGGGCCAAGGCTCAAGGCCTGGATATTGCGCCAATATTATCCGAGGTTGAAACTATAAAGCAGGATTTACAAAAGGCCGATGCCGAGCTTGATGAGCTTAAGGAAAAATTAAATCGGGAGCTGGCTTTAATTCCGAACATGCCACATGAATCCGTGCCATATGGTGCGGCGGAGGAAGATAATCTTGAAATCAGAAAAGTCGGAAAATTGCCCGAGTTTGATTTTAATATTAAGGATCATATAGAAATCGGTGAAGCTTTATCCGGCCTGGATTTTGCTGCTGCCAGTAAAATCACCGGTTCCAGATTTGTGGTAATGCAAGGTGCTATCGCCAGACTGCATAGGGCTTTGACCCAGTTTATGCTTGATACTCATATAAATGAACATTCATATCAGGAAACTTATGTGCCGTATATGGTAAATGGCGAAAGCCTTTTTGGCACCGGGCAGCTACCTAAATTTAAAGAAGACTTATATGAGTTGGAAGCGGAGGATACCCTGGCTGAGGAAGAGTCAAGGCGCGAGTATTATCTGGTGCCGACCGCTGAAGTTCCGGTAACTAATTTATATAGAAACACTATAGTTGAGGCTAAAGATTTACCGCGCAAGCATGTGTGCCATACACCATGCTTTAGAAGTGAGGCCGGCTCATACGGCAGAGATACCAAGGGTCTTATTCGCCAGCATCAATTTGAAAAGGTGGAATTGGTACAGCTGGTAAGGCCGCAAGAGTCCTATGAGGTCTTAGAGCAATTAACGCAGGATGCTGAAGCTGTATTGCAAAAACTTGAACTGCCATACCGGGTGGTTAGTTTGTGTGGCGGTGACCTGGGGTTTTCAGCGGCCAAAACCTATGATATAGAAGTGTGGGTTCCATCGCAAAATACTTACCGGGAAATTTCTTCCTGCTCGAATTTTGAGGACTTTCAAGCCCGAAGAATGCAAGCCAGGTGGCGCAACCCCGAAACTGCAAAGCCAGAACTATTACATACTCTAAATGGCTCGGGCCTGGCGGTCGGCCGGACTCTGGTTGCGGTATTGGAAAATTTTCAGAATGCTGACGGCTCGGTAACTATCCCGGCAGTTTTACGCTCCTATATGAATAATCAGCAAATTATTAAACCGCTGCAAGACTGATTAACATTAACCATTAGCCAAGGGCGGGTTGTATTGGGAACCCCGTCTGCATAAGGGTATGGTAAAGCTATAAACATAAGCCCCTTCCAGTTAAATTTGTTAGTATTCCGGGTTTATCTTAAAACCTGCGGCTAACAGTCAGCCTTAACTTTTTATTTGGATTTTATATGCGAGCTTTAATTTGTGGTTCTTACGCTTACGATAACATAATGATATTTCATGATCGGTTTAAAAATCACATATTGCCGGATAAAGTGCACATGTTGAATGTGTCATTTTTGGTGCCGACTATGCGTAAGGAGTTTGGTGGCTGTGCCGGTAATATTGCCTACAACCTTAAACTGTTAGGAGGAGAGCCGGTGCCGATGGCAACAGTTGGTGATGATTTTACCCCTTATGCCGAGTGGATGAAGCAGCATGATATCCCGCTGGATGGCATTACCACTATTGACGATACTTTTACCGGCCAGGCTTTTATTACCACTGATATGGACGATAACCAGATAACCGCATTTCATCCGGGGGCTATGGGATACTCGCAACGCAATCATGTGTCGGATATAAATAATATCGGGATAGGTATAGTTTCACCTGATGGTAAAGAAGGCATGCAGCAGCACGCCGATGAATTCAATAAAGCTGGAATCCCGTTTATTTTTGATCCCGGGCAAGGACTTCCCATGTTTGAGGGTGATGAGTTAAGGCTGTTTATAGAGCAGGCGACCTGGCTTGCGGCTAATGACTATGAGTCAGAACTTATTAAGGAAAAAACCGGCATGAGTATTGAGGACATAAGCCAAAGACTGGATGCGGTTATTATTACCAAAGGCGCACATGGCTCGACCATTTTAACTAAGGGTGAGAGAATAAATATTCCAGCAGCCAGGGCCCGGAGTGCTAATGACCCTACCGGCTGCGGCGATGCCTATCGTGCCGGGCTTTTATATGGGATTATGAAAAAACACGATTGGCAGATTACCGGCCGTATAGCTGCTTTATTGGGGGCAATAAAAATCGAATGTGACGGAACCCAGAATCACTCTTTTACCAAGGGTGAATTTGAAGCGCGTTTTGTTGAAAATTTCGGCACAGCAATTGAACTTTAAAATATATCTATGAAGTTAAATACCACTCAAGAAATAATTGAGGATATAAAAGCCGGCAAAATGATCATCCTGATGGATGATGAAGATCGGGAAAATGAGGGCGACTTAATTCTGGCAGCAGAGTCAGTAACTCCGGAGGCGGTAAATTTTATGGCCAAGTATGGCCGCGGCCTTATTTGTCTTACTCTTACTGAAGAGCGTTGTCGGCAGCTGGAACTGCCGCTGATGGTAGGCGATAACCAGGATCTGCACAGCACAAATTTTACCTTGTCAATCGAGGCTGCCCAGGGGGTTACTACCGGTATCTCGGCCAAAGATCGGGCGGTCACAGTAAAGGCAGCGGTGGCAAGTGATGCTGCGCCTTCTGATATTGTTATGCCGGGACATGTGTTTCCCTTGATGGCGCGTCCTGGGGGCGTATTAACCAGAGCCGGACACACCGAGGCCGGATGCGATTTGGCGCGCCTGGCAGGACTGGAACCGGCGGCGGTGATTGTTGAGATATTAAATGAAGACGGCAGTATGGCCCGGCGCTCTGATCTGGAAAAATTTGCCAGGCAACATGAATTAAAAATCGGTACGGTGGCGGATCTGATCGAGCATGTGATTAAAAATGAAAAAACCGTGGAACGCATGGCTAAAACCCTGGTTGCTACCAGTTATGGTAAATTTAGTTTCTATGCATATCAGGAGACCACTGGCGGACAAATTCACCTGGCCCTGGTTAAAGGCGAGATAAATCCTGAAAGACCTATTTTGATCAGGGTGCATATGCAGGATACAATTTGTGATATGTTTTCGGTAATATCGGAGAGTTGCCACAGCAGTTTAAGCAATGATCTGGCAAGAATAGCCGAAGAACAAAATGCGGTATTGGTGGTTTTACGCAAGATTGAGAATGAAAATACTTTAATTAAGCGAATTGCTGAGCTGGACGGTTCAGGCGATAATGAAGAAGAATTGGCGCCCGATCCGAAGTTATTCGGAGTTGGCGCACAGATTTTATTAGACCTTGGAGTCAGAAAAATGCGGGTGTTAGGCACGCCATTGAAGTTAAATGCCTTGTCCGGTTTCGGATTAGAGGTGACGGAATACGTCGAACACAGTAAAATAACCAGTTAGCAAAGATTTAAGAGATTTTAGATATGAGCGAGATTAATGTAACCGAAGCCGGTCTAAACGCCCAGGGAGCTAAATTTGCCCTGGTGGTGTCCAGGTTTAACAGTTTTATTGTCGACAGCCTGCAGGCAGGAGCGATAGATTGCCTGGTGCGGCATGGTGCGGAAAGAAAGGATATTGATGTAATAAAAGTCCCCGGGGCTTTTGAAATGCCGCTGGCTGCGCAGCGTATAGCGCAAAAAGGCAAACATGATGCCATAATCGCTATCGGTGCAGTCATCCGCGGCGGCACTCCACATTTTGAATATGTTTCCTCCGAGGCGACAAAAGGTCTGGCGCAAGTTTCTCTTAATCAGGATATACCGGTTACCTTCGGGCTTTTAACCGTGGACAGCATCGAGCAGGCAATCGAGCGCGCCGGAACCAAGGCCGGCAATAAAGGCGTAGAAGCGGCAATTTCCGCTATCGAAATGGTTAATCTCATAAAATCAATTTAAAACTATATGGGCAGGCCACGGTCGAAAGCACGCCGTTTGGCTGCTCAGGCGATGTATCAGTTTGCGCTTTCCGGCGCAGAAGCTGCCGACATCATAAACCAGTTTAAATCCTATGAAACCTGGAACAATCTGGATGAGGAGCTATTTACCGATTTGGTAAAAAACACCATTGACAATATCCCCGAGCTTGATGCTGCCTTACAGGAAGCCGTGGATAGAGATATTGCTAAAATCGACCCGGTGGAACTAGCCTTGTTGCGCTTGGGTTCATATGAGCTTTTAAACAAAATTGAGGTTCCGTACAAAGTAATCCTGAATGAATATATTAATCTTGCCAAAACTTTCGGCTCGGTAAAATCCCATGCTTATATAAATGCTTCTTTGGACAGGATTGCCAAAACCGCCCGTAAAGCTGAAGCTAAGCAATAATGGATGAATTTTCCGTTATTGAAAAATTTTTTAATAAAAATTCTTTTATCGGCGATGATGCGGCAATACTGACGCCGCGTGCAGGTTACGATTTAGCCATAAGCGCCGATGCCATGCACCAGGGCGTACATTTTCTGAAAACTGATGATCCTGAAGCCCTGGGCCACAAAATTTTAGCGGTAAACTTATCCGATATGGCCGCTATGGGGGCAAGAGCAAAATACGCAACTTTAACCATCGGCCTGCCTGAGGCAGACCAACAATGGCTTGCAGCTTTTAGCAGTGGTTTGTTTGGCCTGTTAGATAAACATGATGTTAAGCTGATAGGCGGCGATACCACAAAAGCTTCCCATATTAGTCTGTCTTTACAGATTATTGGTGAAATCCCCAGCGGTCAAGCGGTTACCAGATATGGCGCCAGGATTAATGATGATATATACGTAAGCGGCAGTTTAGGGGGAGCTGCTCTGGAACTTTCTCAAAAGCTAAAACAACAGTCTGCACAAAGCTTTAATAGGCTTGAATATCCGCTGCCGAGGGTTGAGCTAGGGCATAAATTAAGAAAACTTGCCAATTCCATGATAGATATTTCGGATGGTTTGCTGCAGGATTTACAGCATATACTGGAATTGAGCAAGGTTTCAGCGCACATTGAACCTGATATGATTCCTTATGCCAAAGAACTTGAAAAACTGCCCATAGACCTTAAGTTAAGTTATGGACTTGCTGGCGGCGAGGATTATGAACTTTTATTTACTGTTGCTCCTCAAAATGACTATATGGTTAAAAAGATTTCTCAAGAGCTTGAAATAAGCATAAGTAAAATTGGCAAAATAGTAGCCGGAGATAATGCTAGTATTGGCGGAGTTGATGAATTCTTAAAAATAAAGCAGCAAGGGTTTAAACATTTCAGATGAAAAAACTTTTTTTTCTTGTCTTAATTATTGTCGCAGCAGCGGCCGGAGGGGCTTACTGGTTTGTCAAAAGCGGTGAATACAAGCCATATCTGGAACAGCAGATTGAAACAGCTACCGGCAGAAAAGTCAAAGTGGCGGGTGAGGTTAATTTTTCGTTTTATCCCTGGCTTGGTCTGGTGGCTAATGAGGTATCGGTCTCTAACACCAAAGAATTTTCGCACAGTGAATTTGCCCGAATAAAAAGGATAAAACTTAAAACCGAGTTGCTGCCATTACTAAGATATCAGGTAAAGGCAGATAAAATATTGCTTGAGGGCCTTGATTTAAATCTCATAACTGACAAGGCCGGCAGGTCCAATTGGGCAAGTGAAGCAAAAACCGACGGCAATCTAAATCTTGATTTTTTAAAAGAATTTTCATTTTCCGAATTTAGAATAAGTGATGCCAATATCCGTTATCAGGACCAGGCTAAAGGCACAGTAACCGAAGTAGATAAGCTTGACTTAACGCTTGGAGCCTACCGAACAGGACAGGCATTGCCGGTAGCGACAAATTTCACTTTGCTTGATGGCAAAAGTAAAAATACAGTTAACGCAGAATTTAATTTAAATTTTGATCTGGCGGAAAGTATATTTACTCTTAATAATTTAACTGCCGGCTTGCAACCAGCGGGGTTGAAAGTTGAATCCTCAAGTCCGGTATTGATTAATGCTAAAAAAGAAACCGTTAGCGCAGAATCACTAAAACTTAGCGGCAGTGGCTTTAACGCCGATGCCAGCCTTAATATTAACCAGATTTTCTCCTATCTGGTGGCAGATGGCAGTCTTAATAATATTAAAGCTAACCTGAGACAAGTTTTTGCCGCTAACAAGGTAAAGCTGGATACGGCGGATAAAAATGCTTTAAAAAGTTTAACCGGTAAACTGAATTTCAGCCTGGCCGGCGATAAATTAAACTTAACTGAAATTATAGCCAGGCTGGATAAAACCAATCTTTCCGGCAGTGCAAATCTTAATGTAAAAAACGAAGCCCTTAATTTTAATTTGCTAGCGGACAGTATTAATCTGGATAATTATTTATCTGCCGGCGCCAGCGGCAATGACTCTCCGCTATTGCCGATAAACTATCTTAGAGAGTTAAATCTAGGCGGCAAGTTAAAGTTTACTAAAAATGTCATTTATACCGGGCTTAATCTTTCTAAACCCTCATTCGGCATAAATGCAAAAGATAAAGTGCTTAAAATAAAACCGATAAATGCCGGGGTATTTGGCGGTTTATATTTTGGCGGTGGCACTATTAACCTTAAAGGCAAAACCCCGGCTTTAAGCTTTAATGAAAACTTAAAGAGCATTAATGCCAAACAGTTATTAGAGTTTTTGATCGGCAAGGATTATATAGGCGGTAATGTCTGGCTGGAGGGGCGGGCCAATGCCAGCGCCAGGGTGAATTTGCATGGCAATACGGTAAACTCGTTTATCAAAACCTTAAGCGGCAAGCTTAATCTTAATTTAAACAAAGGGCTGATCAAAGGCATTAACCTTATGGAAGAACTTACCCGGGCCCAGATGTTAGCCGAGAAAAAAGCCCCGACTAAATCCACAGCAAAAAAAGAAACCAGAATTAATAAATTTGTGGCTAATTCAAATGCTAAAAACGGGGTGATTTATACCAATAATTTACTGGTAACCACCAATATATTTAAAGTAACCGGCAAAGGCACCGCCGGCCTGGTTTCCGAGCAGCTTAACTATAATCTTTTACTTGAAGTATTAAATACCAAAGGTATAGAAAAAACAGCGGTTAAGGATCTTGTAGGGTATAAAATTCCGTTTACCTTAAAAGGCTCTTTCGCCAATCCCAAAATTAACATTGATATTGAAGCTTTGTTAAAGGCAAGAGCAAAGCAGGAACTGGACAAGAAAAAGGCTGAACTTAAGAAACGCCTGGCTGAAGAAAAAGCCAAACAAAAGAAACGCCTGGAAGAGGAAAAAGCCAAAGCCAAAAAAAAGGCCGAGGAAAAACTAAAAGAAAAATTAAAAGATAAGCTTGATTCTGATAAATTAAAAGACAAGCTAAGGGATAAGTTAAAGGATTTATTTTAATGGCTAATAATTTAGACGCCTGGGGCAGTCACGATTTACAGGTAAAAGAATCTAAACCCAAGGTGAAAAAACCACCGATGTATCAGGTAGTTTTATTAAACGATGATTTTACCCCAATGGACTTTGTGGTAGATGTGCTGATGAAATTTTTCGCGATGGAGAAAGAAAAGGCCACCAGAGTCATGATGCATGTGCATACCAGAGGCAAGGGCGTGTGCGGGGTTTTTACCAAGGATGTTGCTGAAACCCGGAAAATGCAGGTAAATGAGTATGCAAGAGGTAACCAGCATCCTTTGAAATCGGACATAGAGAAAGTATAGATATGTTAGATAACGAGCTGGAATTAGGTCTTAACATGGTGGTTAAATATGCGGTGGAAGAACAGCATGAATTTATCACCCTTGAGCACTTGTTATTAATGCTGTTGGATAATCCAAAATCCTATAAGGTGCTGCGGGAACTTGAGGTTGATATTAAGCTGCTGCGAAGTCAGTTAGAAAAGTTTATCACCGATAACACTCCAAAATCCAGGGCTAGTGCTGATTATGAACCACAACCGACTTTGGGTTTTCAGCGCACCTTGCAACGGGCAATTTTTCATGCCCAGTCCTCCGGTAAAAAGGAGGTGGATGGTGCGGCGCTTTTAGCTTCCTTACTTTCTGAAAAAGATTCTTATGCCAGCTATTATCTGGAAACTCAGGGAGTAGGGCGGTTTGAAGTGGTTGATTTTATCAGTAATGGTAATTTGGCTGATGAGTATGAGGATGCTGATTTTGCAGAGGCTGATGAGGATGCTGCGGATAAGCCGAAAAAATTAGAAGAGTTTTTAATTAATCTTAACCAGCGGGCACAGGACGGGAAAATAGACCCTTTAATCGGGCGCGAGGATGAATTAGAAAGGGTGGTGCAGGTGTTATGCCGCAGAAGAAAAAACAATCCGTTACTGGTTGGTGATTCCGGTGTTGGTAAAACTGCGATTGCCGAAGGACTGGCTAAAAGAATAGTGGATGCTAAAGTTCCGGCAATTATTGCCGATAGTGTGATTTATGCCCTGGATATGGGAGGACTTCTGGCCGGCACCAAGTACCGCGGAGATTTTGAAAAGCGTTTGAAACAGGTGCTGGCCAAACTTGACCAGGAAGAAAACAGCGTACTATTTATTGATGAAATTCATACTCTGATCGGCGCCGGTGCCACTTCAGGCGGAGCTATGGATGCATCTAATTTAATAAAGCCAAAGTTGGCAAATGGCGATTTACGTTGTCTGGGCTCGACCACCTATAAGGAATACCGCGGGGTGTTTGAAAAAGACCATGCTCTGGCCCGGCGTTTCCAGAAAATTGATATTTTAGAACCTGACATTGAGGATACGATAAAAATATTACAGGGCTTGCGTTCGCGCTTTGAGGAACATCATGCGGTTAATTATTCGGATGCGGCCCTAAAGGCGGCAGCCGAGCTTTCTGAAAAACATATTACCGATCGTCATCTGCCGGATAAGGCAATTGACGTGATTGATGAGGCCGGGGCCTATAATCGTCTGCTGACAGAGGATAAACGAGTAGATACAATTGATACCGGGCAGATTGAGCGAGTTATTTCCAAAATTGCCCGAATTCCCGAGCGTAAGGTTTCGATGTCGGAAAAAGACATTCTTAAAAATCTTAAGAAAAATCTGAAGCTGGTTATTTTCGGCCAGGATCCGGCAATTCAGCAGCTGGCAGACGCAATCAAACTGTCGCGCGCAGGCCTGGGCATAGAAAACAAGCCTATAGGCTCATTTTTATTTGCCGGACCCACCGGGGTAGGCAAAACCGAAGTCGCAAGACAGCTGGCAATTCAGCTTGGAGTGGAGTTGGTGCGTTTTGATATGTCAGAGTATATGGAGCGGCATACCGTATCCAGGCTTATCGGTGCACCGCCGGGTTATGTCGGCTATGACCAGGGCGGTCTATTGACCGAAGAGATAAACAAAAATCCGCATGCGGTCTTGCTGCTGGATGAGATAGAAAAAGCCCATCCGGATGTGTTTAATCTTTTACTGCAAGTTATGGATAATGGCAGCCTGACTGACACCAATGGCCGCAAGGTGGATTTCAGGAATGTAATTTTGGTTATGACAACTAATGCCGGGGCTGAGGATGTAAGCCGCGCCAGCATTGGCTTTACCGAGCAGGATAATTCACTGGATGCTATGGTCAGCATCAAGAAACTATTTACCCCCGAGTTTCGTAACCGTTTGGATGATATTGTGATTTTCAAGGCCTTAAGCACTGAAAATATCAAACATGTGGTAGATAAATTCATAATCGAACTGCAATCCCAGCTGGATGAAAAACAGGTGGAACTTAGAGTGGATGACAAGGCCAGAACCTGGTTGGCCGAGCATGGTTATGAGTCCAAAATGGGCGCAAGGCCAATGCGCCGCCTGATACAGGATAAAATCAGAAAGCCGCTGGCAAACAGCCTGTTATTCGGTGATTTGCAGCATGGCGGTATTATCAATGTTTCCGTTAAAGACGATGATATTAGCGTCAAGGCCAAAGCTTCGGCCAGGAAAAATAAGGACCTGGTTGTAAGCTGATTAACTTAGGCAGTTGCGGTTTTAAGCCAAAGTCTTTTAAAGTAAAATAAGCGTGGCTGGTGCTTTCTCCTCCAAAAGGTTGCGGTTTTAAGCCAAAGTCTTTTAAAGTAAAACATAGTCCTCATACATTCAATTAAGGTATTAGTTGCGGTTTTAAGCCAAAGTCTTTTAAAGTAAAATTTACGAGTCCAGGTGGACTTACATTCCACAGTTGCGGTTTTAAGCCAAAGTCTTTTAAAGTAAAATTAGAAGCGATATTTCTGTGAGAAATCACAGACTTATCGCTTTTTATTATGTCTTTGAACTCCAAATATTAAACTCTAAAACAACAATAATTGCTCGGGTGCCTGTGTCATTTTTTCTATTCTATTATTGTGAATTGAAACAATTTCAGAGAATTGCTTATCGGTAAAAAACAAAATACTAACCCGGCCCCTGGGAGTGTTTTCCTTGATTATTTTCACCAATTTCCTGGCATTTTCCCTAACGCCGATAAATTTAAAATATACTGAAAGCTGCGACATTTCAAAACCATGGTCTTTTAGAAATTTTCTAAAACGATTGGCTTTTTTTCTGTCTTCCGCATCAATTGTCGGCAGATCAAACATTACTACCATCCACATTATCCGGTATCCTGATTGTTTCATTTTCAATATCCGTAAAGTCAAGGCGTTTCATATTCGCTTTTGGTAATAACAAAGCATAGCTTTGACTTGCCAGGGATTTGGCAAGACTCTGACAGAGCTTTTTCATTGAATCTTCCACTCTAAGCCATTTATTTCCTATGCGTATTTTTTGCTCAAGCTGTTTGGTAAGGTATTTCTTAGTCTGCGGATTTAATTCATACATCCCAGCAGACAGCAGCTTATAAACACAAATATCAATTAGTGGACGGTAAGGTTCTATTAAGTCATCTACCAGGCAAAAAGGGTTGTATTGATTTTGATGCTTAATGCCGATAGCAGGGTGCAGGCCGGAAGCGCAAACATATCTGGCTATAGTTGAGCGGAAAATTATATAACCGTAATTTAGCATTTCATTAGGAGTAGCGCCATAACGCGAACGCTTAAATTCAGGCCCAAATAACAAGCTCCAATAAATCTTTGCCGCCTGCGCTTCAATATTTTTCTTATCTCCCGCTACTATAAACTGCAGTAATGGCTCTAGTGCCGAGGCATCAAGCCCTAAATACTCAAGAGCTGCAATTTGCTGGCGGATTTTATTTTTTATTATATTTTGCCAGCGTTTGTTATTGCTGCCGCTATTTGCGTTTATCTGGGAAGCCAGGATTTTACTGTGTTGATGATGAGAGCTTAAAGGCAGGGTCACTGAAACCGGCATGAAAGATTTGTCGGTTACAATCAGCGGAATATTATAATCAGCGAGCTTTACCAATAAATTATGGGTATAGGTTATGCCGTGGGCTTTTGTGATTACGTTGCTTACATGGTCAAAGGCTATGCGGTGAATTTCCTTTTTCTTCACCGATAAGGTTATAAAACCTCTGAAACTGGCTAAATGACAGGCCTGTTCACTTATTTCCAGAATTGACATTGTTATTTTTTGGTTTACGGGCCGTGCCGGGGTCGTATATTTTACCGCTGGGAGATACAAATAGCTTCCTTGCATTCATGGTCTGCAGGGAAGATGCTGCGGAAGAAATTTGTGTCTTTTGGTCGGTTTCGCTATCGTTATGAAATCTTAAGACTATAATGCCTTTGGCTGATAATTTTTGTACCCGACAGATAATTCTTTTACCATTTTTATTAATGGCTAGCATATCATTTATCTGTAAGCGCATTACCTTATAGGCGGTAGCATTATTCTGCCGCCACCTGGGAACGAAGCCTTTTTGGTTGGCAAAATAGTTCTGAATTACCTCAGATTGCCATTTGCCGGCTTTTTCCCCTTTTTGATTACAGTAAATTTCCGCGCAAAAATTATTACCTCCAACCACATAACGATACGGATTGCCGTCCTTATCCTGAATACTGATCAAATCCGGTTTGTTAAGATGGATGCGCAGCCTTTTAATATTAGCCTTGGTTTTATAGTTTTCTAAATCCTGTTCATAGGCTTTTTTGTCTTTCAGCTTACGCTTTTCCTTATCGTAATATTTATCAAAAATATTTTGTAATTCAGCTTTGATATGGCTGGCGGCAATTACCTCAATATTTTTTTGTTTGGAAAAATTATCGGCGCTTAATTCTTTTCTGGTGGCAAAAATATTTTCTGTTATGTGGCCATAACTGGTATCTTCATGCAGCTGGCCGATGCTGGTTCCGGTTTTTCTGGCAAGCTCGGGATTTTTATGATCAGGTTTGTGTGAAATAATCATGCTTTCCAGCTTTTCCTGTATTTGTTGATGGTTAAACTTAGGATATGGAATGCCTATATCTTTGAGCCATTGTTTGGAGCTGTATTTTTTTTTGCCGCGGTTTGCCAGCGCTACTTTTTGCATTGTTCTGATATCAGCTAACGCAACTACCAGGGCATCAATTGCATGATGATGGTGATTAGTGCGGTCTTTAGTGGGCTTGCCGTCTATTAGATTATGAGTAAATCTTTCCAATCCCCATACATGGCGCAGGTCGCTGGTGTATTTGCCCTTGATTGTAGTGACTTCGGGGGTGATGGCCTCTGCATATTTTCTGGCGGCTTTACTCATATATCTGGAGTCAGCAAGCTGCCTTGCTATGTATTGTCCTTCATCAGACCCCTTAAACCACTCAATGGCATCCGGCAGAAACCTTCGGTATTTGGGATAAGGCATCTCCTTGGCTCTTGCCAGAATTTCATTCCAGACATAAGGTTTTGGACTCATGCCAAAAGCCTGAAATGGCGTGCGGTTACCTTTGTCCTGGTTGGCCGATTTATAACACAGCATTTTATTGTTTCTGCCATCATCAAAACTTATTGAAAAGGGTATTATGTGTTCCACTTCAACCTGATGCGAAAATAAATTGTCCATATTTATCGGCTTGCCGCTTAAAGGGCAGCAGCGGGATTCTGGTGATTTATGTAAATCTTCCCATAGCCGGTATTTCATGCGGTTCTGGTAGTTTTCTTGAGCTCCGGCCTTTCTCAATTGTGCGTTAATCTCATCATTCTTCTTTTTGTTTTTGGTTTGTTGGCGCAGATGCTCTTTTAATTCATCGGTTGACATTGATGTGTCACGCGCCATTTCCAGATGAATTTCTGCCGGTGGCCCGCCAAATCTTTTTACCAAATCGTTTATTACAACCTTAAATTGATTAAGCGCCATATGCACAGTGGGGTTATTAATTTTGCCAAACCTTTTTTCCGGTATGTCTTTTTTATTGAAAGTGCCGCCAATTACAGACTTTGCTAAAACTTCACCATAATAGGGCAGTTCATCAAAAACCTCACCGGTTCTGTCATCGGAATGATTTATCCCGGCTGCCTTGCATGCTTTATCATAGATAAGGCCTTTTTTAAGGTGCGGCAGAATTAGATCTATTGCCGCTAAGGACACCCGGCCAAAACCTTCTTTTAATCCTTGGAGTGCAGTTAGGTTTTCTGTTTCATTTTCTGTAAAATTTATAGAGATTATTTCAGAAATTCTGGCAAGTTCTTTTTTAAGCTCCTTATTCGACTGTGATGTTAACAGCGTATCAATTAAATTACGTTTTTGTGCTGCCGAAAATTTATGCCATTTTGAGTCTAATGCCTTTTCCAGCAAAATATCAGTAGTGTTGGCCTTAAGGCCTCCTCTGGCCAGGGCTTCAAGGTTGAACTTAACTCCCTTAATGCCGATTATCTTTTGTATTTTGGTCCAGGATAAAAAATTTTTCTTGCTAAGCTGACTAAAATCTTCAGTAAGATGTGTGACGATGTCTGTACGGTTTTCCCGGCTGATGCGGGGAGTGCTGGTATTTTCAGCTATTATTTCAAGATTATTAACCTCCTGATAAATCCTGAATAACTGGCTTTCAGGGTAGGCAAGTCGCGCTCTTTTCTTGCCGTCTAGTAAAGAGCAGAAACCCGGCTCCTGCGGTTTTAAGTTCCTTTGAAAGAATATGCCGGATTTTAGTTTTTCTATATTAGAGTCAGTAAGGGTTTCAGGATAGTATTTTTTTTGGGTTTCAAGTATCTGGTTAAATTCATCTAGATACATTTTTCTTGATGTCCACATGTCGTATTGGTTGGCTCCAGCTTTAAGTCTGGTATGCTTGCCGTTTCGTAATCTGGCGTACAAGTATTCTCCCAGGTAAAGGCCTTTTTCGCTAAGCAGACTTGCCAGATTATCGACCCCGCCAAGCAAGCCGCTGTTAGTATCAGAATCATCTTTCCTGTCGGCAATTCGGTTGCTTTTAAAGCCGCGTCTTTGATTAATATGAAATAAAGCCCGCCCCAGATCATATAGGTCCACTTTTTCTTTTACCGCTTGTGCTCTGATTGCCAGCGGCTCTTTTTGTGCCAGTGTTTGTCTGGCTTTTTTATTGGCAGGTTGCAGGCCAAGTTCTATCATTAATTTTAAAAGTCTGTGTCGACGCTTTAAGTAACGGTCTCGGTTGCGCCTGGCGCCGCGTTTTTCTCTTCTTATAGTTGAGGTTGGGGCAAAACTTTTAGCATCCCGGCCGGAGGGGAATATCCTAACCCCAAAATCCATAATATCTTGAGCTTGATAATTATCATCAAGTTTTAAGGCGGCCCAGCCGATAGAAGTGTAGCCAAGATCAAAACCTAAGCGATATTTTAATATTTTCATATTTTTACTTTTGTTGCTTACTTATTTTGGAAGCTTAAAATAAAAAATTTAAAAATAAAAGCTTTAATTATATTAAATAAGTTGGATATAGAACTTAACAAGCCATTTCTAACTTCTTCTTTAATATAAATAATTTTAGAGTTTTTAGTTTCTAATTCAAATCGTTCTTTGGTTTTGATCATAAAAAAGTTGATTATATGTTAGTTTAGATATATTATAAGTGTAACCATAAAATGTCAAGAGCTTATATTGAGCTTGGTTTTTGATTTTTTGGTAAAAAAACTCTTAATCATTGTTATTGTATTCAATGATGTGTTAGTTTGTTGCGATATTAGTTTGTGACTTGAAATAAATGTGTTAGGATTAATAACACTTTAAAAGACTATGGATTTATTATCGTTAACAAGGTGAAGTCCTTGTGACTGAAATCCAAAAAATTAATAAGCACGCTACGGCGTGTTTATTCTTTTATTGCCTAAAATTTCTTATATTATCTTTTACGATCTGGTATAAAAAGCCTGTATATAAAAATAAGGCCAGATAAGATACTGTATCAGCAGTTAAGCCAATAACTTATTAGATCAGAATTTTATTTTTCTCTAAAAACAATCCGGCCTTTGGTAAGGTCATAGGGGGTTAAGGCGACGGTTACTTTATCACCTTTAAGGATGCGAATGTAATGCTTGCGCATTTTGCCGGAAATATGCGCAATCACCTGGTGGCCGTTTTCCAGCTCGACCCTGAATGTGGTGTTCGGCAAATTTTCGATAATTGTGCCGTCCATTTCAATATGTTCTTCCTTCGCCATGTATGTCTTGCTAACTAAAAGTTAAATTATACCCTGTAATTAACCATGATAAAATAGACACTCACTTCTTTAAAAAGATTCATATCAAACCGGCAAAATTATGCCAAGAAAATATAAAACTACTATCGTTAGCCGTAAAGAAATTATCGATCTTTTAACCAAAATTAACCGGCCAGTTTCCTTTGATGAAATTACTGCAAAATTAGGTTACACCACTGATAATGATAAAAGAAAGGGCTTGTCGCGCCGATTGCTGGCGATGGAGCGTGATGGCCAGGTGTTGCAAAACCGTAATTTCGCTTACGGCTTGCCAGCCAAGATGGATTTAATCATCGGCACAGTGGAAGGTCATCCTGAGGGTTACGGTTTTTTAATTCCAGAAGGTGGCGGCGAGGATTTATATTTACATCAGAAACAAATGCGCCGCCTGATGCACGGTGACAGGATTCTGGCTCAGATTGCCGGGGTTAACCGCCGCGGCAAACCGGAAGCCAAACTGGTCGAAGTGTTGGAGCGGGCTAATAAACAACTAGTGGCCAGGTTTCTGGTTGAACATGGTATTGGTCTGGCGCTGCCGGTAAACTCCAGAATCAAGCATGAAATCATAATTCCGCCTGATATGCAAAATGGCGCCCTGGATAATCAAATGGTGCTGGTGGAAATAACCCAGCAGCCGGATAAGCGCTTTGCGCCTTTAGGCAAGATCACTCAGGTACTGGGAGATCATATGGCGCCGGGTATGGAAATTGCGGTGGCCATGCATGCCTGGAATATTCCACATAGTTGGCCGGATGAAGTGTTGAATGAAGCTGACTCGGTGCCGGGGCGGATTACGCCAAAGAGCAAGGCCGGCAGGGTTGATTTAAGTGATTTGCCATTGGTAACTATAGATGGTGAAGATGCCAGGGATTTTGATGATGCAATCTGGTGTAAGCCGACAAACTATGGCTGGCGTGCCCTGGTGGCAATCGCCGATGTATCACACTATGTGCGGATTGACAGCGAAATTGACCAGGAAGCCAAGTTGCGTGGAACTTCGGTGTATTTTCCAGAATTTGTGGTGCCGATGTTGCCAGAGACTTTATCCAATGGTATTTGTTCGTTAAACCCAAAAGTAAAACGCCTGGCTTTTGTGTGTGAAATGCAGATAAACCACAAGGGCACAGTGCAAAAGTACAAGTTTTATCAGGCAGTGATACGCTCCCATGCCAGGCTTACCTACACTGAAGTGGGCGATATATTCAGCGGTCGCGAGCAAGATGACAGGCTTGCGGCAAGGCTTCCTTCCTTGATTGATTTGTATGAGTTATATAAGGTTCTAAGGAAAAAAAGACGCACTAGAGGAGCGATTGATTTTTTAAGAACCGAGACCAGATTTATTTTTAGTGCCGACAAAAAAATCGAAAAAATTGTGCCGCTGGTTAGGAACGATGCACATAAACTGGTAGAAGAATTGATGATAGCTGCCAATGTCTGTGCCGGTAAATTCCTGGAAAAACATAAAATTCCCGGTTTATTCAGAGTGCATGAAACTCCGGCTGCTGAAAAAGTGCAGGATTTACGGGATTTTCTAAAAGACTTCGGCTTAAAGCTTACTGGCGGTAAAACGCCTAAACCAAAAGATTACATGCAAGTCTTGCAAAAGGTAAAAGACCGGCCGGAGTTTGACCTGATTCAGACAGTATTGCTAAAAAGCATGCGCCAGGCGCATTATACACCGCTGAATGAAGGGCACTTTGGTCTGGCACACGCGGTTTATGCGCATTTCACCTCGCCAATAAGGCGTTACCCTGACCTTTTGGTTCACAGAGCGATTAAGCATATTCTGGCAGGCGGCAAAGTTAGGAAATATCATTACAGCGCAGATAGTATGCAAAAGCTGGGTGAGCACTGTTCAATGGCTGAATGGCGGGCCGATGATGTTACGCGCGATGTGGATGACTGGTTAAAATGCGAATATATGCAGGATAAAATTGGTGAGGTATTTACCGGGATTGTATCCTCGGTTACCGGTTTTGGTTTGTTTGTAAGATTAGATGATATCCAAATAGACGGTCTTTTGCATATCAGCATGTTGCAGGGGGATTATTATCATTTTGATGTTATAAGGCATCGCCTTAAAGGCGAGAATACAGGAATCAGCTATAAATTAGGTGATCCTTTGACGGTTAAGGTAATCCGGGTCGATCTGGATGAGCGCAAGATTGACTTTGCCTTGCCGAATGCAGCCAGCAAGCCGCGCAGAAAAAAATCAAAGCGCAAGAAGAAATCCTGGTGAAGAAAAGTTATATTTACGGCCTGCATGCAGTAAGCGCCAAACTTGCTGCTGCCGCAAAAGACTCACAGTTATTTGTGGTCAGCACCAGGCAGGATGAAAGAGTAAAAAAATGCATGGAAATGGCCGACGCTCGGGGAATTAGAGTGAGCTTAATTGAGCATGAGGCACTCGATGCAATGGTTAAAGGCCGGCATCAGGGTGTGGTTCTAAGTGTAACTAAGAATATAAAAACCAAAAGCGAGCGTGAACTTTTTAACTATCTTGCAGGCCTTGAACAGCAGGCGTTGTTGCTGGTGCTGGATGGAGTAACCGATCCGCACAATCTTGGTGCTTGTCTTAGAGTGGCCGATGGCGCCGGAGCTGATGCGGTAATTGTGCCCAAGGCTAATTCTGCAAAACTTACTGCCGCGGCTGAAAAAGTGGCTAGTGGCGCGGTCGAGTCGGTTAATTATTTTCAGGTTGCAAATTTGGCTCGGGTTTTAAAAAAACTTGCTGATGTCGGTTTTTATATTATCGGTACCGATGATAAGGCTACGATGGATATATACGCGGAAAAACTTACCGGTAATTTGGCTCTGGTATTGGGAGCTGAAGGTTCCGGTATGCGGCGTTTAACCAAAGAACATTGTCAAAATCTGGTATCTATTCCTATGCGGGGCAAGGTTGGATCACTTAATGTATCGACCGCGGCTGCAGTGGTTTTGTATGAGGCCTTGCGCCAGAGAAGGTAGTGTTCATAATTCTGTGTCAAAACTTAAAATATGATAATTTAAGGAGACAGACATGGAAGCAAAATTTGATATAGACAAGGCCTTAGCTGATTTAAAATCAGGTAAAGGTCTGACAGGTAAAGATGGAGTTCTAAC
>Ga0209790_1000001_pt1 | contig 62916 bp, 62 predicted proteins | sample WorMetG1aBELIZE2_FD_187420 | JGI IMG/M metagenome (GOLD analysis project Ga0209790, IMG submission 187420) | Marine gutless worms symbiont microbial communities from Max Planck institute for Marine Microbiology, Germany - Inanidrilus... ... | reverse complement strand
TAACAGGGCATCAGCTAAGCTATATTGGGATTGATTCTTCCAGGACATATTGTTCCTACACTTTGGTTAACTTGCGGGTAATTTTAACATTTGTCCATATTTGGAGGGGGAGTTATGCAAAGGTCTCTTATTGTATATAAATTTATTACAGGAATATTAGATAAAAAAAGCCGGAGAGATTTTAAAATCCCTCCGGCTATGAAAAACAACTAGTCCGGACTTATTTTACTTGCGGGTCTAACTCACCACTTGCATATTTACCAAACATTGTTTCAAGTGAAATTGGCTTAATCTTGGAAGCCTGGCCCGCGCAATCAAATGCTTCATAGCGTGCCTTACAAATTTCCATCATACCTTTGGTGGATTCTTTCAAGAATTTACGCGGGTCAAAATTAGCCGGGTTATCAGTCAGGTGCCGGCGGATTGAACCAGTCGAAGCCATTCTAAGGTCGGTGTCAATATTAACCTTACGCACTCCGTGTTTGATACCTTCCTGGATTTCCTCGACCGGTACCCCGTAAGTCTGACCCATATCACCGCCATAACTGTTAATAATCTTTAACCAGTCTTGCGGCACCGAGGATGAACCGTGCATTACCAAATGAGTATTTGGCAGACGCTCGTGAATTTCCTTAATCCGGTCAATTCTTAAGATCTCGCCGGTAGGCTCCTGGGTGAATTTATAAGCGCCATGTGAAGTGCCGATGGCAATTGCCAGGGCATCTACTCCGGTTTGTTTGACAAAGTCTGCCGCCTGCTCTGGGTCAGTTAACAGCGCATCCATATCCAGCTTTTCATCCGAACCATGACCGTCTTCCTCGCCCATCATGCCGGTTTCCAGAGAACCCAGACAGCCAAGCTCGCCTTCTACCGAAACCCCGCCGGCGTGCGCCATATCGACTACGGTTTTAGTAACCTCTACGTTATATTCATAGCTGGACGGAGTTTTCATGTCCGCCATTAACGAACCGTCCATCATTACTGAACTAAAGCCGGACTGGATAGAACGCAAACAAACCGCAGGTTCCGAGCCGTGATCCTGGTGCATAACCACCGGAATATGTGGGTATTGTTCAATTGCCGCGCTAATCAAATGGCGCAAGAAAGGCTCGCCGGCATAAGATCTGGCGCCAGCCGAACCCTGCATGATAACCGGACTATCGGTTGCCTCTGCCGCCTGCATGATAGCATGCACCTGCTCCATATTATTTACGTTAAATGCCGGCATTCCATATCCATGTTCCGCCGCATGATCCAGTAATTGTCGCATTGAAATTAAAGCCATGTTTTCTCTCCTAAATTTGTTAATTATTCAAATGATGCTCACCAACCCGAATAATTTTCATCACATTGGTGCCGCCTGAAATATTACGCAGGTCGCCCTTGGTTACTACCACAAAGTCGCCATTACGCACCGCCCCACGGCGCACTAAATCGTTAATTATAAGTTCATTTACATGTCGATGACTATCCTGCTCAGTATTAAAACTAACCGGATAAACTCCACGATACATAGTTACCTTACGTCTGGTATATAAATTGGGGGTCATAGCAAAAATCGGAATACCCGAAGATATGCGTGACATCCACAAGGTAGTGGCGCCGGACTCGGTCATACAGGCAATCGCCTTGACATTAAGATGATTAGCCGTGTACATGCTGGCCATGGCGATAGCCTCATCCACCCGCTTGAATTTGGTATTAATTCTGTGACTGGACTCACGAGCTTCTTTTTGTTTTTCTGACTGTGAGCAAATTTTCACCATCGTGCTTATGGCTTTTTCCGGATAGTTACCGATTGCGGTTTCGGCTGACAGCATGACGGCATCGGTACCATCCAGTACCGCATTTGCCACATCAAAAACTTCAGCCCGGGTTGGAATAGGGTTTTCGATCATGGATTCCATCATCTGGGTCGCAGTAATGGCCACAGTGTCCATCGCTCTTGCCATCTTGATGATTTTCTTTTGCATTGGCGGCAAGTATGAGTCGCCAATTTCTACCCCCAGGTCTCCACGCGCCACCATTACCACTTCCGACTCGCGAATAATTTTTTCCAGAGTGCCCTTTTTAACCGCTTCCGCCCGCTCCAGTTTAGCCACCATACCGGCCCCAAACCAGCCTGCCTCGTGCAATAATTTTCTGGCTTTTACTATATCAGATTTGCTGGATACGAATGACACCGCCACATAGTCTGCCTTGATATCGGCCGCAGTTTTAATATCTTGCTTGTCCTTTTCGGTCAAAGCCTCAACCGACAAACCGCCACCTTTGACATTAATCCCTTTGCTGTCGGATAAAATACCGCCAACCTTTACTACGCAGTTAATTTTAGCTCCATCAATTTCTTTAACCCACAATACAATACGTCCGTCATCCAGCAGCAAAGTATCTCCGCGTTTTAAATCTTGATGTAAAAAATTATAGGTGCTGCCAACCGATTTTTCATTGCCGGACTCTAAATCCAAATCGCCATCAATGGTAAAAGCATCGTTTGCAGAAAGTTTTATATAACCTTCGGTAAATTTACCTATACGGATTTTAGGACCCTGCAAATCCACCATCACCCCAACTTGACGTCCGCTGGCTTGAGCGCGGTCACGCACGATTTCCGCCCGCTCTATATGCTCTTTAGCGCTGCCATGGGAGAAATTAAGCCTGACCACATCAATCCCGGCCCGGATAAGATTATCGATCTCTTCCGGGCTGGCTGTGGCCGGACCTAGAGTTGCAATTATTTTGGTCCTTTTCAAATTATCCTGCCCTTTGCTCCAGCATGGCAACAGCCGGCAGTTTCTTACCCTCTAAAAATTCTAAAAATGCTCCGCCGCCGGTAGAAATGTAGGAAACCTTATCCGCAATATCGTACTTATCAACCGCGGCCAGAGTATCACCGCCGCCGGCAATTGAAAATGCATCTGACTTGGCTATAGCCAAAGACAATGTTTTGGTGCCTTCGCCAAACTGATCAAACTCAAATACTCCGACCGGGCCATTCCAGACTATAGTGCCAGCACTTTGCATAATTTCAGCCAAATGCCCGGCGCTGTCCGGACCTATATCAAATATCATGTCATCATCAGTCACATCCTGTACGCTCTTAACTTCAGCCGGGGTGGTTTCGGAAAATTCCTTGCCACACACCACATCAGTCGGTACCGGAATATCTCCGCCTGCGGCCTTAGCTGCGGCTTTTAGATTTTTTGCAGTATCTACCAGATCCTCTTCATACAAGGATTTACCAACATTATGCCCGTCAGCGGCAATAAAAGTATTGGCAATACCGCCACCTACTACTAGCTGATCAACCACTTTGGATAACGACTCAAGTACGGTTAATTTAGTTGAAACTTTGGAGCCACCGACAATCGCCACCATTGGCCGCGCCGGATTATCCAAAGCCTTGCCTAATGCTTCGAGCTCACCTGCCAACAAGGGCCCGGCGCAAGCAGTGTCTGCATATTTAGCCACACCATGAGTGGAAGCATGAGCCCGATGGGCGGTGCCAAAAGCATCCATCACATAGACGTCACACAGAGCGGCCATTTTCTGTGAAAGTTCATCATCATTGGACTTCTCGCCTGAATTAAATCTTACATTTTCACATAATACAACCTCGCCATCAGCCAGCTCAATGCCGTCCAGCCAGTTCTCAACCAGACGTACCTCCTTAGCTAAAAGCGAAGATAAATGTTCAGCTACCGGTTTTAAAGAAAATTCAGCCGCCGGTTCGCCCTCGGTTGGCCGGCCCAGATGCGACATCAACATCACTTTAGCTCCAGAATTCATCGCATGCTGGATAGTCGGCAAGGAAGCTCTTATTCTTTTATCGCTGCTTACTTTACCGTCTTTTACAGGTACATTTAAATCTTCTCGGATCAATACTCGTTTGCCGGCAAGATCCAGATCAGTCATTTTAATTACATTCATGAAATAACCTCTTATAACTCAAAGACATATAACAAAGATAAAACCTTTACTATATAGCCTTGAAAAACAGCAAGGCGGGGAAATCCCCGCCCTGCTTGCTTAGTTTTGTTTAGCTAACGTGCTCAACCAGACGCAGCATGTTACAAGTATAACCATACTCGTTATCATACCAGGCAACCAGCTTGACAAAGGTATCATCAAGAGCGATACCAGCGCCGGCATCAAACACTGAAGATTTTCCTACACCACGAAAATCAGTCGATACTACTTTCTCATCGGTATAGCCTAAAGTCTTGCTTATATCACCACTTTCGGATGCAGCTTTCATCGCCGCACAAATATCGTCATAAGAAGCGCCGTTGTCCAGTTCACAGGTCAGATCAACCACTGAAACATCAGATGTAGGTACTCTGAAAGCCATACCGGTCAATTTTCCGTTCAGCTCCGGTAATACCACGCCCACGGCCTTAGCGGCACCAGTGGATGAAGGAATGATGTTTTCCAGAATACCGCGGCCACCGCGCCAGTCTTTCATCGAAGGTCCATCCACGGTTTTTTGGGTGGCAGTCGCCGCATGCACCGTAGTCATAAGACCGCGCTTGATACCCCACTTGTCATGCAACACCTTGGCAACCGGCGCCAGGCAGTTGGTAGTACATGAGGCGGCTGAGATAATTGCCTGGCCATCGTAGGTCTCATGGTTTACCCCATATACAAACATTGGGGTGCCGTCTTTGGAAGGAGCGCTCTGCACTACTTTCTTGGCCCCGGCATCAATATGTTTCTGGCAGCTTTCTTCAGTTAAAAAGAAACCGGTGCAATCAATTACCAGTTCGGCTCCGACATCGCCCCATTTAAGGTCGGCCGGGTCCCGTTCGGCAGTCAAGCGAATTTTCTTGCCGTCAATTACAAAATTATCACCTTCAACCACAACATCCTTGCCAAAACGACCATGTACCGAATCGTATTTCAACATATATGCCAGATAATCGTTATCTAACAGGTCGTTAATTCCAACAACTTCCATGTTGGGAAACTCATTGGCAATTGCCCGAAATACCATACGGCCAATCCGGCCAAAACCATTAATACCGACTTTTATTGTCATCGCTTTCTCCTAAATAAATATAAACCTTAAATTCTTAAGTTACTTCGTTGATTGCCTTAAGCACGTTATCAACCGTAAAACCAAAATGTTCGAACAGCTCTGGCGCCGGGGCTGACTCACCAAAAGTTGTCATGCCGATTACTTTGCCATTCAACCCAACATATTTATACCAGGCATCCGGGGTAGCGGCTTCTATAGCAACCCTGGCAGTTACTGTCTTAGGCAGCACTGACTCCTTATATGCTTCATCCTGGGCCTCAAACGTATCGACCGACGGCATGGAAACCACCCTGACATTTTTATCTGCAGCTTCAGCCGCCTGCATAGCCAGGTCAACTTCAGAACCGGTAGCAATTAAAATAACATCCGGCGTGCCGCCTGAATCTTTCAAAATATAACCGCCTTTGGCAATATTGGCTATTTGCTCATCGCTGCGGTACTGATGCGGCAGGTTTTGTCTGGAATACACAAGACAGGTAGGACCTGCTTTTCTTTCGACCGCTGTTTTCCAGGAAACCGCAGTTTCCACTGCATCACAGGTGCGCCATACCGACATATTCGGAATCATACGCAAGGTTGGAATCTGCTCGATAGCCTGATGCGTAGGGCCATCCTCACCCAGGCCAATAGAATCATGAGTATAAACAAATACACTTCTTATTTTCATCAAAGCCGCCATTCTGAGGGCATTACGAGCATATTCCGAGAACATTAAAAATGTAGCGCCGTAAGGTAAAAGACCTCCATGCAGTGCTACGCCATTCATAATTGCCGACATGCCGAACTCCCGCACCCCGTATGAAATATAGTTACCATTAAAATTCATATCAGTCGAACCATGAGTGTCATTTATGCTGACACTACACTCGCTGAAAGTATTGTTTGATGGAGTAAGATCAGCCGAACCGCCCAGGAACTCCGGCAGCACCTTACAAAAACCATTTAAGGACATCTTGGAGGAAATCCTGGTGGCCTGGGTTGGAGCTTTCTCATTTACTTCCTTAATGAAATCTGAAGAGAATTTGTCCCAGCTTTCCGGTAAATCCCCGGCCATGCGCCGTTCAAATTCTAAGGCTTCTGCAGGGTATGCGGCTTTATAGGCAGCAAATTTTTCATTCCACTCAGACTCGGCTGCTCCGCCTTTATCCTTTGCGTCCCAACCAGCATAAATCTCATCTGGAATATCAAACGGCACGTGACTCCAGTCAAGATGCTCACGGGTAGCAGCAATTTCCTCTTCACCCAGAGCCTCACCATGTACATGGTGGCCGCCTTCCTTATTCGGCGCGCCTTTACCGATAACCGTGTTACAGCAAATTAATGATGGACGCTCGGTTTCGGCGATTGCAGCTTCGGTAGCTTCTTTAATCGCTTGCGGGTCATGGCCGTCTACTGATTGTACATGCCAGTTATAGGCCTCAAACCTCTTGGTAGTGTCATCGCCAAACCAGCCGTCCACATTGCCATCAATTGAGATATTGTTATCATCATAAAAACAGATAAGCTTGCCCAAACCAAAAGAACCGGCAAGCGAGCAGGCCTCATGCGAGATACCTTCCATCAAACAGCCGTCACCCAGGAATACATAAGTCTTATGATCGACTATTTCGTGCCCGTCTTTATTAAACTGGGTGGCAAGAATTTTTTCCGCCAACGCCATGCCAACAGCGTTGGTAACACCCTGGCCCAAAGGACCAGTAGTTGTTTCAATCCCAGGAGTATATCCGTATTCGGGATGACCTGGGGTCTTGGAATGCAGCTTACGAAAAGCCTTTAAATCATCTACGGTTAAATCATAACCTGTAAGATGCAAAACTGAATACGGCAACATAGAACCATGGCCGTTAGACATAACAAAACGATCCCGGTCAGCCCATTTAGGGTTTTGCGGGTTATGTACCATAAAATCGTTATACAGGACCTCGGCAATGTCCGCCATGCCCATAGGGGCTCCCGGATGGCCCGAGTTAGGTATTTGTATCGCATCCATACTCAGGGCACGGATGGCATTAGCTAGTTCAGTACGTGTAGCCATGCTGGTTCTCTCCTCAATTCGTTTTGATTAAATCGCAAACTGCGATTACGAAATACTAATTAAAAGCAAATGATGCTATAAAAAATCTCGCCATTTTCGCTAAAAATTAGAATATAAGCAAGTTATCAATCAAATTAGCGCAACAAAATATTCAATGACCATATCAAGCCTTCTTTATTACAAGGGGATAGGACTTACATTTAAAGTAAGTTGAAAATTTTTAGCTATAACTCATCCAGTCTTGCAACCGGTTCTTACTAACCGGCCCCATTGGGTATTGCCTGACTTTGTCGTGAATATCAAGTCTGAATTTTAAAAAATCATCTCTGTTATCCAGCATCAAAAACGGATTGGCTTCAAGCTGCTCACTCCAGCTTGAAGTATTACTGACAGAATAGGTATGCGCCGGATAAATTATTGTATCTTCGGTTAAAACATTTTTTAAAAATGTTAATGAATCAAACATAGTGCTGGCATTGCCGCCGGCCAAAGAACAGGTGCCGCAACCATAAACAAATAAAGTATCGCCACAAACAAGATCGCGATTTATAAGATAAGATACCCCGCCCGGAGTGTGACCTGGAGTAAATAAAGCTTCAATTCGGCTTTGACCCAACTCAATAATTTGCCTGTTTTCTATTAAACAAACTCCAGGTATTGATTTGCCATAGAACTCATATTCTGCCTTAGACATATAAACCGGCAGTGGTTTTGCCTTTTGCATATCTGCAAGGGCATTTATGTGATCATGATGGGAGTGAGTAAGAAAAATTTTTTCAAGCTCAAGTTCATTGTCAGTTAAAAATGTAAAAATTGCATCCGCATCCCAGGCCGGGTCAAATACCGCTGCCTTTTTACTTTCAACGTCTTCCAGCACATGCAGCAGATTTTGCATAGGCCCGATCTCAAGACTGTGTATTCTGTGTTGCCCCATTGTGTTATATGGCATAATTTAACCACTGAATGATATACAAATTGCTTTGTCCACGGTAAAAAAATCTCCTATTCAATGGTTTCGCGATGCCGCGCCCTATATCCATGCGCACCGCGGCAAGACTTTTGTAATTTTCATTTCCGGCAACAGTGTTGAGCATGCAAATTTCACCCGTCTGGTTCAGGACATAAGCCTGCTGCATAGTCTTTCAATAAAGATTGTTATTGTCCATGGGGCCCGGGCACAGATTGATGCCGCACTTAAGTCTGAAAAAATAAAGCCCGAAATCATAAATGGCATCAGGGTAACTGACGATAAGGTTTTGAAGATCGTCAAGCAACAGGTATCAGATATCAGGCTTAAGCTTGAGGCGGCCTTGTCAATAGGGCTTGGCAATCGTCAGGTTTCAGGTTTTCAGCCAAGAGCAGCTTCCGGTAATTTCATCAAGGCCAAGCCGCTAGGTGTGGTAGGTGGAGTAGATTTTCTAAACAGCGGCGACGTGCGCACCGTGGATGTGGATAATATTCGCGCACTTTTGGAACAAAATGCAATTGTTTTATTATCTTCCCTGGGCTTTGCCAGCTCGGGCGAAGTATTTAACTTAAACGCCGAGGACGTCGCAACCCAAACTGCTATAAAGCTACAGGCCGACAAGCTTATAATCCTTGGCGCCAGATGCAAGGTGCTGGACTATAAAAAAAATGTGGGTTTTCTTACCACCCAAAGCGCGGCCAAACTGATAAAGACTGACAAAATAAACGAAAATAGTAAACGCAATGTAAGAAGCGCTATAACTGCCTGTAAAAAAGGTATCGCCCGAGTGCACATTTTAAACTCAGGGGTTAATGGGATTTTGCTGGAAGAACTATTTACCCCTAACGGCGTCGGCACTTTGATAACTGATGAGCCGTATGAAAAAATCCGCGATGCCAACGCCGAAGATATTATTGATATATATAACCTGATTAAACCTCTACAGGAGGCAGGCATTCTGGTTGAACGCAATGAAGATCAAATCCTGGATGATCTTGATAATTTCTATGTGCTCGAACAGGATGAAAAAATCATCGGCGTGGTTGCACTTTATATCTATCCGGAAAATATCGGCGAGATAGCCTGCGTTGCAGTACATACTGATTACCAGAACCAGGGTTATGGGGACAAACTTATAAAATTTATAGAGATGACCGCCAAAGTCCTGAAGCTTGATAAATTATTTGTTTTATCAACCCAAGCCGCACATTGGTTTATGGAGCATTCTTACCACAAAACCAAAATCGCAGATCTGCCGCTTGCCAAACAACGACTTTATAACTATGCGCGCAACTCAATACCATTTGTAAAAAATCTGTGACTATCAAGGACAGGTTTCGCGGCTTTTTGCCGGTAGTGGTTGATATAGAAACTGCAGGCTTTAACCCTGCTGAGGATGCGGTTTTAGAAATCGCCATGGTTACATTTTCCTATGATGACAGAGTTTTAAGCATAAAGGATAATTTTGCCGAGAACATACTGCCATTTGCTGGCGCCAACTTAAACCCGGAAGCTCTGGAGTTTAACGGAGTGTTTGATCCCTACCATCCCCTACGTTATGCACTGGATGAAAAACAAGCCCTGGATAAATTATTTACCCCAGTAAAGCAGGAAATAAAATCCAACCGATGCAGCCGGGCGATACTGGTCGGACACAACCCCTGGTTTGATTTACACTTTCTAAATGCCGCCATAAAACGTAGCCGGATTAAATCGCCGTTTCACGCCTTTGCAAGTTTTGATACCGCCACCTTGGGCGCTCTAGCCTATAAACACACGGTATTAGCGGAAATTGTTAAACGAGCTGGCATTGACTGGCAGGACAATCATGCCCACTCGGCAATTTATGATGCCGGAAAAACTGCCGAGATCTTCTGTAAAATAATTAATCTATTTGACAACAAAACTCTAAAGCCAATCTAGGGCGCATTCTCAATTAACTACCATAACCGCATCCATTTCAACTTCGGCGCCTTTGGGAAGTTCGGCCACGCCCACCGCCGCCCGTGCCGGGTAAGGCTTAGTGAAGAATTCAGCCATTATCTCATTAACCCTGGCAAAATTCTCAAGGTCGGTTAAATATACATTAAGCTTAACCACATCCTTTAAACTGCCAGCTGCCGCTTCGGCCACTGCAGTCAAGTTTATAAAAACTTGTCTTATTTGCTGCTCGATTGGCCCTGACACCAATTCCATGGATTCAGGTATGAGTGGAATCTGCCCCGAGAGATATACCGTATTTTCAACTTTTACTGCCTGTGAATAAGTGCCGATTGCAGCCGGCGCCTTATCAGTGCTGATTACTTCCTTTGTCATAATTACTTCCTATGTTTGGAGATTCTTCTAACAAATGGCAACTTCTTAAGTTCCCGTTTTATCCTGGCCAGGTGCGATCTATCCTTAACTTTTAATAAAATACTCATAGTATTATGAGCACCGGCACCCTGGTCTATGTCTATATTATCAATATTGGATTTGGCAACAGAAATTTTAGTCGCAATTGCTGCCAGAGCTCCTGGCTTATTTTCCACATCAACTATAAGTTCGGCGTTAAAGTCACCGACTATATCTTCGGCCCAACTAATTTCCACCAGTCTTTCCGGGTGCTTACGATAATTCTTAAGATTGTTGCAGGAACTTTTGTGCACCACTACCCCTCGCCCTGAACTTAGATGTCCGACTATTTTATCTCCCGGCAAGGGATAACAACACTTGGCATACTGCACCGACATGCCCTCAGTTCCCAAAATATGCAGTCTGGAAGCAGTTCTGCCACGTAAAAAAGGAATTTTCCTGAACATTGTGCGCAAGCGGCCAGGAACTTTAACATTACTGTCGGCCAACAACATCGAAACTATGAATTCTGCTATTCTCTCACCAAGGCCAATACTCTTATACAACTCATCCATGGATTTCAACTTGATGTTTTTAAGAAGTCGCTGCCAGTCTTTATGACTTACAGCTTCCACCTGCACCCCTCTGGCTTTTATACTTTGCTCCAGCATTTTTTTACCGACACTTCGCGCATCCTCAGTTTTAAGCTTACGTAAATAATTTTTGATACTGACCCGGGCTTTACCGGTAGCAACAATGTCCAACCAAGAAGGCAAAGGATAGGAATCATCATCAGTAATTACGCTAACCGTTTGTCCATTGCGCAGGCTGGTTCCAAGCGGCGTCTGTTGGCCATCGATAATTGCATATTTGGATTTATTGCCAACATCGGTATGTACTGCATAGGCAAAATCCAGGGCAGTAGCCCCTCGCGGTAATTCCATAATTTTACCCTTGGGAGTAAAGCAATATACTTTGTCTGAAAACAGATCAACTTTAAGACTTTCTAAAAATTCCTCGGAATTACCGGCCACATGCTGCAGCTCCAGAACCTGATGCATCCATTGGCGGGCTGCCTTTTCTATTTTAAGATTGGATGTCTGATCCTTGGATTTATATTGCCAATGGGCGGCAATCCCGCTTTCGGCCACTCTGTCCATATCTTTGGTGCGAATCTGGATCTCAATCATTTCATCTTTGTGCGCAAACAGCACCGTATGTAAAGACTGATAACCATTGGCCTTGGGTATGGCAATATAGTCCTTGAATTTACCCGGCACCGGCCGGTATAAATTATGCACTACACCTAAAACCCGATAGCAGCCATCTACGGTTTTAGTAATTATCCGCACAGCATAAATATCATTAACCTCAGAAAATTTAAGTGACTTATCACGCATCTTTTTATAAATGCTGTGCAAAGATTTTTCCCGATATTTGATTTTTACCTTTAATTTTAAAGGTTCCAGGTTTTGCCCTATATTTTGAATCACATTTTCCAGGGATTTTTTAGATTTAGCACGAATTTTGCGTACTGCGTTTTCCAGGATTCTGCGCCGTAGCGGATACATATTGGCAAAGGATAAATCTTCCAGTTCCAGCATCAGGTCATACATTCCGAGGCGCTCTGCCATCGGTGCATATACTTCTACGGTTTCTTTGGATATCCGACGGCGTTTAGCAAGTCGCATCCCATATAAGGTGCGCATATTATGCAGGCGATCGGCAAGCTTGATTAATATAACTCGAATGTCTCGCGACATCGCCAGCACCATTTTCCGAAAACTTTCGGCCTGGGCCTCGGCCGGGGTGGTAAACTCCATTTTTTCAAGCTTGCTGACCCCGTCAACGATTTCCGCGATATTCTCGCCAAAATTTTCTGCAATTTGCTGTTTGGAAACCGCAGTATCCTCAATCACGTCATGTAAAAGAGCTGCGATAATTGTGGCGGCATCAGATTTAAACTCAGCCAAAATTTTCGCGACCGCTATCGGATGATAAATATATGGCTCACCAGTCAGCCGTTCCTGACCCTCATGCGCCTCAGCCCCAAATAAATAAGCATCATAGATTTTGGCGACCGATTTTTCGTCCAGGTAGGAATCTAGCAGTGCGACCAGGTCGCTTATTAAAAACATGTAAGGGAAATGGTTAATCCCGAACGCTCCAAACTTGTTAAGCCAGTTTGGTAGTCATATATCATCGGGATATTTGCTTCTACAGAACTGCAAAAGCTTGGCTGTGGCTCCCGGCCTGGTAGAATTATCAGGCTGCGGAGCAGTTTCTAACCCTCCAGTTGCTGTTCCTGCGCTTGTTCCAGCTCCTGCATGGAAGATGCAAGCTCTATGGATTCAATCACCTCTTCACTTACCAGGCCTTCGGCTATTTCGCGTAAAGCCAAAACAGTCGGTTTATCATTTTCTTCCTCAACCAATGGCTTATGACCTTTTAGAATCTGCCTGGCGCGTTTGGCCGCCAGTAGCGTAAGCTCAAATCGATTATCAACCCTTTCAAGACCGTCTTCTACTGTTACCCGTGCCATTAATTAATTCCTTAAATATAAACTTGTGATTCTAAAGTAAATTTACAATAAAAAGTAAAATATTTAGGCTGCTTTTTCAATTTAACCTGCTTGTCTTAAGAGCCTTATAAAAAAAAACAGGTCTGTTGGTTAATTCATAATCTGGTTAAAAACATGCATAAATCCATCCTTATACTTGCGACAGTTTTTCTAGTTTCTTGCGCCGGGCCATCCGACCCGCATAAAAGAGCCAAGGTTGGGGCCGGGGTCGGTGCGGCAGTCGGCGCAGCTATCGGCAGCCGCAGCAACCGCGATGATGCCTTAAAAGGTGCGGTAATTGGCGGCATAGCCGGCGCGGTAATCGGAGATTATATGGACCGTCAGGCAGCTGAACTTGAAAAGGAAGTCGGCGGCAGCGGAGTAAGCATAGGCCGGGACGGAGATAACATCATCCTTAATATGCCGGAAAATATAACTTTTGCTACCGGCAAATCCACTATTAAACCCAGATTCCAGCCGGTTCTGAGCGATGTGGGCAGAATCTTTAAAAAATATAATAAGACCAGTCTATTAATTGCCGGGCACACCGACAGTGTCGGCAGTCTTGCCATGAATCAGAAATTATCGGAAAACCGGGCCAATGCAGTAAAAAGCTTTATGGCCGGTCAGGGGGTAAGTTTAAATCGAATGCAGGCAGTAGGCTTCGGCGAAACTAATCCGATAGCCAGTAATAGCAACGCAAGCGGGCGAGCACAAAACCGCCGAGTGGAGATAACTATTTCCAAGGATAATTAATTTGAACTTTTGCATATCCCTCAAGTCAGAGGGGGTACGTATGGTAAATACCATATCGTATAGCTAGACTAGAGTATTCTCCAAAGTAGACTTAAGTTTAGTACCTCCTCTATTTCCACCGCCTCTTTTGAGGCGGTGGTTTTTTTATTAAGCCACATAAAAAGACAAAACTGCGGATATAAGCACTGCCAGTCCTAACCAGTGATTGTGTAAAAATGCTTTAAAATACATTCTCTTATCTTTGGTCTTAATTAAGTTAAGATGATATATTGCCAAACCTGCCGCCAATGTCAGGCCAAAATAATAAAAAGACATTAACTCAAAACTAAAACCTAATAACACAAGACAAACAAACATTAGCACCTGGAATAATCCAATCCAGAAAATAACTCTTTTACCGAATAAAATCGCCGTAGATTTAACCCCGATTTTAAGGTCATCTTCCTTATCCACAAGCGCATACATGGTGTCATATACCACTGCCCAAAAAACAGTGGCTAAAACCAGCCATAAAGACCCTAAAGGTACGGTATTAGTCTCAGCAGCAAATGCCATAGGAATAGCGGAAGAGAATGCAAGTCCCAGTACAAACTGCGGAGCATTACTAATGCGCTTTATAAAAGGATAAACACTCATTAAAATTACCGCCGGCACCGAAAGAACTATGGTTAGTAAATTGGTCTGTGACACCAAAATTGCCGCCAGCGCCAATAATAATACGAACAAAATCAGAGCATTTTTCTCACTTACTTTACCGCTGGTAAGTGGCCGCTCCCTGGTGCGGGCTACATGTTTATCAAAATTTCTATCGGCATAGTCATTAATCACGCAGCCTGCAGATCTGGTAACAATCACCCCCAGGATAAAAATTATTAAATTTTTAATAGAGGGCGCACCGTTGCCAGCAATAAACAAGGCAGTCAATGTCGGCCATAATAAAAGGTAAATCCCGATCGGCTTATCCAGCCGCATCAGGCGTATATAGTCAGATATATTCAAATTATTGAAGTTTCCGGCCTGGTAAAAATTTCCAATCACTTACATGATTTGTTAGCGGTTAGCGTAAAATTATAATTTATGCAGGAACAAATCGCCGATAAAAATCTTATAAACAACCAGGGACTGCCAGAAGCGGTACGTGAACAAATCCGCGAGGCGTATTCGACATTAAAACAAAAAATGCCCGGGTTTTATGAGCGCTTCCAACAACGTAAATTAATAGCTGAAGTCGCCTCCACCTTAAGCGGACAGAACAAGGATAAATCTATTTTAGTAGCAGAAGGCCCGACCGGTACCGGTAAAACCCTGGCATATTTGCTGGCGGCAATTCCAGTTGCTCAGTTCCTGGAGAAAAAACTGGTAGTTTCATCCGCCACCGTTGCCCTGCAGGAGCAATTAATTTTCCAGGACCTGCCGCTAATTCAGAATCTAAGCGGGTATGAGTTCAGCATGCAAATTGCCAAAGGCCGCGGACGCTATGCCTGTGTCAGCAAAATGCATAGTATTGATACCGGAGCCGGGCAAGATGAGCTTGATCTGGGGGCTGCGCAGTGGGAACAACCGCCAAACAAACAAGAGATACGCAGTATCAATAAGGCTTTTAAATTATTCAAGGACGGTAAATGGAACGGCGATCTTGATTTACTGCCAATCCCGGTTAGCCGTAATCTATGGCCCAAATTAAGTAATACCTTTCATGGTTGTACCGGCAGCCGCTGCCGGGATTATAGAAAATGCGTTTTTTTTAAAGAGCGCCGAAAAATCGGCGGTGCCGACGTGATTATTGCCAATCATGATTTGGTGTTAGCGGATTTAACTGCAGGCGGCGGCACGGTTTTACCGCCGCTTGATAACAGCTTGTATATTTTTGACGAGGCGCATCATTTACCGGGCAAAGCCATTTCACATTTCGCCCGCCATGCTTCGTTGTTGGGATCTGGCGACTGGCTCAAAAAAATTAAACCGGCATTCAATCAAAGTCTGAATATAAAAGGTGCAAGTAATATTTATAAAGAGGCAGAAGCGATTGGCCTTGAACTTGCCGAAAGCATGCGTGAATTACATAGCCTGATACAATCCCTGTCCCTGACCCGGGAGCTTAACAACAAAGAGCATGTGCGCTTTGCCTTTGGTGTTCCGCCGCAGGAGATATTAGAGTACGGCGAACAAAAAATCTGGCAGCCATTAAAAAAGCTGCATAAAAGGTTAAATACTGCACTGGAGCTTGCTAAACAGGATTTTGACCGGGAAGAAGAGACTGAAATAAATCTTAAAGAACAACAAATGAGTGCTCTGGGATCTTTGTGCGGTCGTACTGAAAATTTATACCGTTTATGGCAAGTTTTGTTAATAAGCGATAAAAAAGACAGTCCGCCATATGCCAGATGGATTAGCGCCACCGAGAATAAAGATATTATTTTAAACGTATCTCCCATAAGTGCTGCCGAGCACTTACAGAAAAATCTTTGGGATAAAACCCTGGGTGTGATTCTTACCTCAGCTACTTTAACCGCACTTAATTCATTTGCCAGATTTAACCAGCGCCTGGGTTTAAGCGAGGATAATGCCGAGTATTTGCGCCTGCCCTCACCGTTTGATTTAAAACGGGTTGAACTAAAAATATCCGATATGCGCCAAAGCCCGAAAAACCATGCGGCGCACACCAGTGAAATAATAAAACTTGCACCTGAACTTTTAAGCCAAAGCCAGGGAGCATTGTTTTTATTTAGTTCGCGCCGGCAAATGCAGGAAGTGTATGAAGGCCTTAGCATAAAGCTGCAAGAACAGATCCTGATTCAAGGGGATGATTCTAAACAGGAGCTTATAAAACGACATAAAAAAAGAATTGCAGATAATCTGCCAAGCGCCCTGTTCGGCCTTGATTCATTTGCTGAAGGTCTGGACTTGCCGGGGGCACTATGTGAACACGTTATTATCGCCAAACTGCCGTTTGCCGTACCGACCTCGCCGATCGAAGAAGCTTCAGCCGAGTATGTGGAATCCCAGGGTAAAAATTACTTTTTCTCGGTCTCGGTGCCGGACGCTGGCATCAAGCTGATCCAGGCCTGTGGGCGCCTTATGCGCAGTGAAACCGACAGCGGCCAGATAACTATCCTGGATAATCGGCTGCTTAGTACAGGTTACGGTAAAATCTTACTTAAAAGCCTACCGCCATATAAATTTTCAAAAAATAATAATGCAAAAGTCTGAAGATAGCATATCCCGTCAGGATTTTTTAGCCAATCTTAAGAATAACGTTATAACTCTAACCCCCAGTCGCAGACTTGCCAGCAGCCTTAACCGTGAAGCCGCCGGCAAAGACAAAGTCTGGGAAACACATCCAGTTTACCCACTTGCGGAATTTATCGGGATTACTTTGGAACACGCCGCTTTTAGCGGGGTTTTTCCGTTAAACGAATTACCCGGGAGAATTCTAGAACCGGTGGAAGAACAAATTATATGGGAAACTATAATAAATAAATCCTCGGCCCCTGGCCCCTTAAGTAATTGCAGTGAAATTGCCAGGCAAGCCAGAAAGGCCTGGCAGTTACTTCAAGAATGGTGCGTCAAACCAGATGCAGTAGATAACAGTTTTGAATTCAAGCAGCTTAAGTCCTGGATAGAACAATATATCGTAATCTGCCAAAATAAGGATGTAACAGACCAAACAACATTATTTAAAAAATTCTGTGCTAGTAATGTGAAACTCATAAATGCCAACAAGATCCAGCTTGCCGGATTTGCCGAAATATCTCCACTTTTAAAAAAATTTATTAAAAACCTGACAAAACATGACATCCAGGTCCTGTTTCTAAATGATACTGAAATTGCCAAAAATATTTATCGTACTGAATTTTCCGAGATAAATGCAGAAATTGCGGCCATGGCCAGTTGGTGCGCCAAAGTTATCAGGCAAAACCCGCAAGCAAAAATTGCCGTAGCAGTACCGGAGCTTGCCACCTATAGAGAAAAAATAATTAAGGCTTTAAACCTGCATTTACAACTGGATAAATATGTCCTGGACAACCCTGATAATAGTGAAAAATTTAATGTGTCCCTCGGCGCACCTCTTATCCGCCACAGCATGGTAAAAAATGCCTTGAGCCTGCTGGAACTTATTCTTAACAAAACCGGTATCGATTATCAGTTAGTAAGCATCATCCTGACTTCGAGATACTTCTACCAGGAGGCAATTGCCGACAAGGCCAAGTTTGATGTTTTTTTCCGCGAACATGCACAGCCTGAAACCAGCCTTTCACAACTGGTAAATTTAATCAGACTTAAGTACCTGGAACAGCTGCCTGACTGGGCTAAGGGATTTATAAAACTTTTGGCAGAAAGACCTAAAGGAAAAAAAACCTTGAAAGTCTGGGCCAGCATTTTCAGCAACTGTCTTGAAATTGCCGGATTTGCCCAATCAGAGGACAAATCTTTCATTGAGCATCAGCTGCTGGTAAGTCTTGATAAAGCTTTTGCCTCTTTCGCCAAACTTACGACGGTTGATAATTTAGTGTCGGCCAGTGACGCGCTTAGACTTTTAAACAAACTGTGTACCACTAGTATTTTTCAGGTTGAAAGCAGTCACACGGTTAATATTGAAGTTCTAGGTGAGCTTGAAGCAAGCTCACAAACATTTGATTATTTATGGTTTATTGGCGCTGACAATAACACTTTACCAAGACAGGCAAGACCCAATCCATTGCTGCCTTTGCGCTTACAAAAAGCAAAAGAAATGCCGCATTCTAGTGCCGAACTAACACTTAAATCAGCGCTAGAACTTATAAAACAGCTTAAAACCAATGCCCCGAGTATTATTTTTTCATCCTGCAAGCTTAAAAATGGCAAGGATGTTTTGCCTAGCAGCCTTACCCGGGAATTTCCGTTAAGAAATTTTACGACTGTCGATAACCTGGATGAGCCAAAAGAAGATCTGGAAACAATTTCTGATCATTATGGGGCTGCCAAACCTTACGGCAAGTTAAAATCCGGGATTAAATTCTTACATGACCAGGCTGTATGTCCGCTCATGGCGTATGCAATTCATCGCTTAGGAGCAAAGAAGCCGCCAATCCCGCAGGGTATTTTCTCACCTTTAAATCGAGGGCAAATAATCCACAAGACTCTGGAAAAATTGTATACGAATTTTAAAACTCAGGATTCCCTGCGTCATATAACAGATTTGACCTTGGTAGATAATATCAGTGAAGTGCTGGAAACCTTTGGCCTTAAAAAAACTTTAATCGGACAAAATGCTCTGCAACTGGAAAAGGCGCGAATTCTAAGCGCACTGCATAATTTCCTGGAACTTGAAAAAGAAAGAGATGCATTTACGATAAATAATCTGGAGTTGCCGCTTGGCATAAACCTTGCCGGCTATAAAATTAATATAAGAATCGACAGAATTGATTCTTTAAGTGAGAACAGCTTTTTACTAATCGACTATAAAACCGGGGTAACTAATAAAAACGGCTGGTTTGACGCAAGACTAAGTGAACCACAGCTGCCATTATATGCGCTAAATATTAAAAACACCTCTGCCATAGCTTTTGCCGAAGTCAAACCTGGTGCCGCCAAGATAAAATACTTGGGAAAACAGAAAATAACTAATGGCAGAAGTTCTTTTATAACAGCAGATAACTGGCAACGGCAATTAAATACCTGGCAATCCCGGTTAAACTCTCTTGCCAAAGAAATAAATGCAGGATTTGCCGTTCTGTTACTGGACTATCCGGATGTAGTTTATAACTCGGATGCCCGGGGTTTTTGCCGACTACAGGAACAAAGATGAACCAGAAGCCACCTGCAGATCAAAAAGCGCGCCTTGCAGCAATCAACCCTAAAGAGTCAATTATTCTACAGGCGCCGGCCGGCTCTGGTAAAACCGAGGTTTTAATCCAGCGATTCCTCGCCCTGTTAGCTTTAGTCAAAACCCCAGAAGAAGTAGTGGCGCTTACCTTTACCAATAAGGCCGCCAATGAAATGCTGGAAAGAGTGCTAACTGAACTTAAGTTTGCGACAAAACCTGAGGCTACTTCACAACTTGCGCCGCACAAAGCCAGCACCCTGAAACTTGCCAAAAAGGTTCTGCAACAAGATGCAGAACATGCCTGGGGGCTTTTAGACAACCCCAATCGTCTGCAGATTAAAACCTTTGATTCATTATGTTTGTCTATTGTCAGGCGCGCCCCGCTTTTAAGCAAAAACAACGGCATAGATACCCCGACCGAGGATGCAAATGAAATATACCAGGCGGCAGTCAATCAAACTTTATCTATGCTTAAAGGCGATAGCGAATATGCCGAGGCTTTAAAGTTAATCCTTGAGCATCTGACTAATGATCAGACAAGCTTCAGGGAGCTGGTGATGGACATGCTGGCAAAACGTGACCAATGGCTTAGATTAGGTCTGGGCACAGTGCAAAATAAAAACTTATTCCAAATTAAACTCATATTGAATACGAGCTGGCAACAGCTAAAAGAAAAGCTGGTAAAAAGCTTGAGCCAGGCTTTCACCGCCGAAGAGATAAATCAATTTATTTTCTTTGCTGAATATAGCAACGCCAATCTGGCTGTTAAGCAAAAAAGGCCGGAAGAGAAATTTGACGCCAGTATAAATGAAACGCTTGCCTGCTTTAAAAACTGGGCCGGTTTCAGTCTTACCGGTACAGGCAATATCCGCAAAAGCGTGGATAAAAGACAGGGATTTCCGGTAGCTGATGAAAAACAAAAGAAGATTAAAAATAATTTTTTAGAATTTTTGCAATCAATAAGACAAAACCAGGCTCTAGTTCGCTTGTGGCAAAGTGTTATAAATTTGCCGGAAGATGATTTTAGCGATAGCAAATGGCAGTTAATTGCCGCAATCTTAAAAACTCTTAAAATTTCGCTTGCTAATCTCAAACTTGAGTTTAACCAAAGAGGTGAAGTGGATTATGTAGAAATAGCTCAGGCGGCAAATCAGGCCCTGGGACAGATGGAAAACCCAAGCCACCTGGCTTTATATCTTGACAATAAAATCTCGCACATTCTGATCGATGAATTTCAGGACACCAATCATTCACAGTTCGCCTTTCTGGAAAAGCTTACCCTGGGCTGGAATAAAGAGGAAGGCCAGACCTTATTTATTGTTGGGGATCCGATGCAGTCCATTTATGGTTTCCGCGAAGCTGATGTCGGCCTGTTTCTAAAGGTCCGCACCGATGGCATAAATGAAATAACCCTGAAACCCTTGAGCTTAAAGGTGAATTTCCGCTCGAATAAAAACATCGTTTCCTGGGTAAACAATACTTTTAATAATATTTTTCCGACTAACGATGATTATCTAAGCGGCGCCATAAGCTTTATGCAGTCAAGCGCCTTTAACAAAGATAAGACAGGTGGCGTTAAGCTTCATGGTTTTTATTGTACCGATACCAAATACGAGAATCGCCAGCTTATCGCAATAGTTAAAGCCGCCTTAAATAAATATAAGGGAAAAACTGCTAAGAAAGTTGCAATTTTGGTACGCTCGCGGGCACATTTATCTTATATCTCGCACCTGTTAAACCTGGAAAAACTCCCTTATCGAGCATTGGAAATGAACAAGCTCACCGAATCGCAAACCGTGGAGGATCTGCGCAGTTTAACCCGGGCTTTTTTACACCCGGCAGATAAAGCCGCCTGGCTTGCGGTGCTTAGGGCGCCCTGGTGCGGTTTGAATCTTGCGGAATTGCAGTTCATAGTTGATTTAGATTCTACCGCCAATATGTGGGAACTGATTTTAAAAGCTGATACGGAAAATTTACTTAAGGCCGATAGGCAAATACGGCTGAAAAAGGTAATCAATTCATTTACCGCAGCCTTTAATAACGCCAACAGCCTGGAACCAGAAATTGTAATCGAAAAACTCTGGTATGAGCTTGAAGCGGACAAATACAGTCCGCAACCTGCAATACAGGAAGTACAAATGTTTATTGACTGTCTTGGTAAGGCGCATACCAGCGCCGGTATTGCAATTGATAAACTGGATTATGAACTTGACAGATTTTATGTTCCGGAAAACCGGCCGCAAGATTGCCAACTTGAATGCATGACCATCCATAAAGCCAAAGGCCTGGAGTTTGATACGGTGCTTGTGCCCATGTTGGGCAAAGGCAAGCCTGGCAATAAGCCGGAACTGTTACGCTGGTCTGAGCGTATCTTGGGGACAAAACAAACCCACAGCCTGCTTCTGGCGCCAATTAAGGCTAAAGTCACTGCCAGTGACGCCATGTATGAATACCTGGGTAAAATTAGCAAAGATAAAACCTGGTATGAAGAAATGCGGGTTTTATATGTGGCTACCACCAGAGCCAAAGAAAATTTGCACCTTTTTGCCAGCAAAAAACATAGCGACAAAAAAGCCCCGACCAATAGTCCACTAGCTTTATTAGAAGACGCCTTTGCCGGTAGCTTTACCGAGATTAAAGAAGACATTAGCAACCCGGAGGACCAAACCTATCCTAAATTAAGACGCAGAAAAATTGTTAATATAAAAATTAGAAAGCATAAACCGCCTACCTTTAAAAAAACTGCTTTTAAGTTATTCAGCAACAATAATCACCTGATTGCGGCCGGCATAGTATTTCATAAGGTTTGTGAACATATTGCTAAAATTGGCGTAGAAAATATTGATAGTAAAATAATAAACAGCTTTGTTGACAAGCAACTAAAAGCCAATATAAATGAAGCAGAAGAATTACATAATATAAAAAAACTTGTTAAAACCGCACTTAACAACACCTTGACCGACAAGACCGGTCGCTGGATACTGTCTGCCAAGCATATAAAATCACTAGCAGAATGGCGAATTTCCAGAATCAAGGACGGCAAAGTCAGTCAATCAATAATAGATCGGGCTTTTATCGAGGGCAGTACTTTATGGATAGTAGATTATAAGCTGTCGCAGCCGGAACAAAATGAGACTAAAACTCAATTTTGCCAACGCATGAAAAAATCACATAATGAGCAACTTGCAACTTATAAAAATTTAGCTGCCAAAATTCATCGGGGGCCGATAAAACTTATGCTGTACTTGCCCCTGCTGCCAGAAGCCTATGAACTAACCGTATAAAGGGCCAAGAACCAGAATCTCAATAAGTTTTATTACAATTAAAGCGACTACCGGGGAAAAATCAATACCACCGATTAATGGCAACCTTGCAGATATCGGTTTAAGTATCGGGGCTGTTATCGCGTTGATAATCTGCGCTAAAGGATTATAGGCGGCATTCGGCAGCCAGCTTAAAACTGCGCTTAAAATAATAGTCCAAAAATAAAAATCCAGAACGAATTTAAAAAGCGAAATCACGGATAAAAACAATAATTCAATTATAATTATTGGCGCCCCTACAAGTTTTATTTGTATAAAAAGTGGGATTAATTGCGCGAGGATTAGAATTACCAAAGCCGCAGTGTTAAAGCGTTTGAAATTAGGAAATATACTTTGCAAAGGTCCAACTACCGGCTGGCTAAATTTAAATATCGCTTGCGCTATGGGATTTATCATATTTACCGCCATATACTGCAGGATAATTCTTAGTAAAAATACAAGGCTAACCAGCCATTGCAGGATATTAACCAGGAAACTCAAGGCGTTATTGGCGTATTCCATTACTTATTCGCCTGTTCTGCCAGCTCAACTGCTCTTAAATAGGAGGCTTTCACGGCCTTTTCGATTATTTCTTTAAAATCAGCATCTACAAATACTTTAAGAGCTTTTTCAGTAGTGCCGCCAGGTGAAGTTACATTTTCTTTTAATTTTCTGAACGAAATACCCTGACTATCTGCCAGAACCGCGGCTCCGCGGGCAGTTTTAGTAACCAGTTTTTTAGCTGTTTTCTCATCCAGACCCAGTTCAACTGCTGCCCGCTGCATAGCTTCAAACCACAGAAAAAAATAAGCCGGGCCACTACCGGAAACTGCGGTTATGGAATTTATCAGATCTTCATCACTCACCCAAACCGTATCCCCGATGCTCGACATAATATTTTCAGTCAAATCACGCAAATCCTGGGTTAGACCGCTATCGGCATACATGCCGCTAATACCCTCCTGTACCAGCGCAGGGGTATTAGGCATAGTTCGCACAATATTCATCGCCGGCGACAACCAGCTTTTAAGATTAGCGATATTAATCCCGGCGGCAATCGAAATTAATAAATGCCCGGGATTTAATAGAGAGGATATTTGCCCAGCAACAGTTTTCATAAGCTGGGGCTTAACTGCCAGAACTATCACGTCTGCCTCGGGGATAAATTCTGTATTATCTATGGTGGTTTTAATGCCATGTTGCTTGGCTAGAACATGAAGTTTATCAGAGTCAGGATCGGCGGCCATAATGCCAGGCGCGGGCCAATCATTTTGTCTAAGACCGCCAATTATGCTGGATGCCATATTACCGCCACCGATAAACAATATGTTCGCACTCATAGCTCTTCAACAATTCTAAATCCAATGTAATTGTACCTTACATTAGCTTTGGCATTAGTTCGATATTTTGGCCGCATAAAGTCGGCCGAACTGTTCCAGCCGCCACCTTTAATAACCCGGTAACGGCAGTCACCTCTACTTACCCAGGGCTTGGAAGTTCTGGGTGCGCCTTTAAAATTATAGTGCCAGCAATCATAAGTCCATTCCCAAACATTGCCATACATATCATACAAGCCGTAAGAGTTAGGTTTATAGGTTCCCACCGGGGCTGTTAAAGATTTAAAACCATCATTACACTTTCGATTTTTCCAGGGAAAATTAGAACCGGCATCGGCACCATTAGCATAACGACAAAGTTTGCTGGTATTAAATTTTGAATTTCTTAATAATACCGGTGCCTTGGAGGCCGCATATTCCCACTCAGCCTCACTCGGCAGGCGGAACTTGCGACCGGTTTTTTTTGACAGCCACTTAGTATAATTAACCGCATCGTGCCAACTAACATTAATTACCGGCCGGTTGTCAGCCCCCCAGCCATTGTGATTTATTTTAGTTCCAGTTTCTTTAGCAAACTGCTGGTATTTAGCAAAAGTTACCTCATAACGGCTGATTCTAAAGGGCCGTATTCCAACTTTACGCGCTGGCTTGGAACGGTTGAATTTCCCACCCATGGCGAATTTCCTGCCGGACAAATAAACCATGGCTGGCACCAATTTAGTGGCCTTGGTATAAATACTATATTCAGGTTGTATGCTATTAAGTTTTTGCAGTCTGTCCCGCAATTGCGAATGATTTTCCTGAATCTCCAGCGCCGAGGCCAGATATTGTCTGGCTTTGGAATATTTTTTACTCTTAAAAGCCTTATCAATAAGTTTGATAAATTCAGCTATAATTTCATTATTCCAGGTTTTTACCAGCGGTTCTTTAGGGAATAACTTCTCAAGTCTTACAATATCCTCCAGCGCGTTGCCGCTGGATCCTTTAGTTAAAGCAGTGCTTTTTATGTGCCTTATAAAATCTTTTTTTATCTCTTCTGCCCTGGCTAAATCCTTTTTAACTTTAATAAGCTGTTCACAGCCCCCACCCTTACATGCTTTGATATATTCTTGTGCCAGGTAAATGCTGGGGCTGGCTTGCAGCTGCTCATAAAGCTCATCTCTGGAGTAATTTTTGGTTTTTTCAGTCTTTAACTCATTTAATTTTGCCTTATCAACAGCAAACGCAAGGCCCTGGCTTACATAATCCAGGGCCTTTCTAGATTTTGTGGCAGCAAGCGCCAGCTGATAAAACTTATCGGCAATTTGCTGGCTCCATATAGCCGCCTCTTCGGATTCAGGAAAATGTTCTTTTAACTCTTGAAGATTCTTAGCCGCATTTTTATTGCCCTTGGTCAGGCGGTCATTTTTAAGATTTTGGTTAAATTCACCAGCTAATTTTTCATAGCTTGCCAGTTTGACATTAGCGCTGTCTTTATACGTACAGGTGGTACAGGTTTTAATATATTCTTTTATCGCATCTATATCACCGTTCTCAAGTGATAGCAGGATATTCTCACTCTGCGGTTTTTCCTTCTTAGTTGCAACTTTTTTGATATTTTCAGTTTTTAACATTTGTTCTTCTGTCGCATACTTTAAAGCTGATTTTTTATATATTTTTGCTTTTTCCGCATCATCGGTTTTTTTGGCCAAGCTAGCAAATCTATCAGCTATCTTCTGACTCCATTTAACCGCCTCTTCGGATTCAGGAAAAAGTTCTTTTAGCTCTTGAAGGTTTTTAGCCGCGTTTTTATTGCCCTTGGTCAGGCGGTCATTTTTAAGATTTTGGTTAAATTCACTGGCTAATTTTTCGTAACTTGCAAGTTTGGTATTAGCCAGAACTTTATGCGTACACGTGGTACAGGTTTTTAAATAGCTTTGTATATTTTCTATGTCCCCCTCCGCCAGGGCAGTTTCAATATCTTTATTTTCATTTATATTTGGGTCATGTTTGCTATTAATGGAATTTTCTTTGGATTCTTGCAGCTTAGCCAGTAATGCGGTAGCCGGTTTTATATTATCTTCTCCTAAAATATCTGCGGCCTTGGTCTGGTAAACCTCGGCTTTTTGCAGTCTATTTTGGTTTATAGCTTTGTGGGCCAGGGATAAAAACTCCTCACCGACAATTTTGCGCCATTTCTCTATTTGCTGGTCATTAGGAAAAAGCTTGGCAAATTGTTTTATATCATTTAACGCAAAACCTTTTTTGCCTATGCTTAAGTTTTTTACCTTAAGGTGAAACTTAAAGTTGGCCTTTATCTGTTCGGCTTTTTTAATCGTCGCTTTGGCAGCTTTTGAATTCGGGCAGTTTTTATACCGGCAGTTTGCAAGATAATGCTTGAATGCTTCATAAGTTCCGGCATTTTGTGCCTGCTCAAAATTAAGTGCATCCTGTTTTATTTCTATAATACCCGTAGTAGCCGTGTCTTTATGCCGGCTTTCCGGGAAAGTATCAAGAAATTCCTGGTAGGCCTGGATAGTGTTAGTCGCTTTGGTCTGATTCCAGGCCTTATCGGCTGCGGTCGGCTCAACTTTAAAACTATATAAATAAATGGCAAAATAAACAAATATAGCTGCTAACAGGATTTTCAATCCAAGCAACAATTTTGGATGATAGATACTATTTTGCGGTTTTTTATCAACTGACATGTGCTAATTTTATCGTATGCATTTTTTAAGACTACCGGTATTTTTGATTTTGTTATTGAGCACAAGTTCATATGCCGAGTTTGAATTTTCCTTAAAGGACTTATCCGGCCAGCAACATAAGCTTTCCGATTACCGCGGCAAATGGGTGCTGGTGAATTTCTGGGCTACCTGGTGTCCGCCATGCCTGGCGGAAATGCCGGAATTATCCGCTTTGCACGACGAAAACCACAATATTGTAGTTTTAGGAGTTAATTTTTGGGAGGAGGATTTAACCAAGGTTAGAAAATTTGTTGATGACCTGTTGCTGGAATTTCCGATTTTACTTTTACCCAAACCACAGGAAATACAAAGCCTGGGCAGAATCAACAGCCTGCCTACCAGTGTTTTGGTGGCGCCTACAGGGAAAGTAATGAGCGCATTTGCCGGAATGGTGGACGTTGAGGCGGTAAAGGACTTTATAAAAAAACACTAAAAACCCCTTGCTCGCCTGGCAAAATGCCTGTCAAGCGAAATATTTTGCGGTTGGGGCCAGGTTGTTAATTAAGAGTGCCCTCTAATTTACTTTGGATAAATTCCACTGCCGCCTCCACAGCAATTTCAGTATTATCTGCATCGGCACGGTATTTATACTCCAGCTTGCCATTTTTCAAGCCGCGCTCACCGATGGTCAAACGGTGCGGTATGCCGATCAGCTCCATATCGGCAAACATCACTCCGGGACTTTCTTTTCTATCATCCAGAAGAACTTCTATCCCAAGTTCAGAAAATCTTTGATAAAGCTCTTCGACCTTAGCCTTCACAGAATCTGACTTATGCATATTTATTGGAACTAATGCCAAAGTAAACGGCGCTATAGCCTCCGGCCAGACTATGCCCTTGTCATCATGGTGCTGCTCAATCGCCGCCGCCACGATACGGGTAACCCCGATGCCATAACAACCCATAGTCATTATTTTTGCTTTGCCGTTTTCATCCAGAACTTTAGCATCCAGAGATTTGCTGTATTTATTTCCTAGTTGAAAAATATGTCCTACTTCTATGCCACGAGCAATTTTAAGCCTGCCTTTGCCATCAGGACTAAGATCACCGTCTTCAACATTTCTGATATCGGCCACTATCGGTTCTTTAGCATCTCTTGCCCAATTTACCCCGATAAAATGCTGGTCGTTTTCATTGGCCCCGCATACAAAATCACTTAATAGCGCCGCACTTTTATCGGCAATTACCGGAATCTCCAGCCCGGCCGGACCGATAGAGCCCGGATCAGCATTTGTGTGCCGTCTGATGGTTTTATCATCAGCAAAATGAAATGGCGGACTAATCTCACTTAGTTTACTTACCTTTACTTCATTCAGGCTGTGATCACCGCGTAAAACCAGGGCGAAAACTTTTTGTTCACTATCCTCAATTACTATGGTTTTTACCGTCTTTTTTACCGGCATTTCAAGATAATTTACTATCTGATCTATGGTCTTTTGCTCCGGTGTTGGGACTTTTTGCATAGGAATCTGCGGCTCAGGACGCACGCTATCTATTGCTACCGCCTCGGCTAATTCCACATTGGCCGCATAGTCGCCATTATCGGAAAATGCAATCGCGTCCTCACCCGAATCGGCTAATACATGAAACTCGTGTGACAGACTGCCGCCGATCGAACCGGTATCCGCGGCCACCGGCCTGTAATCTAAGCCGCAACGACTAAATATGCTGCAATAGGTCTTATACATCGCATCATAGGTTTCCTGCAAGGATTCCTGACTTAAATGAAATGAATAAGCATCTTTCATTATGAATTCTCTGGAGCGCATAATACCAAAGCGTGGGCGAATTTCATCCCTGAATTTGGTCTGAATCTGATACAGGTTTAGCGGTAGCTGGCGATAGCTTTTGATTTCCCGGCGGGCAATATCGGTTATCACCTCTTCGTGCGTCGGCCCTAATACAAACTCACGCTGGTGCCTGTCATTAAAGCGTAAAAGCTCCGGGCCATATTGTTCAAAGCGGCCGGTTTCCTGCCATAATTCCGCCGGCTGCACTACCGGCATTAAAACTTCTAAAGCGCCGGATTTATTCATCTCTTCCCGAATTATGTTTTCCACCTTTTTCAGGACTCTAAGACCTGTCGGCAACCAGTTATATAGGCCGGAAGCTAAACTTTTTATAAGCCCGGCCCTTAACATGAGCCGGTGGCTTGCAATTTCCGCCTCGCTTGGAGTTTCCTTAACTGTAGATAATAAAAACCTTGAAGTTCGCATTTAAAATACCAGCAAAATACCAGCCCTGGAAAAAGGCCGGCTGATTCAAATCACTTGCGATGGCGGCTTATTTTTTCCTTATGCTTTAAAATCTGCCGGTCTAATTTATCAGTCAGACCGTCAATCGCTGCATACATATCATCCTTGGTGCAATTGGCAAAAATTTCGGTGCCGCTCATATGCAGTACCGCTTCGGCCTTTTGATTTAATTTTTCCACTTCCAGCACCACGTGCACATTGGTCATATGGTCTAAGTGCCGCTTTAATTTTTCAAATTTTTCTAAAATATAAGTGCGCAGAGCGTCAGTTACATCAACGTGGTGACCGGTTATGTTTAATTGCATGTATGTCTCCTATAATGCTAGAGTTAGAGAAATTCGGGTATTGCCTGAAATGTTTAAGCTCACTTCTTAGGCCGGAAACTTGACAAAAGTTTTATGCCCATTTCTGGCAAAATGTTTACAAAATATAGAAAATTTAGTCGTATTCATAACTACGTTTCTAGTATCGCCCTCAGTTTTTGTAAATGCAAGTCTTTTCATCACAAACATAAAAATATATTGCACATTAATACTGCTTAATTAAGTGATTGTGCAGCATGAGCAAGGCAAAACCTGCTAAAAAAGGCGGATTTTAACGCAAGAGAACCATAGGTCAACAAAGCCAAGATTAAAAAAAAGACTAATACGATGGTCATTACAAGCTGAAACTGTCGCCCAGATAAACATCCTTAACCTGATTATTTGCCAAGATCTCATCTTTGGTGCCTTTGGCGATAACCTGGCCCGAGCTCAAAATATACGAATGCGAACATATTTTTAAAGTTTCACGTACATTGTGATCGGTAATCAAAACCCCGACATCAGCCCTGGCCAGTTTTTCAATCATATCCTGAATCTCACTTACCGATATCGGGTCAACGCCGGCAAACGGTTCATCCAGCAGGATAAATTTTGGTTCAATCGCCAGAGCCCGGGCAATCTCTACCCGCCGACGCTCGCCACCGGATAAACTCATACCCAAGGTATCGTGCACATGGGTAAGATTAAATTCCTCTAATAACTGCTCAAGTTTGGCCTGACGCTCTTTAGAATTCAGGTTGCTTCTGGTCTGCAAGATTGCAAGGATATTATCCTTAACATCAAGCTTTCTAAAAACTGATGCCTCCTGCGGCAGATAACCTATGCCTTTTTTAGCCCGTACATGAATTTTATCGCGGGTTATATCGTCGCTATCCAGCAAAATATTGCCGGCATCAGCTGCAATCAAGCCTACCATCATATAGAAAGTAGTAGTTTTACCGGCGCCATTCGGACCTAACAGACTCACTACCTCCCCTTGTTCTACCTCAAGACTGGCATTATCTACTACCGCTTTATTTTTATAGGATTTTTTTAAATTCCTGGCCTTAAGGACACTCTTCATTTAATTTCAAATATGGTTTGCACTTGCGACTTCTCTGCTGCAGTGGCGTGCAGTTCGCCGGTTTTTTTATTTACCTTAATATACTCAGCCGCAATTTGATTTTGACCATTTATGACTTTAGCTGCACCCTGCAAAATCAAAATCTCGGTTTCAATATCATAATTAATACTATTGGCGCTGGCTTCTATCTTATCTTCCTTGTCTTCTCCCACATAATTGATAAATGCCGGGCTGCCGGTAATATGCAAGGATTTAGGCTCCTGATTCGGATGGATTATCTCAATCACATCAGCTTCAATATAAGTTTCACCGCGGCTGGCTCTGGCATTACCGCTATAGACGCTAACAGCAGAACTATCCTCAATATCTACCTTATCTGCAATTACCATAACCTGATTATCTGCCTGCGCTGTATCAGTATCGGCCTTATCCTCAGCCAAACTTAAGCTGGTCATAAAAACCAAAAATAGAATGATTTTTTGCATGAATTTCCTACTCGATATTATATATGGTCGTGGCATCAGATAATAACTCCACTTTATTTACATCTATGTGAAACTTAGCCCCGGTGCCACGGGTGGTGGAGGCGTTGCGACTTATCGCCACTTTTTTCTCGGTTTCAGCAAAATTTATATTTGGATAAAGCCATAATTCGGCGGTCTGCATAGTCTCAATAAATGTTGGCAAATTATTAGTAACATGCACGCCACCGGATAATAGTATTTTATCCTGGCTGAACTTTTGGCCATTAGCAGCTTTTAACTTAAACTCAAGTCCATCTTTTTTGGTAACAGTAATAACCGGCGATTCGATAAAGCTATAGTCTTTCTTATCATAAATATCGATTTTTGTACCCATAGTTTTTTTATCTATAACTCCTTGTTCGTTGGTATCATATTGAATAAATTCAGTCATAAAAAATTCAGGTTTTTCCTCAAGAAATAAATTTTGCTTGTTATTTATACCAGGCGCAAGCAAGTAAACAACCACTACCGCTGCAAGGGCCCCAATAGCAAAAATTATATTTTTCATTTTTCCATAGCTATAAATTGATACTTCGACACTTTTAATTTATGCAAAGTTTCTCACAAAACCTTAGCGTGCAATAAATCCAGCATATTAAGCGCCCCTACTAATTTTTCATTTTCATCTACAACTAATAAACCGTTAATATTTTTCTCATCCATTATCTGTACAGCACCGGCTGCTAACATATCCGGAATAACTGTTACAGGATCTTCAGTCATAACTTCCCGAGCAGTTAACTGAATGATATTGCTATGAGCTTCCAAAGCCCGGCGTAAATCACCATCAGTGAAAACTCCGATAATCTTGCCTGCCTCATCGACTATTGCCACCATTCCCAGGCTTTTGCCGGTCATCTCTACCAAAACCTCGGGCATTAAAGTATCCTGGCCTACTATTGGCAACTCACTGCCGCTATGCATTATATCGGATACCCTGAGCAGCAGCTTACGCCCCAGACTGCCGGCCGGATGTGACAGAGCAAAATCTTCTCTGGTAAAGCCTCTGGTCTCCAATAAAGCCACAGCCAGCGCATCGCCCATTACCAAGGCGGCAGTCGTGCTGGAAGTAGGAGCCAAATTTAAAGGGCAGGCCTCCTCTGCCACCGATACATCAATTACAACGGTGGCGTTCTTTCCCAGATTAGACTTGGGGTTGCCGGTCATAACGATTAGCGGCACATTTAACCTTTTAATAAGCGGCAATATGGTAAGAATTTCCTCGGTATTGCCAGAGTTTGACAGCGCTAATACCACATCCTGCCTGGTTATCATGCCTAAATCACCGTGGCTGGCCTCTGCCGGATGTACAAAAAATGCCGGGGTACCTGTACTGGCTAGTGTGGCGGCAATTTTACTGCCTATATGTCCGGACTTGCCCATACCAATAACCACCACCCTACCTTGACAGCTATACAGGATCTCACAGGCTTTAATAAAATTATCATCAATTCTGGACAGCAACGCTCTAACTGCATCGGCTTCGGTTTCTATCACCGCCTGCGCCAGCCTGACTATATTCTCACGGTTCATATAGTTTGATAGCTTAGAAGCCCCAAATACAAAATATAAGATGTAAGCAAAATAAATCCACTTAAGCGGCTTAGAATTGTCAGTTCCAGCTTTTTCAAAAAAATCATTGCAAATAATAATACACTAAGGAGAGTCATTATTAAAAAGTCACGCTTAATGGCAATATCTAATATTGTGAAAGGCTTAATAGTCCCGGAAACTCCGATAACTGCCAGCAGATTAAAAATATTCGAACCAATAATATTACCGATAACCAGATCATGCTCCTTGCGCACCGCCGCCACGATACTGGCCGCCAGTTCCGGCAGGCTGGTACCAATAGCCACGATAGTAAGACCTATAATCAAGTCACTTAAGCCTAAAATACCAGCGATTTTTGCCGCGGCCCATACCAAGGTCTTGGAGCTGACCAGTAAAAAGATAAGAGCAATAACGGTTACGATAATTGCTGTAGAAAGTTTTTTAAACTCGACCAGGTCCTTATCATGTTCTACTTCCTCCTGCAAATGGTCAGTCCTGGAATCTTTGCTCATTCGTACCATCCACCACAGGCTGATGATAAGCAACACTATAAGCATTATGCCGTCAAACCGGCTTAGGTCAAAATCGTAAATCAACACATAGCACAGAGCGATGCTGGCCAAAAACAAAATAAATTCACGGCGGATAGCGGCGGATTTTATAGTTATTGGATTAACCAGGGCAGTAGCCCCAAGAACCATAGCAATATTAGCTATATTAGAGCCAAGCGCGTTACCAAACGCCAAAGCCGGTTTTTCATCAAGTGCGGCAAAAACCGATACCAGAATTTCCGGGGCGCTGGTGCCAAAACCTAATATTAAAAGGCCGATAATCAACGGTGACACTTCAAGTTTGGAAGCAATTGAGGCCGCGCCATGTATAAATTTATCGGCACTAATAACCAACACCGCAAGACTCAAGACCACGGTAATTAGCGGCAGGATTAACATCGTCTATATTTTATAGGCTAGAGTTGTCATTATTTTTGCACTAAGGCTCATGGCCTTTTTAATTGGCTGAGGCAATTTTACTCCGCCAGCATTAAGGGCCGTAGTGGCATGCTGACCTTCATCTATTTTCATCTGTTCAAGAATCGCTCTTGATTTGGCATCGTCTGCCGGTAATTTATCAAGATGGCTATTAAGATGTTTTACCACCTGATTCTCGGTTTCAGCCACAAAGCCCAAACTCCATTTATCCCCGGCAAAGCCCGCCACTGAGCCGATAACAAAAGAGCCTGCATACCAAAACGGATTTAGATATGAAGTATGGCTATTAACTTCACTTAGGCGGTTTTCACACCAAGCCAGATGATCGTTTTCCTCGGCCGCAGCCTGATTCATTTTATCTTTCACCTCGGTAAGTCTGGCAGTTAATGCCTGGCCCTGGTATAAGCCCTGAGCGCAAACCTCACCGGCATGATTTATTCGCATAAGGCCCGCCACATGTTTTTTTTCATCTGATGTAAGTTCAGCCTCGGCAATATCCTTGGCAGGATTTTTACGCCCGGTTTGCAATGGTCGGCCGAACAGGGTGCGAACTGCCACATCAAACTGGCTGACTAAATTATCTATCTGGTTATATGTTCTTTGCATAATTGCTGGTTTAACAAGGTAAGAGGGTGCATTATTTTAACATTTATCATCTCTTGCTTTAACGCGGCTTTAAGATTTAGACGGCAAGCAAGATTACAAGATAATAAATAATCAGGCTTTATGGCTTTTATCTCCTCCAAATAAGGTTTGGCATAAACAAAAGAATTTTCCATGTCAGAATATAACTTGCTGGCACCACAGCAGCTTCTGGTCTGTAAAAACTTTATTTTTAGTTCAGGAATTAAAGACAGCAGTTGCTGTATTTGGTTTTGAGCAAACGGATTATATTGCTGTGAGCATGGGATGTGCACTGCTACCGTTTTTCTTAAAGATTCAGGTTTCAGCAAATCCAGTTGCCCTGAGTCTGCCAGATACTCACTGGCTTCAAAAACCTTATTGGAGCTGGTTTCAAGTTTTTGCATATAGTCACGACAGCCCGGGTTTATATAAATTACTGTTTGGTTTTTAAAAAGACTTTTCAGGTTTTCTTCCGCCAGCATTTTAGCGTATGTAATATCTCCTGCATGGGCGTGTAACGCTCCACAGCAGTTATTATCTAAAATTTTTAAATTAATATTCAAGAAACCAAAAACATCCAGGATATCCGGGATACCATGGTCTATATTTCTGGCGCAGCCGGTAAAAAGGGCTACTTCAGCACCACCGGTTGGTGCTTTAAATTTTACTATCTTATTCGGCAGCAATTTTAGGCGATTTTTAAAACCAGGCAGGCTATCAAGCCTTAGTTTCTTTAACAGGACGCCACCGAGACTTAGCCAACGGAATAATTTTGGGTGTTTGCTAAGCCACCTTAATTCACCGGCTTCCTTCAGTTTGAATTTGGACTTAACCAAACTTAAAACTTCCAGAACCGGCACTTTGGCTGGGCAGGCCCTTTCACAGGCGCCGCAAAAAAGACAGTTGTTTATATGCCTTTCAAAAACTTCAGTTGAAGCAAGAGTGTCATTTAGCACATGCAGGGCCCCTATCACCCGTCCGCGCGGTGACTCCGACTCCTCCTGGTTTTCCCTGTAAGTAGGGCAATATTGGGTACACAGCCCGCAATATACACAATTATCAGCCAAAGTCTTAATAGCCATTTTAAAAATCTGGGATAATAGACCCCTTGAAAATTAGCGTATTTTCGCATGAGTAAATATACAAAACATGTATTTTTCTGTGTTAATCAAACTGATGATGGCACAGTATGTTGTGCTAATTCCGGTTCTAAATTCAAGCAACACTATGCCAAGCAAAGACTAAAAGAACTTGATATGCATGGTCCCGGCAAAGTAAGAATCAATCGTGCCGGTTGTTTGGGCATGTGTGAAAAAGGCCCGGTAATGGTAATTTATCCTGAAGGTGTCTGGTATCGCTACGTGGATAAGGAAGATATAGACGAGATTATCGATAAACACCTGATTAATAATAAAGTGGTAAGCAGACTTACACTATGAGTCAAAGCTCTGCAAACGGCACGCTTGACGGGCCTGTAGGTAAAATAGAATTTAAAATTGATTATCCTAAGACAGCTTCAGATGCGGTGGTAATTATCTCGCACCCACACCCTTTATATGGCGGCAGTATGGATAACAAAGTTGTTTATACCATTGCCAGAGCGTGCAATATGTCGGGTCTTATAGCCCTAAGATTTAATTTTCGCGGGGTGGGAAAAAGCCAGGGAAAACATGCTGCGGGGGTTGGAGAAAAGCAGGATCTAGGCGCAATTATAAAATATGCAGAGGATAAATTTGCCGGCATGAATGTGGCTTTGGCCGGATTTTCATTTGGCGCCGCTATTTCTCTGGCTGTGGCAAATGACGCTCCCTATAAGTTCCTGCTTACAGTCGCCCCGCCAATCTACGATGAGATAAAACCTATTACAAACATCATATGCCCCTGGGGATTTTTTATGGGCGAGGCTGATGAAGTGCTGGCAGTATCCGAAGTTAAGAACTGGCTCAAGCAGCAGCAAAACTCACCGCAGCAATACTGGTTTAACAATACTGGGCATTTTTTTCATGGCGGATTAATTGATTTACGTACCCGGATAATTGAGTTTATAAAAAGCTTATAGTAGCCTTAGCGACATTGTGAAGAATATTGTGGAAGTCAAGACAGTTATATTAGGTATCGGCAATATTTTATTAAAGGACGAAGGAGCAGGAATTCATGTCATGGAAAATTTCAAGAAAAACCATCTAAATAATTTTCCTGGCATTAGCTTGATAGATGGTGGCACCTTGAGTTTTAGTCTTTTACAATATTTCAGTAAAAACTCAAACCTTATCGTGCTGGATGCGGCTGAACTTAAAGAAGATCCAGGCACAGTCAAAGTTTTTGAAAACCAAAAAATGGATGAATTTTTAGGCCGGGCTAAACGAACAGCACACGAAGTCAGCCTGCTGGATTTGATGGACATGGCGCGCCTTAGCGATAATTTACCAAAAAGACGGGCGCTTATCGGCATACAGCCGGCAGATATTGATTGGGGTGAAGAACTGACTGCACAACTAAAACCCGCGGTTGATACTGCTTGTAATAAACTAATTGGACTTTTAGAAAAATGGCAGATTTGAAATCAAAAAATGTTGAAGGCCCGGCCGGTGATTTTTCCACCGAAAATGTAAAACCTCTCCTTAATGAAATCAAGCATGCTCTACAACGGCTTAGTAAAGACGGTACCAGCAGCACTATTGACCTTTTACGCTTGCCGTTAACTAAACAGGATTTGGCAGAACTTGAAAATTTTCTTGGCCAGGGCGAGGTAAAAATTAAGCTGAAAAGTTTGGGAGCAAGTGATATTATAGAAAGCAGGTTTTCTGGAGTATGGCTGGTAAAACATTTTGATGCCAGTGACAAACTTCAGGCAAGGCTTATCGAAATCACACCAATACCCTCTTTAGCGGCAGCGCCGCCCGAGGACATTGCGGTGGGTTTGGTTGAACTTAATAAACTGCTGTAATTGGAGATAAGATGTCCGACACTAAACTTCAAAAAAGTTTACAGGCTAATGGTATTTCCCGCCGTGGATTTTTAAAGTATTGCAGCATGCTGGCGTCCAGCATGGCTCTGGCCCCCAGCATGGTGCCCAGAATAGCCGAAGCCTTGGAGAATGCTAAACGTCCTTCGGTTATCTGGCTATCTTTTCAAGAATGCACCGGCTGCGTCGAATCTTTGACCCGCTCCGGCAGCCCGACTATAGAAAGTCTTATTTTTAATACCATATCCCTGGATTACCAACACACCTTACAGGTGGCCTCCGGTAATGGTGCGGAACTATCTAAAGAACAAGCGATTAAGGAAAATTTCGACAACTACCTGTTAGTGGTTGACGGTTCAATCCCACTAAGCAATCCAGGTTACTCTACTATTGCCGGTGAAAGTAATCTTGATATTCTGGAAAAAGCTGCCAAAGGCGCAGCGGCAATCGTAGCAGTGGGAACCTGTGCGGCTTTTTGCGGCTTGCCTAAAGCTCACCCTAACCCAACCGGTGCAGTCTCGGTTACCGATATCATTACTGACAAACCGATAGTAAACGTACCGGGCTGTCCGCCAATCCCGTCGGTGATTACCGGCACTTTGGCCCAGTTTTTAATTTTCGGCAAATTGCCTGAAATGGATTCTTTAAACCGACCTCTTGCATATTACGGACAGAATATACATGACAGATGCTATCGTCGGCCCTTCTATGAACGCGGCCAGTTTGCCGACAGTTTTGATGATGAGGGCGCGAAAAAAGGCTGGTGCCTGTATAAGTTGGGCTGCAAGGGGCCAACTACCTATAATGCCTGTGCGGTGCAAAAATGGAATGACGGTACCAGTTTTCCAATTCAAAGCGGACATGGCTGTCTTGGTTGTTCCGAACCTGATTTCTGGGATTTTGGCAGTTTCTACAGCGCGATTTCAGAACCTGCTGGCAATGTAGCACAAACTATTGCTGCCGGCACTTTAGCTGGCCTGGCTGCCGGGGCGGCCCTGGGAGCCTTAAATAAAAAACGTCAAAAGGATGCGGCCGGTTCACATAAAGAGCTTAAGGTGGGTGAACTTACAACCGGAGATGAGTCATGAGTGGCAGTGAATTTATTACCTGGGTTCGTGGCCCAGGGCTGGATTTGGCGGTATTCATTTTTGTCTTTGGCATGCTGCTTAAGTTCCTGGAAGTCTTTATGCTTGGGCGCAAAGATACCCTGGCGGAAAAACGCGATTCCGGGGTAAAAGCCGGTTTTAAAACCATTATGACCAGAAGCCTGCCGCTTAATAAAAGCACGTTGAGCAGAACTATGCTAACCACTGTTTCCGGATATATCTTTCATATCGGACTTTTTGTAACAATTTTCCTGTTTACCCCGCATTTACAGTTATTTGAATCTTTGGCCGGATTTGCCTGGCCTGGTTTACCAACCCCGATTGTTGATTTTATTGCAGTTTTAGCAATGTTAGCCCTCCTGGTTAAACTATGGCACCGTCTTAGCCATCCGGCACTTAAAAATATTTCAGGCTTTGCCGATTACCTGGTGTGGCTAGTTACCTTTATCCCGCTGTTAACCGGTTACCTGGCCTTTCACCATTTGTTTATGCCTTATACCTGGATGCTGGCTCTACATATTTTATCGGTAGAGATTTTGTTGATTTTATTTCCGTTTACCAATCTGGCCCATGCTTTCATGCTATTCCCGGCCAGGTTCTATAACGGCATGTTAGCCGGACAAAAAGGAGTTGAACAATGACTGCGGTTAATTTAGAACGGGGAATTACTGCCTTACGAAAGCAAATTGATGCGCCGGCGGCGGCATTTTTGTCAAGCTGTGTTAACTGCGGAGTTTGCGCCGAGGCCTGTCATTTTTATACTGAAACTCAAGATCCGAAATATACTCCGATCAATAAAGTAAAACCGCTTAAACGAATCTGGCAACAAGAATTTACCCTGTTCGGGCGTTTAAAGTCCTTGTTCGGCCTTGATAAGGATCTGACCGACAGCGAGTTGGAAGAATGGATAGAATCTATCTATCACGGCTGTTCTTTGTGCGGCAGGTGTTCATTGATCTGTCCGGCCGGTCTGGATATAGCACAATTAATCCGCAAAACCCGGGAGGGCATGGTGGCCTCAGGACATGCGCCACCTGACATAATTGGCGCGGCAGAGAGGGCGGTTAATATCGGCAGCCCGATGGGTGTCAGACTCCCGGCCTTAAAGGCGCAGGTTAAATATATTGAAAAGGACTCCGGTTGTAAGGTGCGCTTTGATGAAGTTGGTGCCGAGTACCTGGTTTTGTTATCCTCGATGGAGATTATGAATTACCCGGAATATCTAGAGGCCCTGGCGCGGATTTTTTCCAAGGCTGGAAAAAGCTGGACTATCAGCTCCAAAGCATTTGAGGCTACTAACACCGGAATTCAAATAGGCTCTTCCGATATAGCGCGCAAATTGGTAATGAGAATTGTTGAAGCCGCAGAAGAACTCAAAGTTAAAACAGTTATCAGCCCCGAATGCGGACATGCTTATACCGCAATTCGTTGGGAAGGCCCGGATCTGGTTGGCCGTAAATTCAGCTTCCAGGTCAAGCATATACTGGAGGTACTGGAAGAGTTTAAAAATACCGGACTTTTAAAAACCGAGGGTAAAAGGCCTGAGCGTCTGACTTTCCATGACCCATGCCAGTTAGTGCGCCGGGGCGGAGTAATTCAGGAGCCGCGGAATCTTATTAATATGGTGGCTGAAGACTTTGTGGAAATGGAAGATCATGGCCGGGATAACTGGTGCTGCGGTGCCGGCGGCGGGGTAAGCGCGATTGAAGCCGCGCATGGTTTAAGGATGAAAGCTTTTAATCGCAAAGTCAAACAGATTAAAGGCAGTGAGTGCGAAACGCTGGTAACCGCTTGTGCCAACTGCCGGATACAACTTGAATCAGGACTGGAAGAGAACAAGATTGATATGCCGGTAATCGGTCTTACCGAAATGCTGGCCGAGTATATGCGGGATGATGATGAACCCGTAGCTATAGGGGAAAACTCAGAGTAGATAGATGTTGGAAAATGATAAAGATTTTAAGGCGGAGCTTAATAAGCTGGATAAAGCTACCGCACAAAAAGTTGCGGTAGCTTTTGTTGAGAATGTGCTGCCATTGGCAGATGATGAACGTATTGGTAAAGTATTGAACGGCGTTAAGAATTTTGATCTTGACCCTGAGGAATTAATTTCTATAGCCCGAGTGGCCAAGAAAATCCGGCTGGAAAATCACGCCCGCTGCGGCGCCGATGCCGACTGGAAAGAACAAACTACTTATCATGTATCCAAAGCGGCCTTTTACGCAATCAGCCTGAATAAGGAAAATGCCGGCACTAATGTCTATCAGGCGGCTGTCAGTAGTCGGATGGCCAGGGTTAGCAATTCGATAGTGAACCCGGAGGATACGGTTAATGAAACTCGGGAGCAATATCGAATCCTTGAACAATACCTGTCTAGTTAAGAGTTAATAAGCATGAGTGAAAGAATTGTAGTCGATCCTATAACCAGAATTGAGGGCCACTTGCGGATTGAAGCGCAAATGGAGGGTAACAACATCAAACAGGCTTATTCTTCCGGCACCATGGTGCGGGGTATTGAGTTAATCCTCAAAGGCCGGGATCCGCGTGATGCCTGGGCCTTTGCGCAGAGAATTTGCGGGGTTTGCACCCTGGTGCATGGCATTGCCTCAATTCGCGCGGTCGAAGATGCGCTGGATTATAAAATTCCCAAAAACGCTCAGCTAATCCGTAACTTGATGATAGGCGCGCAGTACATTCACGACCATGTAATGCACTTTTATCATCTACACGCCCTTGACTGGGTTGATGTGGTATCAGCACTTAAGGCTGATCCCAGGAAAACCGCGGAAATCGCCCAAAGTATCAGTAATTACCCGCGCTCATCAGCAGGATTTTTTAATGATCAAAAACAAAAACTAAAAACATTTGTCGAGGGTGGCCAGCTGGGAATTTTTGCCAATGCCTACTGGGGACACCCCGAATACAAACTGCCGCCTGAGGTAAATCTGCTGGCAGTGGCGCATTATCTGGATGCGTTGGAGTGGCAACGTGATGTCGCCAAGCTGCATGCGATTTTCGGCGGTAAAAACCCGCACCCGAATTTTCTGGTAGGCGGAGTACCATGCGCAATCGATCTTAATTCCGACTCGGCGATTAATACCAGCACCCTGGCCGAGGTTAAACGGATAATCGACAAGATGAAATCCTTTGTCGATCAGGCATATGTACCCGATACCCTGGCAGTTGCCGGATTTTATAAAGACTGGTTTAGCACCGGTGAAGGTTTAGGTAATTTTCTGACTTTCGGTGATTTTCCCTCTGCTGAAAATGGTGAAAATCTAGTGCCGGCAGCAGCAATTCTAAACCGGGATATATCCACAATCCATGAGGTGGATTTGAATAATAAGGATCAGGTGCAAGAATACATCGCCCATTCCTGGTATGAATATTCTGATGGTGATGCGCAAGGCTTGCACCCATATGACGGTGAAACCGCTTTGAATTATACCGGTCCCAAACCACCGTTTAGCCAACTGCAAGTCGAGCAAAAATACTCCTGGCTCAAATCTCCGCGCTGGAAAGGCCAGGCGATGGAAGTCGGACCCCTGGCGCGAATGCTGGTTTTATATGCTTCGGGCAATAAACAGGCCAGGCAGCTGGTCGATTCGACACTAAAGACACTGGATTTACCGGTAAGCGCATTATTTTCTACCATGGGACGGACCGCGGCCAGAACTTTAGAGACCAAACTTCTGGCCGATACCATGGACACCTGGTACAACGACCTTATAGCTAATATCAAATCCGGGGACACTAAAACTTTTAATGAAACTTTATGGGAACCTTCAAGCTGGCCGTCTGAAGCCAAAGGGGTTGGTTTTACCGAGGCGCCGCGTGGTGCTCTGGCGCATTGGCTGGTCATCAAAGATAGCAAAATCGATAACTATCAGGCAGTGGTGCCAAGCACCTGGAATGCCGGCCCGCGCGATGTCAATGGCCAACCAGGCGCATATGAAGCCGCGCTAGCCGGACAGAAAATGCATGATCCCAAACAGCCGCTGGAAATTCTGCGCACTATCCACAGCTTTGACCCGTGCATAGCCTGTGCGGTACATGTTACTGATCCTGAAGGAGAAGAGCTTACCAAAGTTAAAGTTAGTTAAAATCTAATTTTTTACAACCTGCAGCGCTACAACCATTTTTTCACCAGGCGGCGTTAAAATTTACTTATAGCTAAATTTAAGTAAAATAAAAACCGTAATATCTGAATCACCAAAGGAGGAATGTTATGCAATTAACAAAATATTTAATTATCGGCATGATTTTGTGTCTAATGCTGCCAGTACAAGCCAAAGATGGAGTAACCGACAATACTATAGGCATGGAGCTGGCGCGTGATCTTGCCAGCGAAGCAATTAGCGCCTGTCGCAAGGACGGATATCATATAAGCGCCGTAGTGGTTGACCGATCAGGTCTGGTACGCGCGGCCTTGCGCGATGATCTGGCCTCAAGATTCACCCTGGAGATTGCCGAAAGAAAAGCTAATATGACGGTTATGGCCTGGACTGACAGCGGGGTTTTCCGCCAAAACCGCTCTGACATCCAGCAGGAACTTAATCACATTGACGGTCTTATCGTTATGGAAGGCGGGGTCAGGATAATATCTGCCGGTTACAATATCGGTGCCATCGGTATCAGTGGTGCTCCCGGCGGAGATAAAGATGCGCATTGCGCTAAAGAAGCTTTAGAAAAACTTTCAGAACGGCTTGAGTTTGCTTTTGATTCCTGAGATAAAACCTGCCTGGCTCCCAACTTATCTGTTGGGAGCTCTTGTCGATTACGGTGCCACAATACCTAATTGTCATAATTCATTTTGACGATAACAGCAATCAGCTAAGCGCCAGGGACATAAACTTTATTTACTGTTCAATTAAGTATCGCGTCCCCGTATTGAATCCTTGGTTTTCACCAGGCCTTTAACAAGAGCGATTACAATAATGCCAAATGCCAACCAGCCGAGAGCCAGAGCACTTTGCGCATAGCCTTCATAGGGCGAGTTTAAATCCTTGATAAATTGTGCCAGGAGAAAGATACTTAAAGTCAGGGGGATAAAATATTTAATAGAAAAATTCCACCACTTGCCTAAGGCTGATTTGCCGGTAGAATTTATATAAGATCTTAATTTGTCTGCTCCATAAAACCAGCCGATAGCTATCGACTGAAGTATTCCCACCAGTATAAGTCCGTAATTGGTGACAAAGTGATCGACTATGTCCAAATAATAAAGACCGGCACCGGTAACAAACACAGTGCCTAGTAAAAACCCTGCAATACACACATATAAAGCGATAAGCGGACGGTTAGGCAGATTGTAACGATCACCAAGTGCAGTATTTAACGCTTCTACCAATGACAAAAGCGAGTCTATACCCAAGGCTAGCAAAGTAATAAAAAACAAAAAGGAGAAAAACTGCGGCCAGGGCATTAAAGATAAGGCTTTAGGAAATACTACATACACCAGACCCGGGCCACCGGCTGCCACCTCATCTAAAGTTTGACCGGTGCTCTGGGCCATAAAACCCAAAATGGCAAAAACCACAAATCCGGCAAAAATACTGATAGCGGAATTAACCAATGCCGTGGTAATGGAGTCGGATTTTATATCCTGGTTTTTATTGTTAAAACTTGCATAGGCAATCATGATCCCGAATGCAAGACTTAGGGTAAAAAATATCTGCGATATGGCTGCAAGCCAGATTTCCGGGTCCAGGAGCGCGTTAAAATCTGGAGTCAAATAAGCGCTTATACCAAGCATGGCGCCATCTAAAGTGATGCCGCGTGCAAACAGCACGATTAAAAGCAATATGGGTAAAGGCATAGTAACCATAACCACCTTGCCGACTGATTTGACTCCTTTGAATACGGCAAAATAAACCAAAACCCAAACGATGAAAAGCCCGATAAATAACGGCCAGACCAAAGAGCCGATTTCAACCGGAGAAGCAGTTAGCGCTAGAATGTCCTTATAGAAAAAATCAGATGGGTTTTCACGCCATGGTAAATCAGTCTTTAGGGAATTAAATGCAAACAACAAGGACCAGGCCATAACCGCCGCATAATAAATTGCCACCATGCTGCCAGCAATAATTGCCGCCAAACCCACACCGGAAAGTTTAGGGTTTATCTTGCTAAAACTTCCGACTGCACCCTTTTGCAGTTTCTGGCCCACAGCAAATTCCAGCATCAGCATTGGAATACCGATTAACAGCAGCGCAATCAGATACGGCAGTAAAAATGCGCCGCCACCGAATTTGAAGGTTAAATATGGGAAACGCCAGACATTGCCGAGGCCCACCGCACTGCCGATGGCAGCAAATAAAAATATGGTTCTGGAACTCCAACGCTCACGCATAAGTAAAAAAATTTAACTCATTTACAGCCAGGCCAGAACCGGCAGACTTTTGCCTTGTAAACGTATATCAAAATATAAACCGGATTTTTTTACTCCACCGGTATCGCCGACCCTGGCCAGCAAATCACCCTCTTGCACCCATTCACCTTTTTCCCGGTACAGACTCTGGTTTCTGCCATACAGGCTCATATAACCCGCGCCATGATCCAGGATAACTAACAGACCATAACCACGCAGCCAGTCGGCAAACACTACCCGGCCGCCGGCCACTGCCCTGACTTTGGCTCCCGGGGTAATATGAAACAGCACACCTTTAAGCCCTTTTGCTCTGGTGATTTTTTTACTGCTGACCGGTCTTGGCAGACGGCCTTTTAGTTTTTTAAACTCTGCATCTGGTTTTACTTCTATCGGCAGGCTACCTAGGGATACCTCCAGTTTTTTTATTAAATCCTGCAAATCCCTGGCATCAGCTTTACGTTTACTCAAACTGTATTCATGATCTTTTAATTTAAGCTTAAGGGCTGTCAATAATTGCTTTCTTTGGCTTATATCCTGCTGCAGCTTTTCTGAGGCCGATTGTTTTTGTGAAATATTATCGTTGATAGCCGTTGTTTGTTTTTTAATCGCTTGCTGTTTATTTTCTGCCTCTTGCCAGGCTGTGTGATAGGCGTTTAATAAATCTATGTGCTTTTTCTGTATATATTTTTGAAAAGCCAGCGATCTTATGCGTTTACTATTACCAAGCTGATTAAACAGGATCCGCATGATATCCTGTTTCCCAAGGTAATATCTTAAACGCAGATGCTTTGCAAGTTCTCCTTGCTGCCTTGCAAGCTTTGTCTTTAAGGGTTTGGCCTCCTCTATAAATCTGGCCAATTTGTCTGCCAGCAGTTTGTTTTGCTTTTCTAAATTCTCAAGCTGCTTGTGGTATGTCCCTATATTAACTTCAAGCTTCCTGAGTTCACGTTCCTGACTGGTTTCTTTTTGTCTGAGGCCTGATATTTTGTCATTGATAAGCCCGATCAGTTCTTGTTTTTGGTTAAGATTTAAAGTTTGGCGTTTGATTTCAGCCTCATCCGCCGCCCATAAGACAGGCACGCAGAATAAAAGCAAAATTGCAAATTTAGCTAATGAGGTTATGCCCATTCATTTCACTTGGAATTTCAAGTCCTAATAAAGTCAGCATGGTTGGCGCCAGATCAGCCAGACTGCCGTTTTCCGCCAAAGTTGCTTTCTTGTCACCAACATAAATCAACGGCACCAGATTAGTGGTATGCGAGGTTAATGCCTGGCCAGTATTGTCATCGCACATTTTTTCACTATTGCCGTGATCGGCGGTAATCAAAATCTTGCCACCGGCTTTTTTAATCGCTTTATGAATTCTGCCCAAACATACATCCAGCGCCTCAATTGCCCTGGTCGCAGCTTCCAGATTACCGGTATGCCCCACCATATCGGCATTGGCGAAGTTACAAATAATCACATCATATTTATTGGAAGCAATAACTTCGGTAAGTTTATCGGTAAGCTTATAAGCACTCATTTCCGGTTTTAAATCATAGGTCGCCACTTGCGGTGAATCTATGAGAATTCGGTCCTCGCCTTCAAACACCCCTTCTTCACCGCCGTTAAAAAAGAAAGTTACATGCGCGTATTTTTCGGTTTCCGCGATCCTTAACTGCGATAGGCCCATTTTGGAAATATACTCGCCGAAACTGTTAGGCAGATGACCCGAAGGAAAAGCCACCGGTACCGTAAATTCCTTTTTATACTTGGTCAAAGTCACCATGGAAAATCTGGGCAGGGTCTTTCTTTCAAATCCGGAAAAATCCCGGCTGATAAAGCTTTCGGTTAACTGTCGGGCGCGGTCAGTACGGTAATTCATAAAGAAAACCACATCACCGTCTGCAATTTTTACCGGCGAACCGATTGCGCTGGGGGTTACAAATTCATCGGTTTCACCACGAGCATATGCAGTATCCAGTGCGGAAGTAATATCATCAAATTTATGCGCATAATCAGCATGCAACAGCATATTATGCGCAACTTCGATTCGCTCCCATCTTTTATCCCGGTCCATAGCATAAAAACGGCCGATGATGGATGCCGTACGGCCACAGCCAAGGTCAGCATACAATTCTTCCATGCTTTCAAGATATTCCTGCGCGCTTTTAGGCGGGGTATCACGCCCGTCTAAAAATGCGTGCACATACACTTTTTCTGCACCCCGCTCACAAGCAAGACGCACCATAGCCTGGATATGCTCAAGATGGCTATGCACCCCGCCCGGTGATACCAGACCCATAATATGCACAGCTTTTGAATTTTTAACCGCCTGGTCCACCAGCTCGGTTAAGGTCTTGTTAGAGAAGAAAGAACCGGTTCTGATCGAGCGGCTGATACGGGTGAATTCCTGATACACCACCCGGCCGGCACCTATATGTATATGTCCAACTTCGGAATTGCCCATTTGTTCTGAGGGCAAGCCTACCGGCGCACCATGGGTCTGGATTAAAGTATGTGGGCACTTACGCCAGAGCTTATCCCAGTTAGGTTTATACGCCGCATGAATAGCATTACATTTTTCCGACTCAGAATAGCCCCAGCCATCAAAAATTAATAGCAGCAAAGGCCCTATTTTATTTGACATAATGCAGTATTTTGCTATTTAATAATAAGATAATAAGCGTTTAGATCAGAATCGAAGCTGATATAATGCGCTGTATTATAAATGGCGTAGGTTCATATTGCCACGCTTTAGTCGTTTTAAATTTTAGAGAACAAGTTGTATGCAAAAATCTAATCTTGCCGAAGGAAAAGAATTGATAGAAACTGATAGCCAAATTGAGGCAGCTGCCCGCTCACTTAAGGCCATGGCGCACCCCTTGCGGTTAAAAATCTTATGCAAATTAGGAGATAAAAAGCTAAGCGTACAGGAGATAGTAGAAATTGTCGGCACCTCACAAAGTAATATTTCTCAGCACCTGGCGATAATGCGTGATAAAGGCATATTATCTTCTAATAAAGATGCCAATAAGGTCTATTATAAAATCGATGATGTCAGAACTATAAAGCTTATCTTAATGATGAAAGAAGTATTTTGTGAGTGCGTTGAGTAAAAAAATCCAGCAGTTTCTAAAATTCACCAGGAGATGTAATGAGAAGAGAAAACATTATTAGAATTATGGCCGGCAGCATGGTGCTTCTATCCTTACTGTTAGCCGTGTATCACAGCCAGAACTGGCTTTTTTTGACTGCTTTTGTCGGGCTTAACCTTCTGCAAAGCGGCTTTACTAAATTCTGTCCAGCCGAATCAATACTTAAAAAGTTTAATATAGGCACCGAATAACACCATGGAATATTTACAGTTTGCCAGTGACCACTGGGAACTGACCCTGGCGCTTGTCGTCACCTTGTTAATGCTTGTCTGGAATATGTTTTGCGATCAGATTCGCGGCATTACTCCGCTGGGGCCTTTGGAAGCGACCGGACTTATTAACCGTGAACATGCGCTGGTGGTTGATGTAAGAGAAGAACGTGAACTGGCCCAGCTTGGAACCATACCAAATTCGGTGCATATGTCTCTTGGCAAGCTAAAGGATAATATAGCTAAAATTGAAAAGGATAAATCAAGGCCTATATTGGCCGTGTGTAAAAACGGCAGCCGTTCCAGTATTGCCTGTGGCCGGATTAAGAAAGCCGGTTTTGATAAAGTTTATAACCTTAAAGGCGGCCTTACGGCCTGGAAAAATTCCAATTTGCCTTTAACCACCAAATAGATAGAGTTTTTAATATATGGTAAAAGTAGAAATTTATTCGACCGTCGTCTGCCCTTATTGTACTAATGCTAAAAAGCTGCTGGATAAAAAAGGCATGCAATATGAGGAGATAATGGTTGACCGAAATCCGGTTGAGTTCGAAAACATGCTGGAAAGGAGCAATGGCCGGCGCACTGTGCCGCAGATTTTTATTGATGATGTGCATGTAGGCGGTTTTGATGATATGTCGGCGCTGGATGCCGAAGGAAAACTTGATAATATGCTGGGAGTACAAAATGGCTGATAAGGAAAATACTGAACCTAACCTGGAGCTGCAAAAGTTCTATTTACGCGATGTTTCTTTTGAGGCACCCAATTCCCCTATGGTATTTCAAAAAGAATGGGAAACCAGTCTTAATTTTGAATTAAATACTTCACACCGTAAGTTGGCAGATAACAATTATGAAGTGAGCCTAAAACTCAGCACCAAGGTTGATTTAAAAGACGGGCCGGCTTTTTTAGTCGAAGTAGATCAGGCTGGAATTTTTACCCTTAACAATTTCCCCGAAGAACAACTGGCGCATTTATTAAATTCATACTGCCCAAATATATTATTTCCATACGCCAGAGAGGCAATATCCGATCTGACTACCAAGGGCGGATTCCCGCCGCTGTTATTGGCGCCGATAAATTTTGATGCTTTATATGCACAAAAATTAAAAGAAGCACAAGACAAGTCCAAAACAGAAACCAAGGATAGTGACGACAAACCCCAGCATTAAAATCGCTGTATTAGGCGCTGGTTCCTGGGGTAGCGCCTTAGCCACACACCTTGCCAGAAACCAGCATAATGTTTATTTATGGGGCCGGGCGGAAGACAATATAGAAGACATAGAAAGCTCGCGTGAGAACAAGAATTATCTGCCGGGGATAAAACTGCCAGATAATCTGACAGCAACCACCTCCATGACCGCGGCAATCCAGGATGCGGAAAAAGTATTAATTGTAACTCCTAGTTATGCTTTTCGTTCTATTTTACTTAAATTGAAAGAAGCGGATTTCAACCCGGAGGCCGGCATCAGTTGGGGCACTAAAGGTCTGGAGCAAGGCAGCAATAAGTTATTGCATAAGGTGGCCGAAGAGGAATTTGGCTCCGGGATTAAGCTGGCAATGCTGTCCGGTCCGACATTTGCCTTAGAGGTAGCCAAAAAACTGCCGACTGCAATTACCGTAGCGGCCAACAATCCGGTATTTGCCCGACGCTGGAGCAAGCTTTTGTCTTCAAATTATTTCAGGGCTTATACCTCGGACGATATCATTGGCGCTGAAATTGCCGCAGCCTGTAAGAATATTATTGCGATTGCCGCTGGAATATCCGATGGTTTAGGTTACGGCTCCAATGCCAGAAGCGCCATTATAACCCGTGGCTTACACGAGATTATGCTGCTGGGCGACGCTTATGGCGCCCATGAAAAGACTTTCATGGGTTTAAGCGGCATCGGGGATTTAACCCTTACCTGCTCGGATGATAAATCAAGAAACCGCCGCCTGGGCCTGTTACTGGCCAAGGGCATGAGTATTGATGAGGCCAAACGGGAAATTGGTCAGTCGGTCGAAGGAATACATGCAGCTAAAATTATTTGTCAGCTTGCGGCGGATAAAAGAGTAGATATGCCGATAAGTATAGAAATTTTAAGAATTATCGTTGGTGCTCATTCACCGCGAATGGCAGCATCCAACCTTATGCAGCGTACCCTTAAACCTGAGTAAAATGCCTTCCCGGGATTATCTTGGGCTAAAGCCCATACTTGCTAATAACGTTTATATCGACCCTTCTGCGCAAATAATCGGTGATATTAAAATCGGTGCTAATTCATCAATCTGGCCTCTGGTGGCCGCACGTGGTGATGTAAATTATATAAGGATTGGTGAAAATACCAATATCCAGGATAACAGTGTTCTGCATGTAACCCGGCCGTTACCAAATAAAAAAGATGGCTTTGCGTTAACCATAGGCGATAATGTTACGGTAGGCCATGGAGCAATCTTGCACGGCTGCACAATTAAAAATCACTGCTTGATCGGCATGGGTTCAATTGTGCTGGACGGCGCCCTGATAAATGATTATGTTATGTTGGCAGCCGGCAGTGTAGTACCGCCCGGCAAACAGCTAGATTCAGGTTATGTTTATCTTGGAAGCCCGGCAAAAAAATCCCGCGAGCTTAAAAAAACTGAAATTGCCTGGATTGAAAAATCTGCAGAAAATTATGTAAAACTTAAAAATGAGTATTTGGCGCAGCATGACTCACTCTGATATTTTTAAGTTAATACAAAAACAGGCGCAACTTGACGTTAGGCAGGCGCTACAAGAGGATATCGGCTCTGGTGATATAAGCGCAAAAATCCTGCCTGAAAAGCAGACAAGCAAGGCCAGCCTTATAACCCGGCAGGATATGATTTTATGTGGCGTGATGTGGTTTGACGCGGCATTTAAAAACCTGGATCCAAATATAACCATAGACTGGCAATTTGCCGAGGGCGATCTGGTTAAGGCAAAAAGTGTACTATGCACAATTAAAGGCAGCACAAGAGCGATTTTAAGCGCAGAAAGAGTGGCACTTAATTTTTTACAGACTCTAAGCGCTACCGCCAGCAAAACTTACGAATACGTAAATCTAATTAAAAATTATCCGGCGAATATTCTTGATACCAGAAAAACCATTCCAGGCTTGCGTTTAGCGCAGAAGTACGCGGTTAGGGTTGGTGGCGGACATAATCATCGCCTCGGTTTGTTTGATGCTTTTCTAATTAAGGAAAATCACATAAAAGCTGCCGGCGGGATAAAACAAGCAATTTTAGCAGCCAGAGCTTTAAAGAAAAATGCCAAGATTGAAGTTGAAGTTGAAAATTTAAGCGAGCTAAACCAGGCTCTGGCGGCAGGCGTTGATCAGGTGCTTCTGGACAACTTCAGCCTTGCAGATATTAAACAGGCGGTAATAATGGCGGACGGCAAAACCAAACTGGAGGTTTCCGGCAACGTAAGCCTTAAGAACCTAAAGTCCTATGCCAGAACCGGGGTAGACTACATTTCTATCGGCGCGCTAACAAAAAATATTCAGGCAATAGATTTGTCGCTAAGAATAGACTAAACACTACTTATGGATATACCGGAAATATCTTTATAGTTTCGGGGCTTTTTCTAAAATAAATTCCTTGAACCGCTTAGCCATCGGCGATAAATTTTTTCCACGCGGTACTACCAGGTGCCAATGCCGTATTAATGGCATGCCCTTAATATCCAGAATTTTAATAACTCCGCTTTTAAGCTCCATTTTTATCGTATGCTGTGAAACCAAAGCCAGACCCAGGCCTGCCTGCACTGCTTCTTTTATGGTTTCTGAACTTGAAAACTCAAGCTTGGGTTCGAGTACGGCATTTTCTGCCTGAAACATCCGGTTAAGTGCATGCCGGGTTCCCGAACCCTCTTCGCGCAGCACGAAAGATTCATCTAATAGTCTGGCAAACGGAATGTTTTTCTCCTTAGTTAATTTATGCTCTTTATTGGCAATAATAACCAAAGGGTTCTGCATAAATTTCTCAGCCTTTACCTCTAAAGTATCCGGTGGCAGACCCATTATGATTAAATCGCTCTGCCCCTGATCTATCATCTCTATAAGCTCATGCCGGTTAGTAACCGTAAGTGAGAAAGTAACTTTTGGGTGGATTCGGATAAACTGCGCCAGAAGCTTGGTAGAGAAAGCATTAGCGGTAGTTACCACTGCCAGTTCAAGGTGCCCGGTTTTAAGACCTTTTAACTCTTCCAGCTTTTGCCCGGCTTCGTTAAGTTCCGAAGAAAGTTTTTTAGATGATTCCAATAAAATTTTTCCGGGGTAGGTCAGCTGAATTTTCTTGCCAATATGTTCAAATAATTTAAATCCGGCCTGTTGTTCCAGTTGTTTGATCTGGATTGATACCGCTGGCTGGCTTAAATGCAGCTCATTTGCCGCTTTAGAGAAGCTGCTGCCATTTGCTACTGCTTCGAACACCTGTAATTGTCTGAATGTAGGTTTAAACATAAACTATTTTAAATACTAATTCATATAAACTTTTATTTCAAATTATATTTTGTTTTGGGTATTATTCCCAGTCCCAAGATACTTGGTGTTATGGAAAACCATAACGATTTTTTATTATTGGAGACTTTATAAATGGCAGTAAAACAATATGACGCGGGTGTAAAAGAATACCGCGAAACTTACTGGATGCCTGAATATACCCCTCTGGACACGGATATTCTGGCTGTATTTAAAATTACCCCACAAGACGGTGTACCAAGAGAAGAAGCGGCAGCGGCAGTTGCAGCAGAATCTTCTACCGGTACCTGGACTACAGTGTGGACAGATTTATTGACTGACCTTGACTATTACAAAGGCCGGGCCTATGCGATTGAAGACGTGCCAGTTGATGATACCTGTTTTTACGCTTTCATTGCTTACCCAATTGATTTATTCGAAGAAGGTTCAGTAGTAAACGTGATGACTTCTTTGGTTGGTAACGTATTCGGCTTTAAAGCGGTACGTGCCCTGCGTCTTGAAGACATCCGCTTCCCGGTTGCTTATGTAATGACCTGTAATGGTCCGCCACAAGGTATCCAGGTTGAGCGTGACATGCTTAACAAGTATGGTCGTCCGCTACTTGGCTGTACTATTAAGCCTAAGCTTGGTCTATCTGCCAAGAACTATGGCCGCGCTTGTTATGAAGGCCTTCGCGGTGGTCTGGACTTCACCAAGGACGATGAGAACGTAAACTCACAGCCATTTATGCGCTGGAGACATCGTTTTGACTTCGTAATGGAAGCCATCTTAAAAGCAGAAGCTGAAACCGGTGAGCGTAAAGGTCACTACTTAAACGTTACTGCTCCTACTTCTGATGAAATGATGAAGCGTGCTGAGTACGCCAAGGAAATCGGCGCTCCTATTATTATGCATGACTACCTAACTGGTGGTTGGGCTGCTAACACTCAGCTAGCACAATGGTGTCGTGACAACGGTATGTTGCTACATATTCACCGGGCGATGCACGCGGTACTTGACCGTAACCCGCACCACGGTATTCACTTCCGTGTACTTACCAAGATTCTACGTCTATCAGGCGGCGATCATCTGCACTCTGGTACTGTGGTTGGTAAACTTGAAGGTGACCGTGACGCAACTTTAGGCTGGATCGACATTATGCGTGACAGCTATGTGAAAGAAGATCGTTCACGCGGTATCTTCTTCGATCAGGATTGGGGCGCAATGCCAGGTGTATTGCCGGTTGCTTCCGGTGGTATTCACGTATGGCACATGCCGGCTCTGGTTAACATCTTTGGTGATGACTCCGTACTACAGTTTGGTGGTGGTACTCTAGGTCACCCATGGGGTAACGCTGCTGGCGCGGCTGCTAACCGGGTTGCGGTTGAAGCCTGTGTTGAAGCCCGTAACATGGGGCGTGAACTTGAGAAAGAAGGTAAAGACATTCTTACCAATGCTGCCAAGCACAGCCCGGAACTGGCTGCTGCTATGGAGACCTGGAAAGAAATCAAGTTCGAATTTGACACCGTTGACAAGCTAGACGTTTCTCATAAGTAACGCTAGGTTTATTAATATTTTAAGGAGTACACTATGAGTGATATTCAAGACTATAACTCTAGCTTGGGCGATGCCGAGCAAAGTCGTAAGTATGAAACTTTCTCTTACTTGCCAGCGCTAAGCGACGAGTCTATTCGTGCCCAGATCCAGTATATCGTGGACAAGGGCTGGAACCCAGGTATTGAGCACACAGAACCAGAAAATGCCCGTAGTAACTACTGGTATATGTGGAAATTGCCAATGTTTGGTGAGACTAATGTAGATACAATTTTGGCAGAGCTTGAGAACTGTAAAGCTGCGCACCCTGATAACCACATTCGTTTGTTAGGGTTTGACAACTTTGCCCAGTCAGCTGGTGCTGCTATGGTTGTTTACCGCGGAGTCTCAGTCTAAACTTTTAGACTAATCCCGGGCGGCTTATGCCGCCTGGGGTTTAATAATTTATGGCAAAACCAGACAGATACGTAGGGATTGATAATGAAATCAACGGCGGCATGACTACCATTGGTAAAATTATCCGTGATGCCTGGGTTTTTAGCTTAATACCTGAAACCGAAACTTGTGAGAACTGGAACCTAGCCGGGATTGACTCTTTATTAGATAAGGTTAATGCCGAGTGGGACAAATATGGCTGCTTAGTTAGCAATTTGCCTGATAATTTAAAAGAGCGTCACCAAAAAATACACCAACAGGCTATCGCCAAGGCGAAAGCGGCCGGTTGGTCTGGTGAATTTGAAACAGATGATGAATCTTAACTGAAGGTATTGATATGTCAGATATTACTAAAGTTGATCCGAACGAATATATTATAAAAGATGAACCTTATTACGAAGAGGTTGGTAATGAGATTTCTTTGTATGAGGCAGCTTATAATGTGAAAATGCCTATGATGCTAAAAGGCCCAACAGGATGCGGCAAGTCGCGTTTCGTCGAACATATGGCATGGAAACTGAAAAAACCTTTAATTACTGTGGCCTGTAATGAAGATATGACAGCCTCAGATCTGGTCGGTAGATTTCTCCTGGATAAAGATGGCACTAAGTGGCAGGATGGACCGCTGACTACTGCGGCCAGGATCGGTGCTATTTGCTATCTGGATGAAATTGTTGAAGCCAGGCAGGATACTACAGTAGTAATTCACCCGCTGACTGACCACAGAAGAACTCTGCCTTTGGATAAAAAAGGCGAATTGATCCAGGCCCATCCGGACTTTCAACTGGTAATCTCGTATAACCCGGGCTATCAAAGTCTGATGAAAGACTTAAAACAGTCCACCAAGCAACGTTTTGGCGGCATGGATTTTGACTATCCGGAAGAAAACCTTGAAGTACAAATTGTATCCAAGGAATCAGGGGTCGATGCAGCTACCGCTGAAAAACTGGTACAAATTGCTCATCGAGCACGTAATCTTAAAGGTCACGGCCTGGATGAGGGCATTTCCACCAGATTATTAGTTTATGCAGGTCAGCTAATCGCCAAAGGCGTTGACCCAGAAGCTGCATGCATGATGACCATGGTAACTCCACTTACCGATGATCCTGATATGCGCGATACTTTGGGTGCATCTGTACAAACATTTTTTAACTAACTTTAGGTTTTAAGCTTATGTCAATTAAGCTTGAAGATTACGAAGAGTTCCTGCAGGAAGCATCACCGGAAATAGTTGATATCCTGGAGGGAACTTTTCATGAAGCTGCCAGAATTATGTCGCCGGCGGCTCTGGAAGCTTATATGGATGGGGCTAAAGCCTTATGTCATTTAGGCAAAGGCAAGGATATAGTCGCAACTTACCTGCAGGAAATGCCATTAGTGGTAAAAGAATGCGGTGAGGATATTATCGGTGACTGTTTGGGCGCGGCGATGAAACTTTCCTCAATGACCTCGGGCGAGGTTATTGTGCTGTTGTTTAACAGTATGCCGACAGCAGCCAGAAACCTGGGCGATGCGCAGCTATTTCGAGGTTATCTGACCTTAATCCACCAGGTGGCATCTACCGCCTCGCGCGGCGTGCGGCCGATGTTAAACCACATTGATGAGTTGTTATCCAAACTTACTTTAAGTGGCTTAAGGCGCTGGGCCAACTTTGGCACCCAGGCTTACAGGCGGGATTTTGATAATCTGGTTGCCTATTTTAATCTTGAGTCAAAAGATAGTAAGGCGGTTTTACAAAAAGAACGCCGCGGTATTTTGTTTGTAAAAACTCAAAGAAAACTTAATTTTTATCTTCGAGCTTTTTGGGGCCGGGATTTTCTCTTACGCCCCACCGGAGCTGACTTTGCCGACTTTCGCCCATATATTGAACACAATATTTTACATTTGCCGGATGCGCTGGATGACTATGGTGAAGTAAGCGGTCTTGAATTGTACCGCGCTACTGCTGCCCACATGGCATCCCATTTAGTTTATACCAAACGTTCATTATCAGCCGAACAGTTAAGTCCGGCGCAAATGTTCTTTATCGGTTTTCTTGAAGATGCCAGGATTGAATATAAAGCAGTAAAAGATTTCCCCGGGCTTAAAAACCTGTGGGAAGCAATTATTGTTGAGGTTGAGCATGAAGAGCCACCGGAACATCCAACTATGGAACTGCTTGAGCATTTGGCGCTTATGCTACTAGATAGCAGTGTTAGCTCGGACGATGAAGATCTGAATGAGTTTGCAGCTAACTTCCATAACAAGATTGAAGAAAAACAGGATGATCCAAACTTTACCTGGCAGATGGGCGTTACCCTGTTTAATATATTTACCAAGCGTAAAGAAGTACCAAGCTTGCGAATTTTAGAGCGTATCCGGATTCCATACCGGGATGATAACCGTATCATCTGGCATTTTGATGAATTTGACTGGGATCAAGGTACGGAATATCTGCCAGCCAGCCAAAGACAAGTACGTAAACAAGTAAGCGTAATGGAAATGGCACATGAGGTAGATTGCGAACTGGCTGGGGACGATGCGCAGGAAGTTTGGGTATGTTCAGACAATATGCGTCCATATGAAGATGATCTTACCGATGACCAGGTAAGTTTTAATGATATGTGGGGCAAAGAGCCAATTTCTGATCCGTTTCATTATCAGGAATGGGACTATCAAATCCAGCTTGCGCGTCCGGACTGGGTAACTTTATACGAAAGATACCAGCCCAAAGGCGACCCGGAAGATATTAACGATATCATTACCGAATATAAGCCGGTCGCGCACCGCATTAAACAGATTATTGATCTTTTAACTCCTGAAGGCGTACAGCGAGTACGTAATATGGAAGATGGAGATGAAATTGATATAAATGCTGCAATCGATGCCATGATTGCAATCCGCATGGGGGAGCAGCCAAGTCCGCGGATCACCATGCGTAATGTATTAAACTCTCGTGACCTGGCAGTTGTGGTTTTGCTGGATTTATCCGAATCCACCAATGAAACTGTGCCGGGTTCTGATAAAACCATTTTGCAGCTAACTCGTGAGGCTGCAACTTTAGTGGCAACCGCGATTAATGGTATCGGTGATCCGTTTGCGATTCATGGCTTTGCCTCTGATGGCCGGCATGATGTGCAATATTACCGGTTTAAATATTTCAACCAGGGTTTTGATGATGATGCCAGAGCCAGACTGGCGGGAATGCAAGGCGGCTTGTCAACCCGGATGGGCGCGGCGCTTAGGCATGCCGGGCATCATTTATTAAAACAACAGGAAAGCCGCAAGCTCATTTTATTAGTGACCGATGGCGAACCCGCCGACATTGATGAACGCGACCCGCAGCACCTAAGACATGACACTAAAAAAGCGGTAGAGGAATTGTACAGCCAGGGTGTGTTAAGTTATTGCCTGACGCTGGATCCGCATGCTGATAGTTATGTAAAACGTATTTTCGGTGAGAATAATTACACCATCGTAGATAACGTTGAACGCTTACCAGAGAAATTACCGACGTTGTTTGCCTCTTTAACCTCATAGTGATGGACCCTCATATTGTTGAGGGTTATAGGAGCAAAACATACCGATTGTTGAGATGAAAGCTATGCTCCAGCATGCTTATGCCAATAAGTACGCAGTTGGTGCTTTTGATGTGGTTAATCTGGACTTTATAACAGTAGTTATGAAAGCTGCAGAGAAAACTCACTCCCCGGTTATTATTAGTCTGGCTGAATCGCATTTTGAATATTTTGATTTTCAACTGCGGCGATGCGATTAAAGAAGACGCTGAATACCGCTGGTTAATTTCTGCCATCCGGCGCTAATTGACAGTTACAAGACCATTGCATTAGATGATTTTGAAGTATGAACAAGGCAAAAATCCGCAAAATAGGGAGTTTATGCTTATAAATGAACACATTTTGCGGATTTTTAACGCTGTGAACCGCAGGTCAGCGAAGCTAAAATGAAAAAATCGCTAATGCAATGGTCTTGTTACTGTGATCACCCGGAGCATGCTGCTTTTGCTGCTAGTTTATTCGCACCGGCAGCAGCTAATAGAATTAGTATTGATTACCAGACAATATCAAATTAAAAAATCAGATATTAATGTAACCTGTTTTCGCAGGTAACATGAAAAAGCCGATCCAAAACTAATCCACAAAACCCATCCAGAGTAATGTTTGGTGAAAACGTTACAATAATGCAGACCACTTTAATTTATGGCTTTTTCCAGCACTGTTTACTAAGAACAAACCTATAGCCAAACTATATATTTAGGCTTATATTATCCAGCATAAATTGCCTTAACTAAATATGGATCCACAATTACTCTCTATCCACTATGCTGACCCATTGTGGCTTGCGATTGCTTTTATTTGCGGCTTGGCAATAAAGATGGTGGGTTTGCCACCACTGATTGGATTCCTGCTTGCCGGTTTTTTATTAAATGCTCTGGGCGCTGAAGGCGGTGAGTTTTTAAGTGCAGCTGCCGATCTTGGAATTACTCTCCTGTTATTTTCCATCGGCCTGAAACTTAAGTTAAAAACTCTAGCAAGACCTGAAGTATTGGGGGTTGCCAGCTTGCATATGATAGTAGTTACATTTCTACTAAGTGTAATGATTTTTTTTCTGTCTTACTCCAGTTTGCCTCTGGTATCAGGTCTTGATTTCAAAACTGCAGCCTTAATCGGGTTTGCGATGTCTTTTTCTAGTACCGTATTTGCCGTAAAGATTCTTGATGAACTGGGAGCGAGCGCCTCCAAGCATGGTCAGGTGGCAATCGGAGTACTAGTGATACAGGATATAGCAGCAGTGGCTTTCATCGCAATTTCTCTAGGCAAGTTGCCATCTTTGTGGGCGTTAGCCCTAATCTTGCTTATACCACTGAGGTTTTTATTATATTGGACACTTGATCGGATAAGTTATGGTGAGTTATTAATCCTGTTTGGTATTACCCTGGCATTAGTTGGAGCAGATGTCTTCGAGTTAGTCGGCATCAAGGAGGATGTAGGGGCGCTGGTTTTTGGTATGTTGCTTGCCAATCATCCAAAGGCTGGTGATCTGGCAAAGAATCTGCTTGGGTTTAAAGATCTGTTTTTAGTCGGCTTTTTCCTCAGCGTTGGCATGACTACCTTGCCGGACTGGAATTCGTTGTTGATTGCCTCGTTGTTTATTATATTTTTACCATTAAAAGTAGCCATGTATTTTGGCTTGTTCAGCAGGTTTCACTTAAGGGCAAGTACCTCCTGGCGTACCGCACTTAATCTTGGCAACTACAGTGAATTTGGTTTAATTGTTGGTGCTATTGCAGTAACTACTGGTTGGCTAGAAAAAGAATGGTTGGCGGTATTCGCTGTTGTTCTGTCATTGTCTTTTATGCTTGCGGCGCCATTCGTCAACACACGTGATAGTCTGTATCAGAAATTGCGATCGCGTTTAATACGTTTTGAGCGTCCTGGGCGCTTATCAGGTGAAGAAGATCTTAATCTTACCAATATCAAAGTAGCAGTATTTGGCATGGGAAGAATGGGCACCGCTGCCTATAATGCACTTGAAACTGATTATAAAGACAGTCTGATAGGGGTGGAGATAAATAAAGACAAAGTTGATTCGCAGCACGAAGCAGGGCGCAATGTAGTAGTAGGTGATGCGACCAACCCGGATTTCTGGATACGTGCGCCGGATTTGCTTGATAGTTTAAAATGGGTTCTATCAACCTTGCCAACTCACCAGGCCAACATAAATGCTACTTTGCGCCTTAAGGAGTTCGGCTATAGCGGACGCATAGCTGCAACAACTAAATACCATGAAGAAGAAGAGCAATTAAAATCAATCGGGGTCGATTACACCTTTAATATTTATACTGAAGCTGGCCTGGGTTTTGCTAAAGATTTACGGTCATCCGTAGCGCAGAATCCTAAATAGCCTTACCCAGGCTAAGATTAGCTAAGTTTTTAAGGTTATTGTTAAACTACTTCACCGCAGAAAGTAGAAATCCAGTCGATAATAGTGGTTTTGCTTGCCTGTTTAGGCAAAATATAAAAGCTTAATATTGGAAATTCCAGCTTGAAAAAAAGCTGGTAACATATTAACCAAAATCGTGATGTTAAAAATAGCGGTTTTTATGTTAATAAACATGTACATTTTTTGGTTTTTTATCGCCGTGAAAATCAAAAACCACTGAAACATTGAGTTTAATTTTATTTTTTAAAACAAGACACATATTACCTGTCAAAATCTATCGCCTTGATCCTTTCTTTAACTTCCCAGGTTTTTTAATTATTTAAAATTGACAATTTCAGGATTTGGGTTCGCCAATCTGGATAATGCCAGATCCATATGCTGCTCAAACTCACCCTGCATACGTTTAGCTTCCTGCTCTACTCCCGGCCGGTAAAACCTTAATACATACTCCACCGGCTGATGCAGGCTCATAGACTCTTTATGTCTGAAATTATTCCAGGAAAACTCAATTACTCTTTTATTAAGAGCATTTACAAAAATTATTTCTTCTTTATCAATGATACCAAGATACTGCATTGATCTTACTGGCACAAAAGCGGTTTTGCCTGATTTTTTAAGTAATACTAAAGTTTTTTTATATAAGCTGGCCGGAATTGAACGTCGTTCTTCGTGCAAAACTTTGCCACGATGAAAAGTTTCAATTTTAGGGATGTTACGCGGAAAATGATCATTGTGCACCATAGCCTAAATATATTTTAGGTTTTACCTAAGTGCAAGAATATATTTTAGTTTTAAAACTGCAACCACCCTAAGTGCGCCTTTAACGGTCAATTCTGATCAGGTCTTTTCTTTGTAGCCTATCTGCTTTTCCTGGCCGTTTATGAGATTATTAATATTGTCCTTATGTTTGATAAATATCAATATACTTATCGCTAGCAGACTTATAAATATCGGGTTTAAAATATTTATTTGCCCGGCAAAAATAAACAAATATATAAAAGGTCCTAAAGCAAATGCCACCAGGGCGCCTAAAGATGAATATCTAAATAGCAAAGCCACAATAAGCCAGATAAAAACGATGCTAAGGCCAAAGAGAAAATTAAGCCCCAAAACAGCGCCAATTGCAGTAGCCACGCCTTTGCCACCTTTAAAATTAAAAAACACCGGGTATAAATGACCTAAAAATGCCAGCAGCATTACCAAAGCAATAACCCACCCTGGAAAATTAAAAAATACCGCCAGTGCAGTCGGTATAAGACCCTTTAACAAATCACCCAGTAGAGTGAAAAATGCATGCCATTTACTACCAATCCTCAGCACATTGGTAGCGCCGGGATTCATCGAGCCGGTGCTTCTTGGGTCAGGCAGGCCTGATACTTTACATACTATTATTGCTGATGATATTGAACCTAACAAATAGGCAACTATAATTAGTGTAAAATTTAGCATAGATATCCGGGATTTATATGGACATAGTTTACATACGCGACCTTAAAATACAAACCATTATCGGTATTTATGACTGGGAGCGAAATATCAAGCAGACGGTGAGGATTAACCTGGATATGGGTTTTGATATAAAACCGGCTGCCATCAGCGATAATATAAAGGATGCGCTTAACTATAAAGCGGTAGCCAAACGGCTGATTGCTTTTGTGGAGGAAAGCTCGTTTGAACTGGTTGAAACCCTGGCGGAGAAAATAGCTCAAATTGTCATGGCTGAATTTCCGGTAAAGTGGCTACGGCTTGATTTGAGTAAACCCGAAGCGGTAACCGGCGCCAATGATGTAGGAGTAATCATAGAACGTGGAACCAAGTCCTAAGCCTGGCGCTTCATAAATGACTAAGAGTTTATCCCGTAGTATTTATCTAGGCATTGGCAGCAACCTGAATCGTAAGCAAAATATCATAAACTCAGTCCGCGAATTAAAACTGTATTTTCCAGATTTACAATTATCGCCAGTGTATGAAACCGAGGCTTATGGCTTTAACGGCAACGATTTTTATAATCTGGTAGCAGGCTTTAAGTCTGAAATCAAACTTGATGAGCTGATACAGATCCTGAAGAATATAGAAGATGCCAACGGCAGGATAAGAAATGCCAAAAAATTCTCTGATCGCAGTATAGATATAGATATTTTATTATTCGGCGATGAGGTACTTTATCCACAGAGGCTGGATATTCCCAGAAAAGAGATTGCCAAGTATCCGTTTGTATTAAAGCCTTTAGCTGATTTGGCGCCAGGTACGTTGCATCCGGTGATTGGCAAAACTATAAGCAGGTTATGGCAGGAATTTCCAGATAAGCAAAATAGCCTAAAACCGCTGTCCAGAGATGAGTTTAATCTTGAGATAGTTTAATTAGCAAGATGGTTTAGAACCAGGTTTATTGTAAGCCAGCTCAGGCGGCGAGGGCGTTCATAATTCTGTGTCATCGTAAATTTGTTTCCCATTCGCATTCTCCACAGGGTCCACCGGCTTGACTGCAAGATAGAGATTTCCGTCGCCCGTGGACTTGTGGATAATGCTCATATGTC